>Ga0172378_10003893_pt1 | contig 14054 bp, 9 predicted proteins | sample GrowelOW332metaG_FD_119755 | JGI IMG/M metagenome (GOLD analysis project Ga0172378, IMG submission 119755) | Groundwater microbial communities from an aquifer near a municipal landfill in Southern Ontario, Canada - Pumphouse #3_1 metaG | ecosystem: Environmental > Aquatic > Deep subsurface >... | reverse complement strand
GACAATTACAGAGACCTTATTCGTCTGATTGATCTCGCCGGGCATAATAAAAAAGCTGCCAACACTCAGCCGTCTCTCACTGAAACTTATGATAAAATAATTCCTTTACGTCTTGACAGCTCTACTGTTTCTGGTTTCGTGAGTATTACCAGAGGTTGTAATAATTTCTGCACTTATTGTATTGTACCATATACAAGAGGCCGCGAACGTAGTCGTGATCCGCAGGATATTATAAACGAAATCAGTCATCTTAAGGAATTGGGATACAAAGAAGTTACTCTTTTGGGACAAAATGTTAATTCTTATGACTGGAAAAAAGAAGACGGAGATTTTAAATTTCATGATCTTCTGGAGCTTGCAGCAAAAAAGAATCCCGAACTGAGAATTCGTTTTACTACTTCTCATCCCAAGGATATGTCTGATGAGACTATTAAAACTATTGCAAAATATCCTAATATCTGCAAACATATTCATCTTCCGGTACAGTCAGGAAGTTCAAGAATTCTTAAACTGATGAACCGTAAATACGACCGGGAGTGGTATATGGGCAGAATTAATGCCATACGTGAAATTATTCCGGAGTGTAGTATAACTACCGATATCTTTTCGGGATTCTGTACTGAAAAGCAGGAGGATCATCAGGAAACTCTTTCTCTGATGAAATGGGCTGAATTTGATATGGCTTATATGTTTAAATATTCTGAACGACCTGGAACTTATGCTGCCAAAAATCTTTCTGATGATGTTCCGGAAGAGGTTAAATTGGAAAGGCTGCAGGAAATGATTTCCTTACAAAATGAAATATCTCTGAAATGTAACCGCCGCGATATAGGTAAAATCTTTGAAGTTCTGGCTGAAGGAATTTCAAAAAAGAATAAGGAGGAACTTTTCGGACGTACTTCACAAAATAAAGTAGTCGTTTTCCCCGGACTTAATTTTAAATTTGGAGATCTGGTTAATGTAAAAATCGAGGATTGCACTCAGACTACACTTATAGGAAAATCAGTCTGAAATAATCTGTTCTTTTAAATTATTTTGTTCCGGACAAATCATAAACATGGGATAACATGAAAAATAATAAAATTGGATTATTTTTTGGGTCTTTCAATCCAATACACATTGGTCATCTTGCTATTGCAAATTTTCTGGTGGAATATTCTGATATTGATCAGTTATGGTTTGTAGTCAGCCCCTGTAATCCTTTTAAAAAGAAGGAAAAGTTACTTGAAGATTATCACCGGGTGCATCTTGTTCAGTGCGCTATAGAAAATGATCCGAGATTTAAGGTGTGTGATATCGAATTAAAACTTCCAAAACCTTCATATACCATTGATACACTGACTTATTTACAAGAAGCTTATCCCGATAAGGAATTCTGTATTATCATGGGTTCTGATAATTTAAAATCCATTGACAAATGGAAAAATCATGAGATGATTCTTAAAAATTACCCTATTCTGGTTTATCCACGGCCTGATTATGAAGTACACAGTGAAGATTATCCATCCGCCTGTATTCAGATACTAAAAGCTCCGCTTATGGAAATTTCATCTTCTTTTATCCGCCGGGCTATAGCTGATGGTAAAGATGTAAAATATTTTCTTTTCCCGAATGTTTACCGGTATATTGATGAAATGAATTTTTATAAAAATCCGTTTCAGAAAAAAACGGATTAAAAATAAAGGACGTGTTTTGAATCACGTCCTTTATTTTTAATAACTATTTGTGTTTATTTTACAGAAAATTTAAATATTGTTGTCGAATGGAGTGTTTCTCCCGGATTAAGAATTGTATTTGGGAAATTAGAATGATTGGGAGAATCCGGATAATGTTGCGTTTCAAAACACATTCCGAATCTGTGCCCGTATTTCTTACCACTTTTGCCGATCAGACTGCCATCCAAAAAATTACCTGTATAAATCTGAATCGCCGGCTCTGTGGTATAAACTTCCATAAAACGACCTGAAGCAGTATCATAATCACTTGCAGCAAGAGTCAACTCATGTCCGTTCTGATCTTTGTTAAGAATATAATTATGGTCATATCCTCCGGCTACTTTTATAGGTAAAAAGTCTGAATTTATTCTTTTTCCGACTGCACAGGGAGTGGTAAAATCCATGTCAGTACCTTTTATGGAGATAATTTTTCCTGTGGGAATCAATTCACTATCCAAAACTTCTGTAGTGGAATCACTATCAATCATTAATATCTGATCTAATATATTCCCGGTACCCTCTCCTTTAAGATTAAAATAAGAATGATTAGTCATGTTAAAAGGACATGACTTATCGGTAGTTACCTCATAATTAATAGACAAAGAATTATCATTTTTCAGAGTATAAGTAACTTTTACATTTTTATTTCCAGGGAAGCCAAAAGCTCCGTCGGGACTATAAAGAGAAAGTTCGACAGCAGAACCATCAGTCGTCTTTATTTGTCTGGCATCATATACCTGACGATAAAAACTTGATGTACCGGAATGTAAATTTGCCTTATGATTATTTACCTCCAGATTGTAGGTCTTTCCGTTAAGATCAAATTTAGCATTTGCAATACGGTTGGCATAAGGTCCTACTACTGCCCCCTGTGTGGCATCATTGTTAATATATTCCTTAATTGATTTAAAGCCCTGAATAACATCAGCATATTTCCCGTCCTTATCCGGAACAAGAATAGAAACGAGTTTGGCACCATAATTTGTCAGATAAACTTCCATTCCTTTGGCATTCTGCAAATGATACAGACTCACCTTTTTACCATTAATATTAGTTTCAAAATCTGCCTTTGTATAAGACACCTTTGGTTTTTCAGCCATTTGCTGGCAGGAGAATATAACGGATAATAAAATCAGAGAAAGAATTTTTTTCATAATTCAGATTATTTTTTTTAATTTTAGAAGCAATCCCTTTTTTATTAAAAATTTTAAAAACAGAGATTTACCTATTTTAAAAATATATATATTTTCTTTTTAAACAAAAATATTACTGATTTAATAAGAAGTATAATGAAAATATTGTATTAATCGTTAATTTCTGAACTTAAATGTTTGAGACTTGTTAAGTGTATCGTATTACAGGAAAGAAAAACCATGGTTAATGTTAAAATTTTCGTCTATTACTGTTTTTAAGTTGGCTACATTAACTGAAACTAACGTAAAATCGAAGTAAAATACTATTATGGTAATAGAGACTGCAAAAACAAAAAAGGGGTAAGCGACCTATATCGCACCGCTACAACCACCTACCCTTGCTGCCTTCCAGCCCTGGGGGATTTCAGTGGGAGCTGGTCGTACAGGACTTACCCCGGCACAAAAATAGAAAAATTTCTGTTGTTACCCAACAAAAAATGAAAAGACATTAATCTTTTTTTCATAAAAATGACAATCTATTATAAATAGGAACGTTATAAGTAAAATTTTAATTTTCATGTAAGATTTAATTACTTAACTTTAGTAAGTTCATTAAAAATTTAGTAAGTTCATTAAAAAGACTTTTTTGCTGCAAGTAAAAAAACCATAAATTTTTTAATTTTAATTATCTTTGCAGGAAAGGATAAAGACAAAAAATGGAACAAAAATCAACTTTCACAAGAAGTGCCATGATGTGCGGTCTGTATATCGGAATTATATTGATTGTCTATCAGGTTCTTTTATATATAACCAATCAGGATATGAATCCTTCATTCGGATGGATTCTTTACGTTATTCTTACAGTAGGCGTATTCCTGTCGCAGACCGGATATCGTAACAGTGTTCCGGGGAGTAATATAAAATATTCAACTGCTTTGGCCTATGGTATATTGGTAATGACCTGTGCCGGAATAATACAATCTTTTTATTCAATCGTATTATATAAGTATATAGATCCTTCTTTACTTGAAAAGATGCAAACATTGCAGAAAGAAGCATTAATTAAAAACGGCTTTTCTGATGATCAGATTGAACAGACAAGTGGAATGATTTCAAAATTAGGTCCTTCTATTTTAATTTTCTCCAATCTGTTGGGCTTTGCCTTCTACGGATTTATTATTTCACTGATTACTTCCATCTTTGTTAAAAAAGAAGGAAAATATCATGAACAAATAACAGAAAAACTGGACTCAAAAGAATATAATAAAAATGACTGACATTTCAATTATTGTTCCTTTATTTAATGAAGAAGAATCCCTGCCCGAACTAACTGCATGGATTAAAAAAATCATGGACGATAATTCTTTTTCATATGAGATTATCTTCATAGATGACGGAAGTCGTGATTCTTCGTGGGAAATAGTAAAAAAAATGCATACCGAAAATCCGTCTGTTATAGGAATTAAATTTCTTAGAAACTATGGGAAATCGGCAGGTCTTCAGGTTGGCTTTACAAAAGCTGTAGGTGATGTAATCGTTACAATGGATGCCGATTTGCAGGATGACCCTGCTGAAATACCAGAATTTTACCGGATGATTAAAGAAAATCATTTTGATCTGGTTTCCGGATGGAAACAACAAAGGCATGATCCTATATTGTCAAAAAATATACCCAGTAAATTTTATAATTTTATTGCCCGAAGTTGTTCGGGAATAAAAATTCACGATTTTAACTGCGGATTGAAAGCTTATCGCAAACAGGTGGTAAAAAGCATAGAAATTTACGGAGAAATGCACCGCTATATTCCAATTATTGCCAAATGGGCCGGATTTACTAAAATAGGAGAAAAAGTGGTCCACCATCATAAACGGAAATATGGAAAATCTAAATTTGGAATTGAACGTTTTTTCAGCGGACCTCTGGATCTTCTTTCTGTTTTGTTTATATCAAAATTCAAAAAACAACCTATGCATTTTTTTGGAGTCATGGGGTCAATTGTTTTTATTCTGGGGTTTTTATCTGCTATATGGCTTGGCATAGACAAACTAATAGCTGTAAATCAACATATAACATTACCCCGCGTTACGGAAAGTCCATATTTTTATCTCGCATTAACAGCAATGATAATAGGGACACAGTTATTTATGGCCGGTTTTATAAGTGAACTTTTGTCGAGAAACGCTCCCGATAGAAATAAATATCTTATAGATGAAGAAACAAAAACATATGCTTCGAAAAAAACAGACATAGAACAATAACCGATAAACAGAAATTCAAACTAACTGAAGAAGTCCAGGCAAAGATGCTTGAACTAAATATAAAGAAAAAGCTAAAGAATGTTTTATTAAAATATTTTCAATTCATTGGATAAAATTTTCACTAACTTTCCATAAAAGAATTATAATAATGTTTGGAAAGCAGATATATATTAACAGAAGAAATGCATTAAAAAAACAAGTTCATTCAGGAATCATTTTATTTCCAGGAAATACGGAGTCTCCGATGAATTTTAATGATAATACATTTCATTTCAGACAGGATAGTAATTTTCTGTATTTTTTCGGACTGGATTGTCCTAATATTGCGGGAATTATCGATGCAGATAGTGGAGAAGAATCTCTATTCGGAGATGAATCAACAATGGATGATCTTATTTGGACCGGAAAACAAAAAACTTTAAGCGAAAAAGCTGCAACAGTAGGGGTACAAAAAACCTATCCTTTCAAAAAAATATATTCGTTTATTCATCAGGCCGTTACAAAAAAACGTAAAATTCATTTTAATCCGCCTTACAGGGGCGAGAATAAAATTATGCTTACGGAACTCCTCTCTATTTCAGTTGGTCAATTAACAAAAAATGCTTCGATAGAATTAATTAAGGCAATTGTCAGTTTAAGATCGGTCAAGGATGAGGAAGAAATTAAAGAATTAACAAAAGCAGCAAAAACTGGTTACAGAATGCATATTAAGGCCATGGATATGGCACATTCGGGTGAATGGGAACAAAATATTGCAGGAACAATTGAAGGTATTTCTATTGCAGAAGGAGGATTTCCCTCTTTCCCTGTTATTCTTTCACAAAATGGTGCAACTTTGCATAATCATAGTCATATGAATTTTCTCGAAAAGGGAAGGTTATTGCTGGTTGATGCCGGAGCCGAATCTATGATGCATTATGCATCGGACAATACCAGAACAACTCCGGTAGGTGGAAAGTTTACACAACAGCAGGAAGACATTTATAATATTGTACTGAAGGCTAACAATAAAACCCGTGAAATGGCAAAACCGGAAGTTTCTTATTTATCTGTTCATCTTGCGGCATGCGAAACTTTAGTATCCGGTTTAAAAGATCTGGGACTAATGAAAGGAGATGTGAAAGAGGCCGTGAAACAAGGGGCATGGGCTTTATTTATGCCTCATGGTATAGGTCATATGATGGGTCTGGATGTACATGACATGGAAGATCTTGGTCAAAATTATGTTGGATATGATGATGAAATAAAACCAATTGATAAGTTTGGCTTTTCTTCAATTCGTATGGGCAGAAAATTACAAAAAGGATTTGTAGTTACTGATGAACCTGGCATCTATTTCATTCCGGCTCTGGCAGAAAAATGGAAAAGGGAAAAAATAAATACCGACTTTATTAATTTTTCCACCTTTGAAAAATATCATAATTTCGGAGGTATTAGGATTGAAGATGATTTACTGATTACCGATCAGGGATGTAAAATAATAGGAAAACGAATTCCTGTAACTCCTGACGAAATATATAATACGGTAAACAAAAAATAGATATTTTTAAAAATATGAGTAACTATACACCCATAAATGACGCTTCAGAGACACCAAAATATAGACAGGTGGAAGAATTAATCCTTAGCGATATAAAATCGGGTATATTAAAAAAAGGTCAGCGAATTCCATCAATTAATGAAACGAGTGAGGAGTTTCTGCTGTCACGGGATACCGTTGAAAAAGGATATGTATGCCTTAAAAAAAGGGGAATTATTGCTTCGGTAAAAGGGAAAGGTTACTATATTCAGACTACTGATACAGGTAAAAAATTAAAAATTTGTCTGATATTCAACAAATTAAGCAATTACAAAAGAAATCTTTATTATTCTTTTATAAAAACTCTCGGAACCAAGGCTAATGTGGATGTTTTTATATATAATTATGATGCTGTAGAATTCGAAAATATCATTGATAATAATCTTAATAATTATGATTATTTCGTTATTCTCCCCCACTTCAAAACTGAAAATTTTCATATAGAGAAAGTTATTCAGAAGATTCCCAAAAAAAAGGTTCTGATCATAGACAGATACATTGAAGAATTAAAAGATTATCCTCTGGTTTACCAGGAATATGACAAGGATATTCAGAATACTCTTAGTCAGGCATTGCCATATCTTAAAAAATACAAAAGGATTAATCTTATTTTTCCAAAAAAAGAATATTACTCTTCTTATATAAAAAAAGGATTTGTAATATTCTGCAATACGTTCCATTATAATTACAGAATTCTTGATACTCCGGATACAAAAAATATAGACAGACATGAAACGTATGTGATTATTTCTGATACTGATCTGTATTGTTTTATAAAAAGCATTAAGAAAAAAAACTGGATTCCGGGTTATGATATAGGTATTATTTCATATAATGAGAACCCGGTAAAAGAAATTTTATGTGACGGAATATCAACGATCTCTACAAACCATGACAAAATTGGCAAAATGGCAGCTGAAATGATACTCAAAAAAGATTTTAGAAGAATAAAATGTCCTTTCCGCTTCATTAAAAGGAAATCATTGTAAATTTATGTATAAAAAATATTATTAGCGTAAACGTTATGATACAAAAAAGGAGCTGAATAAATCAGCTCCTTTTTTGTGTTTTATAATCTGCAATTTTATTTCTTCGGCATTTGTACTCCGCGTTCTTTAGCCATTTTTTCCATACGTAACTGAAATTTGGATTTCTTTACCGGTTTATTTTTATTGGAATTAAGCGTTTCACGAATTTTATCTTCATCAATTAACCTACGTGAAAGGATCATTTGTCCGATAGTAATAACGTTAGCCAGGAAGTAATAATAACTAAGTCCTGCAGGATAACTATTCAAAATAAACAGGAACATCAGCGGCATAAAATACATCATCATCTTCATACCCGGTACAGACTGACTGCCACCTGAACTGGCGGAAGAAATCTTTGTTGAAATTATGGTTGTTATTGTCATTAACAGACAAAACAAACTAACATGATCTCCGTACATAGGTATATTAAAAGGAAGATTTAGTATAGAATCATATGAAGATAAATCGGATGCCCATAAAAAGCTCTGACCTCTCAGCTCAATAGATGTAGGGAAGAAAAAGAACATGGCAAAAAGTATAGGCATCTGCAATAACATTGGTAAACATCCACCCATAGGATTTACCCCCGCCTTTTTATACAAAGCCATAGTGGCCTGTTGTTTTGCAACTCCTTTATCCTGACTTTTCCCAAATTTTTCATTGATTTCATCTATTTCAGGCTTTAATACTCTCATTTTTGCCTGAGATTGATATGATTTAAATGTAAACGGGAAAAGAATAAGCTTTATAAATAATGTAAGCAATAATATTATAATACCAAAATTGGCAATATGAGTCCTGAGTAAATTAAATACCGGAATAATAAGATAACGGTTAACAGGACGCAAAATAGAATATCCAAGATCAATTAATCTGTCCATAGACAGGTTATATTGTTTAAGTGTGGAATAATGATTCGGACCAAAATAAAATCTCATACCAAATGACTGGTTCTTTTCATTATTATAAGGGAAGGCTATATCAGCATAAAATCTTCCCAGAATAGAATCACTGCCCTCATCATAATCATATTTTACATCAGCCGTTGGAAATGCATCATCAGCTATAATCGTTGTATTGAAAAACAGATGTTTGAAACTGATCCATTTAACCTTGGTTCTTAATGTCTTTTCGCCTGACTTGCCGGGACTAAGTTTATCTACATCATCTTCAAAATATTTATAGGTAACATTTGTATACCTGTCTTCTCCGTATTTTGATTTTCTCTCTAAACGAGGGGCTGTCTGTTCCCAGTTAAAGTCTACATAATTCATATTGGAGGATATGACATCTTCCATACCTACCATATTTACTTTGAAACCAACCATATAAGAATTATGTTTCAAAGTATATTTATATTCCAGATACTGATTTTCACCGGTAGTCAGGCGCATGGCTAAACTCTTCGTTTCACCGCCATTTTTCTTATTATATTCCTCATTCCCTTCTTTACCGAATTTCACGTCAGAACCGTCTGCTTCAATTATATCTGTATTTTCGGATGGGGTAAAATAGAAATTATCTGTTTTTATACTTTTGTTGCCGGAGAAAAAATTCAAACCAAAAACATTTTCTTTTCCTTTAAAAAGTATTAAAGGTAATGAATCATACGTCTGAAAATTCTTGATCTCAACGGAAACGATTTTTCCTCCTTTATTGGAAATTTTGATTTTCATCAAATTATTTTCCAGTGTAATATATTTTTCTTCTCCTTTTGTTAAAGGAGTAAACAAACCATAACGATTATCGTTCTTTCCGGAAACATCTGAAGTTTCCGTTTCGGATGAGACAACCTGTTTAGCTTTCTGTTCTTTTAATTTTAAGGATTCTTCCTCTGATTGCTGTTTCTGTTGAGAAACAACAAGGGCAATGGAATCCTGACGATGTTTAGCTGCAGCTATTTCACCCTCTGATGGTTGATTAAAATAACTAAAACCTATAAGAACAAAGAAAACAAGGATTATTCCGACAATTGTATTTTTATCCATAAAAAAAACTAATTATAATTAACTCATGGCAGCTTTAACAAAAGCTACAAATAAAGGCGAAGGACTTAAAACTGTACTGCTGTATTCAGGATGAAACTGAACACCAACGAACCATTTAAGAAATGGTATTTCCATAATCTCGACAAGGTCAGTGTCAGGATTTATGCCGGTAGCAACCATCCCTGCTTTTTTGAAATCTTCAAGAAAACGACTGTTAAATTCAAAACGATGTCTGTGACGTTCAAATATTTCTACTTTCTTATATGCGCTGTAAACCCGTGATTTTTTATCAATAATGTTACACTGATATGCTCCCAGGCGCATAGTTCCGCCTTTTTCTGTTACTCCTTTTTGTTCTTCCATAAGGTCAATAACAGGATATGGAGTGTTCTGATTCATCTCTACAGAATCAGCTCCGTCAAGTCCCATTACATCTCTTGCAAATTCAATAACGGCAATCTGCATACCAAGACATATTCCAAGGAACGGAATATCATTTTCTCTGGCATATTTAGTAGCTATAATTTTGCCCGGAATACCTCTGTCGCCAAATCCCGGCGCTACTATAATTCCTTTCATATCCTTCAGCTGCTCTGCTACATTCTCTTCATTGACATTTTCTGAATGAATATATGTAAGATTCACTTTTACGCGATTTACAGCACCTGCATGATTCAATGATTCGGCAATAGATTTATATGCATCCTGTAATTCAACATATTTCCCTACAAGACCAATATTTACTTCGGAATCAGGATTTTTTATTTTCTCAATGAATTCATTCCAGTCGGCAAGATGAGGTTCATCCTTTAATGGCATTTTTAACTTTCTGAGAACTATTGTATCAAGTTTCTCTTTCAGCATATTAATAGGCACCTCATAAATTGTGGGTGCATTAATAGACTGTATAACAGCTTCTTTTTCTACATTGCAGAATCTGGCTACTTTAGTTTTAATATTGTCCCCCAGATCATGACTTGTACGAAGAACCAACACATCCGGCTGAATTCCTGTTTCCAGTAATTTCTTAACAGAATGCTGGGTGGGTTTTGTTTTTAATTCACCTGAAGATTCAAGATAAGGAACAAGTGTCAGGTGAATTACCAGGGCATTTGTTCCCATTTCCCATTTAAGTTGACGAACGGCTTCAAGATAAGGAAGTGATTCGATGTCTCCAACAGTTCCTCCTATTTCAGTTACTACAATATCGTACTTATTCTTCGATCCTAATATTTTAACTCTCCGCTTAATTTCATCGGTGATATGAGGAATGATCTGCACCGTTTTTCCCAGATAGTCTCCTCGTCTTTCTTTGTTGATAACTGACTGATATACCCGACCTGTAGTTACGTTATTAGCCTGTGAAGTACGTACATTTAAAAAACGTTCGTAGTGTCCCAGATCCAGATCCGTCTCGGCTCCGTCTTCTGTAACATAACATTCTCCGTGTTCATATGGATTCAATGTTCCCGGATCCACATTTATATAAGGATCGAGTTTCTGAATCGTTACGGAATAACCTCTTGCCTGTAACAACTTAGCTAATGATGCGGCTAATATACCTTTTCCCAATGAGGAAACAACACCGCCTGTAACAAAAATATATCTGGTAGGTGACAAATGCATAAATTTTAAAAGTTCAACGATATTGCAAATTTACTCAATAAATATGAGTTCCCATTTAAATTAGACCCGAGATCATAAATATTTTACAAAATTTGCCCTTTTCTTAAAAAACGAAGCAATTATATAATAATTAATCTTCATCTTCCATATTATCAATAATCTGTATTTTCTCTTTTAAAACGTCAATCTTTTTCTGTGTATCCTCAATATTAAGGTTGACATTCTGAATAAGAGATTCAGCATTTTTGGTGTTGGCAAAAAATCCTATGTTATTTTTTAACAACGCAAGATCATTTTCCATCTGTTTGATCTTTCCGCTGTATCTGCTTCTTTCAAAACGCATTTTACCCTGACCTCCCGAAGAAGATAAACCTGTTATCTTGGACTGGAACTTCATAAGATCACGCTCCTGATCCCCTATTTTCAAATGATCAAATTGTGCACTAATAGCAGATCTGAATTCACTGATAATTACATCTTTTTCTTTAAAAGGTACAAAACCAATATCAGACCAGCGTTTCTGAAAATCTTTTAACTGTGCAATATCAGCCTTGTCATCTTTTGTAACCTTATATTTTTTTACCTCTTCAATTAGTTGTTTTTTAAGGGCTAAATTTTCTTTCTGTTCTTTATCCTGCCCAGAAAAATATTTTGTCTTCTGGTCAAAAAAATTATCACAGGCTGTACGGAATCTTTCCCATATGACATCTGAATGTTTACGCGGTACAGGACCTATTTCCTTCCATTTTTTCTGAATATCTATCAAAGCTCTTGTAGTATTGCTCCATTCTGTGCTGTCTTTTAATTCTTCTGCCTTTTCACACAAATCAATTTTTATATTCAAATTTTGGAGCTGTTCTTCCTTGTTTTGTGTATAAAATTCACGTTTTGCGTTAAAAAATTTATCACATGATGCACGAAATCTTTCGTATATTTTTGCGTTATCTTTTTTTGGAACAAGACCAACGTTTTTCCATTCTTTCTGAAGATCAATCAATTCCCTTGATGTTTTATCCCAGTCGGAATAACATTTTATTTCTTTGGTAATAAACTCTTCCGCTTTCTCACACAGGGATGTCTTCTTTTCCAGATTTTTCTTCTGCTCTTCTTTTTTGTTTTCAAAATACTGCTGATGCAGTTTGTTTATTTTGGAGGTAGCCAGTTTAAATCTATTCCACAATTCTTCTTTTTTCTCACGAACAACAGGACCGATTTCTCTCCATTGTTCATGATATTTCTGAAGTATATTGAATGCTTTAATTATAGAAGTTTCATTCAGAAGAGCTTCTGCTTTTTCACATAAATTGATTTTCGCTGCATAATTTTTCTTAAGATCCATATCACGCAATTCCTTGTTGATCTTTATGTAATCATAAAAATTTTCAACATGATGATGATATGTTTCCCATAATCCTTTCAAATCTGACTGAGGAACCATTCCTATTTCTTTCCATTGCTGCTGTAATTCACGAAATTCCTGAAAAGTCTTATTTATGGATTCTTTTCTGTTTACAAGGGATTTTATTCCCTCTATAACTTTATATTTTGTTTCAAGATTTTTCTCTTTTGTCTGCTCTTCAGATTTAACCTGAACTTCACGCAACTGATGAAAATCTTTAAGCAACTGCTTCATATCCTTTTCGTAAACTAAATTCACAGAGACAAAGTCTTCTTCTTTTCCTCCGCCGTTTATAAAGGCTTCCTTTTCCTCTTTAATATGTATTTTATGTTTTTTATAGAACCAGCTTTTTATCCGTTCTACTTCATCTTTTATATCTACACCCTTATTTTCCGAAATAAACTGACGTAAAACGTTTATTAATTCCGGTTCTGTGCATACCGAATAATCCACTTTCTTTTTTTCTTCCTTTACGATTTTAATTTCAGCGGAGGCAGATTTTGCTTTCTCTTCAGTTTTATCTTCATCAACTTTAGCTTCTTCCGGCTTAGATTCATCAACTTTATCTTCGGCTTCCGCTTTAGATTCCACTTTAGCTTTTTCTGGTTTAGCTTCCGTTTTTTCTAAAACTTCTGCCTTTTCTTCTACTTTTTCAGGAGTTTCTTTAACAGTTTCTGCAACCGGTTTTTCTTCCGGAGCAATCTCATCTTTTTTTACATCAGATTTTTGTTTTTCATCTGGCATAGTAGTAGCTTCTTCCTTTTCAGGAGTAGCTTTTAACTCTTCATTTGAGTTTTTTAGATCTTTAGGTTCCATTCTTAAAAATTTTAAATCACTGATTTTCTAAGTGATTTGTGTTTTTTACATTAATCAGAAAAGGAAATGAAAGCTTTTCCTCTCTTTAATTGTCTTACAAGATATTTCTTTTTATTGCCTTCTTAATCATCTAAGATACGAAATTATAATTTTCAACAAAATTACTCAAAAAAAATCATGATTTCATTCGTAATTTTTTAAAATAACCTTAAAAAAGATGTTTTAAAGTTTTAATACCTTTTTTTAAGAAAAAATCATGATAACAATTCACTTAAAAAAATTACTTAGCGTCTGCTTGAATATAAATAATAGACCTAATCGTTTTTCCCGTAATCTTTAATTATTGTAAGCCTTCGTTTTTAAAATATGTATCTTTGTAAAAAAATATTCCATGCGTATTGATATTCTAACTGTATTACCTGAGTTACTGGAAAGCCCGTTTAATTATTCTATAGTTAAAAGAGCTCAAAAGAAAGAACTTGTTGAAATTTTTGTTCACAATATTCGT
>Ga0172378_10003891_pt1 | contig 14058 bp, 7 predicted proteins | sample GrowelOW332metaG_FD_119755 | JGI IMG/M metagenome (GOLD analysis project Ga0172378, IMG submission 119755) | Groundwater microbial communities from an aquifer near a municipal landfill in Southern Ontario, Canada - Pumphouse #3_1 metaG | ecosystem: Environmental > Aquatic > Deep subsurface >... | reverse complement strand
TTCAGCAATTGGAATTAGTGATCAACCTTCGTTTGATGATAAAGAAGCTTTTAAGGATTTTCTGGTTCGCGTTGAAGTGGAAAAGAAAAAACGTTTTCATTTTTATTACACATTAAGACGGGTTGCCGCTGCTGTTTTATTGATAGGGTTCACCTGTGGGGCATATTGGTTTGGACGTAATTCATTCAGGCAGGAGTTGGCGAATGTTTCTGTAGAAGCACCTTTGGGATCCAAGACAAAACTGTATTTGCCGGATGGAACATTGGTGTGGTTAAATGCCGGTTCATCCATTGAATATGATCAGACTTATGGGATTAACAATCGGAAAGTTTCATTCCGTGGTGAAGGTTATTTTGAAGTAACTAAAAATAAGCGTATCCCCTTTCAAATTGAGACTCCTGAATTGACCGTAAAGGTTTTGGGGACTAAATTTAATTTTAAGAATTATCAGGATGATCACGAAGCATGCGTAACCTTATTGGAGGGAATGGTCCGTGTTGGAAGCAACAATGCAAATAACGTTAACTATTGCCTAAAACCAAATCAGCGGGCTGTTTACGATAAAAATTCCAAGAAGATGGCAATTTCATCTGTCGAAGCAAAATCGGCTTCAACATGGACCCAGGGCTTTCTTTTCTTCAATGAGGAAAAATTGTCTGATATCGTTAAAGAGCTGGAACGAAGTTATAATGTCAATATTACAATATCCAACAGTCAGTTACGGGATTTTAGATTCTATGGAAAATTCATCAAGGCGGACCAAAATGTGGAGATGGTGCTGGAAGACTTGTCATTGACTGGAAAATTTAAATATAAGACAAAAGGTAAAGACATTGTACTGTCCCAAAAGTAAAATATGCCCCGGAAAATACAAATATGAACTAAATATATATAAATGAAAAACACCAGAGTTACATGATGCAGGAACTCCTTTCTCTGAAAAATAAAAGGAGAAAGAACCTTCTTTTCAGGAATAAATTGTAAATAACTAAATCTAATACTTATGAGGAAAAGCATTCAGGTCATTTTCATGACCATAGTATTCTGTTGCCTTTCATTTTCAATGTACTCTCAAGATATTACGCTGAAAATGAGTAATGTAACAGTGAAAGAAGCCATCAGCGCCTTGAACAAACTAAGTGGCTACTCCTTTGTTTATGCGATCAATGATCTGGATACCAGAAAGATCATATCCGTGTCTGCAAATAAAAAAAGGATAAACGAAGTTGTAGAGCAAATTATCATCGGACAGAATGTTACCTATAGAATCAAGGAAAAAAACATCATTATATCTCCCCTAAAAGCAACCTCCGATGCAAGCCAAAACTTTCATAAACTGACAGGTCAAGTCACCGATGAAAAGGGAGGATCAATAACCGGAGTTGTTGTAAAGCAAAAAGATACAAAGAATGTGGCCATCACTGATATTAATGGAAATTTCTCCATTAATGTACCTTTAGATGCAATACTGGATTTAAAGATTCTCGGTTACAAACCAATGGAGTATAAAACCAATGCCCAAAGTGAGGTAAGAATTGTTTTATCCGAAGAGGTGCGTGATCTTGATGAAGTCGTTGTTATTGGATATGGTACGCTAAAGAAAACAGATTTGACTGGATCTGTAGCGACTGTTGACGGTAAGAATATGGCAAAAATAAAGTCTCCAACATTGACTCAGTCTCTTCAGGGCTCCATGTCTGGAGTTTCAGTGACCAGAAGCAGCAGCGCACCGGGAGCTTCAGGAACCATTCGTGTTCGGGGGATCACAACCATTGGCGAGAGCGATCCATTGATCATTGTTGATGGAGTGCCTGTTTCAAACATCGACGACGTTAACTCAAATGATGTGGAAAGCATTTCTGTGTTGAAAGATGCTGCATCAGCATCCATATATGGCGCACGTGCTGCAGCCGGAGTTATACTTGTAACGACCAAGAGGGCAAAATCCGGTCAGATGGGTATTGAATACAACGGCAGCTTTGGTATTGAGAAACCAACACGTTTTCCAGAAGTTGTGAATGTAACCAGATACTTGCAGATGATGAACGAAATGACATGGAATGATGCAAAAAATCCTGTGGGCGGGGATTATGCTGTCTATTCGGAGGAACAAGTCAATAATTGGTTACAATGGAGTAAAGAAAATCCAAATCAATATCCAAATACAGACTGGGCAAAAATGCTGATCAACGAATATGCTCCCAAGCAGAGTCATCAGCTTACAGCCTCTTATGGAGGTGAGAATATAAAGTCCCATGCATCCATTAATTACGAGAATACAGATGGTATATATGATTATCGTAATTATCAGAAGCTAAATGTAAGGCTAAATAACAGATTCACAGTTGGAAAGCATTTATCTGCCAATGTGGATTTTTCAGTATTGTATTCAGAAAACCATTCGCCTTCGGTCAATCCCATTGAAACGGCTTATAAGTACCCTGCCATTTATGCGGCTACCTGGGCAGATGGAAGAATAGCTGAAGGAAAAGGAGGCGGAAATATGTATGCCAGGTTGCATTACGGTGGATTTGAGGATGTTTCAGGCACCAAATTGGCGGGAACTTTCTCAATGGAATATAAACCAATTAAGGACCTGACCATTACCGGACTTTGGTCACCCTCTTTATTTTACCAAAACGGCAAAGATTTTAACAAGCAAATTTCCATTTTCGATGCAGATGATCCCGATGTATTTTTAGCGTATGTTTCTGGTGCTGAAAATACCTCCTTGTACGAAGAACGGAGCTTGCGGAAAATGGCTACCAAACAGTTATTGGCAAATTATAGCACAACCATAAGTGAGCACGATTTGAATATGATGGCCGGGTATGAAGATTATACCTATTTTAATGAAACGCTGGCGGCCCATGCTGAGAATTTCGTCGTAACAGAATACCCTTATCTGGATTTAGGCCCCATTGATAATATGCAAAATTCCGGAAATGCAACTCATACTGCATACCGGTCTTTCTTTGGACGTATCATTTACGATTATAACAATAAATATTACGGACAAGCAAATATCCGTTACGATGGCTCTTCCAGATTCCACCCTGATTATCGATGGGCAGCATTTCCTTCCTTTTCTGCCGGATGGGCCATCTCAAAGGAATCATTTATGCAGGATTTCTCCGCTTTGTCCTTTTTAAAACTAAGAGCATCCTGGGGAACTTTGGGCAATGAACGGATTGGTAATTATCCCTACCAGTCATTGATCAACTATTCAAATACCTTATTTCGTGAAGGGGGCATTGTATCTTCCAGCACAACGGCAGCACAGGTTGACTATGCCATCCCTGATATATCGTGGGAAACGACAGAAACCTGGGATATCGGATTGGATGCCAGCTTCTTTGATAACAGGTTAACCATCTGTGGGGATTATTATGATAAGATGACAAAAGGGATGTTGCTTGAATTAGAAATCCCGGATTATATGGGTTATGGGAATCCACAACAAAATGCCGGGAAAATGTACACAAAAGGATGGGAATTTCAGATAGGCTGGAAGGATAATCTCGGAAAGCTTGGTTATTCCGTGAATTTTAATCTGTCAGATTATAAGTCTGTTATGGGTAACTTAGGAGGTATCGTCTTTACCGGAAATCAAATCATCAAAGAAGGTAGTGAATATTATGAATGGTATGGCTATGTTTCTGACGGACTATATCAGACTCAGGAAGAAGTGGACAAATCTGCTACCTTATCTGCTACCGTTAAGCCCGGTGACGTAAAGTATGTAGATATTAGCGGCCCGAATGGCATACCGGATGGGGTTATCAATGCGGATTATGATAAGGTTCTCCTTGGTGGTTCACTTCCCCGTTACCAATATGGAGGCAATTTGAGCCTGGATTATAAAGCTTTTGATATGTTTGTGGCGTTTCAGGGTGTCGGTAAACAAAACGCCCGATTAAGTGTAGATATGGTAGAGCCTTTTCAAACCAGCTATACGACTCCGACAAAAGTGATTGAAGGCAAATACTGGAGTCCCTATAATACGGAAGAGCAAAACCTCAACGCAAAGTATCCAAGATTGTCTTACCAGTCGGCAACAAACAATTACCAGATGTCTGACTTTTGGTTAATGAGTGGTGCTTATTTTAGACTCAAGAACATTACAATAGGTTATACGATTCCCAAAAAATTGATTGAGAAAGCCGGACTTAGTAATCTAAGAATATATGCATCTGGTACAGATTTGTTCTCTTTGGATAACTATCCTCAGGGATGGGATCCGGAATCAGCTTCAAACGCTTATATCTCAAGATCTTTCAGTCTAGGACTATCTGTTAAATTTTAAATGAAATGGAGATGAAAAATATAAAAATTCTTATAAGCCTTCTGATTGCTACGGTAATAACCGGCTGTGCTGAACTGGATTTGAATCCTTTGTCCGAAGGATCCAGTAAAACCTGGTATTCAAATGAAAAAGAGATTCAATTAGCGTTAAACGATTTGTACAGAACCTATCTCTGGGATCTGGAAATTAATTATGGAACAGAACGATGGACTGATAACTGGACACAGCGTCAATCAATTACCGAATATCCGGCAGGTATCATCACCAGTGAATGGAGTACAGTGGTGGATACCTGGGCCAACACCTATAAAGGTATTGTACGTGCCAATAACATATTAAACGGAATTGAACATGCTGCGGGAAATGTCTCGGAAGATATGATGAATCAATTTAGAGGTGAAGCTTCCTTTTTTAGGGCTGCACTTTATTCGAGGCTGATATTCTTATGGGGTGATGTTCCCTTTTATACGACTGAATTAAACATTGATGAAGCTTTTCAAATGAAGCGTACATCAAAAGAACTGATTTTGCAGTCAATATATGCAGATTATGATGTCGCCATCAATTATTTGCCGGTAGCTTATGGGAAAACTAATAAGCAACGGATAACAAAAGGGGCTGCTATGGCATTAAAAGCACGTACCGCACTATGGATGTCAGATTGGGAAACAGTGCGTGATGCAGCGAAAGCCTGCATGGATTTAAAGGTGTATTCGTTGTATCCAAATTTTAGCGAATATTTCCTTTCAAGTACAAAAGATGCTGCAGAAACAATATTCGCACTGCCTCGTTCTTTTGAACTGGGGGAATCGTGGTATACCAAGAATTTCATTCCCCGCACTGCGGGAGGTTCCAGTGTGGCTTCACCTTCCTGGGAACTGTTTTGTTCTTTTCCTTGTAAGGATGGTCTTCCTATTGATGAATCTCCCTTGTACAATCCCCGGAAGCCCTTTGAAAACAGAGATCCCCGATGTTCAGCGACGATTACTGAATTTGGGACGACATTCCTTGGGTATGTGTATGATCCAAATCCTTATACCACTACCGTTTTGAATATAAATACCGGTACAAACGTAAAAAATAAGGACACCAGAAGTGTTGATACCTATGCTTCGTACAATGGGCTTGTGTTAAAGAAAGGGGTAGATCAGGACTGGGCTGATGACCTGTATATGGATGCAGATATTATCATTATGAGATATGCCGATGTACTGCTCATGTATGCCGAGGCAAAAATTGAACTGAATGATATTGATGCTTCTACATTGGACGCCATCAATCAGGTTCGTGCCCGGGCATACGGTGTTGCCGTGACTGCAACTGACAAATATCCGGCAGTCACTACTACCGATCAATCTCAACTAAGAAAAATCTTACGGATGGAAAGACGTGTAGAATTTGCCTGGGAGAACCGACGCTTTTATGATCTGGTCAGATGGAGAATCGCAGAGAAAGCCCTGACAAAACCGATTTATGGAATGTTGGATGTGGCAGCATTAAAATCGAAAGTGATCAATGCCAATTTATGGTTCTTTCCGGGAACTCCTGAAATTGATGACGACGGAATACCAGATTTTACAGCCATGTACGAAGCCGGTCTGATCAAACTTTTAGTTCAAAGGAATTTTAACAGTCGGCAGTATCTATGGCCAATACCTTCAAAGGAAATAAAGATTAATCCGAATCTGACGCAGAATCCAGATTATTAATGCAATAGTTCTATTGTAAATACTGAAAAGCCATAGGTCAGTTAGGTGACCTATGTGCTTTTTAAATGAGAAAAGAATGAATTTATCAAAAAATGAGATTAAATAAAAATTATCCTCCAGTAGCGGTGTCAACTTCGACTATGAGTCCGGAAACAAGAAGGTGGGCCATCGTTTTTCTTATCTTTTTTATCACAATAGTCAACTATTTGGATAGGCAAGTGCTTTCAATCCTAAAACCGATATTGAAAGATGAATTTGCGCTTACAGATCAGGGCTATGCGTTGGTAGTAAACCTGTTTACAGTTTGTTATGCGTTGATGTATCCACTTTCCGGTTGGTTGGTCGATAAATTCGGAGCCCGTAAAACGATGGTTTTCGGAATCTTTGGATGGTCTATTGCCTCTATTTGTACAGGTTTGTCCAACACCTTTCTTACGTTTGCTTTTTCGCGTTGTCTTTTAGGCCTTTGTGAACCAACAACCTATCCGGCTCAAATAAAAGTAATCACCACATGGTTCTCCGGAAAACAGCGGGCAACAGCTAACACCCTTTCTGTAGCCGGTGGCCCCATCGGAGCAATAATTGCTCCGCCGTTCATTGCATGGCTGGTTTTGAAATTGGATTGGCATTGGGCGTTTATCATACCTGGTATTATCGGAATTGTTATTGCTGTTATATGGATGCTGTTATACCGGGAGGCTCCTGCCAATGTTCTGGAAGAATCTGCCAGATTGGAAACGGCAGGATTTTCAACATCCTCATTCAAATGGAGCCGATTATGGGGTAGAAGAAGTCTGTGGGGGATTATCCTGGTACGATTTATCACAGACCCTGTATGGTATTTCTGCGCCTTTTGGATGCCGGGGTATTTGCAGGAAAAAACCGGGTTGTCCCTTTCTCAAATGGGTAAATACGGATGGATCCCTTTCCTGATTGGAAACGTTGTTGCTTTCGGAACTGCAGCATGGTCAGATAAACGGGTTAAACGAGGAACCACTCCATTGCGCTCCAGAAAAATCATGCTAACACTGATCAGTGTATTAATGCCTTTGATGTTATTTATTCCAAACGATGGTGGTGTTGTGGTAACCATGTTTAAATTCTGTGTGATTGCCGGCGTAGCCTTAAGTTGGACCTATACGGCAGGTATGTTGCCTGCAGAGACTTTCCCTTTGAAGAATGGATCAAGTGTTATGGGAATTAGTGCGGGCATTGGAGCCGTAGGAGCCGTATTTTTCAATTATCTGATCGGACAAGTGATGGGAAGTCCGGCTGGAGTCGAATGGATATTTATTGGCATTGCTGTTCTGCATCCGTTGGGATTGATTCCGCTTTGGACGATGTTAAAACGGGAAACGCCCCAAGAGGTAAAAGGATGATTCAGAAGACTGATAAATAAAGACTTATAATGTATTTTATATTAACCAATAATTAATACAACTATGAAAAAAAATTTACTATTTTCAGTTTATTTGATGTTCAGTTTTGTGGCATTTGGGAATAACTCAGGCCAATTGGAAAACAACGCAGAAAGCCAAACCTCCACTGCGCAGGTGTATGTTTCAAATAACGGTATAACAACCAATTTAAACCAAGTTGGAAATAACGCTGTCTATGAGGGAACAGTAAATTTTGCGGCAGATGGATCTTTTTCCATCTATATTGACGGAGCAGCATATGGTTTTACTTCTTACAGTGGTAATGGCGGAGTTGGATCCGTGGAAAACCTATACGCTTGTGTGCCATTTTACAATGGAGGTGTATACTATGTAGAGAAGAGCATGGGACAGTTAAGTACAACAGGTAATCCTCTTTGGATTAAAACGGGATCCGGTGGAAGCGTTTATGTTAAAGTTGATCTGACTAAAGCCGTTCCAACCTACTATGTGAAGTTGAATAAAACAGAAAGTCCGAATATCATCCTGAAGGAAAATTTTGATTTGTTTGTCTGGGGCGGCGATTGGGTACAGGCTGTCAAGGGCAGTAAGGGAGATGTTGATCCCGCATTGTCCGAAGGTACAGAAGCCGGCACTGTGAGCATTGCGGCTGTCACCAAGAATGGCACATTGCCATTCAGTACCAGTACTTGTGCTACATTCCTGGATACTTACCGCGACATGATTGGATGGAATGTCGTGGAGTCTTGCGAATTTCCAGGATACATCCGCGTAAGCTCCAGCATATCAACGACAACCGGAGATCACAAAGGTAAACTGGTGTCACCGGCTTTGGCTAAATTGACATCCGCATCTACTGCTACAGTAGAATTCGATATATGCCGTTTTTCATCCTCTGAACCGTTTACTTTTCAAATAGAAGAGGGAACCGGCACTATTACGGCGGGTGAATACTCGGATCAGGTTAGAGCATTGACTTCCATGACTATTACTGATGGATCAAAGGTCTCAATAACCGCTCAGGAAGCTAATGAATGGAAAGGTGTAAACAGTAGTGTAAAGTATTTTACCCATTTTAAATTTACAATTAACGGTGTCACAAGTTCGACAAAGCTTGCCTGGGATGCAACGACTGTTAGTACTGGTGCTGAAGGTCGTTTTTGCATAGATAATATTCTGGTTACTTCAGTACAAACATCGGATGTTAAAAACGTGCAGGCAAGAACGCTCAATATTTATCCCTCTTCTGTGAATAATTGTTTTCAGGTAAGTGGTTTTGATGGTACTGCCATCTTGAAATTGGTCGATATGAATGGCCGGGAAGTATCTTCTAAAACAATTCTTGCCAATGAACCCGTTTTTGTCGGTTCGCTTCCTCAGGGACTTTATATGGTACAGGTAAAAACTTCTACAGAAGGATTTAAAGTTGGGAAATTTGTAAAATTGTAAGAAAATAAAGTTTTACTTAAGTGGTTTCAGGCATGCGGGAATCAGCATTTAAATTATGAGAGTATGAATCGTTATATGTGGTTTTTCGGTTTAATGTTAATCGTTAATAGTTTTGCTGAATTCTCGTATGCTCTGACATCCATACCCGACAAAGTCGGAATGAATGTCAAGGGTTGTGTCTCCTGTCAAAATCAAGGTATTGCAAATGTTGTTGTTTCTGATGGCGTAGAAGTGACTCAAACCGATGCTCATGGAATATATTATCTTAATTCCGGAAAGAAAAACGGATATGTTTTTATTTCCGTTCCATCCAATTATGAAGTTGCAAACAAAGATATATTTCCTCAGTTTTTCCAAGATCTTTCTTTGGACTCAAGTACGATAAATCAGTGTGATTTTGAATTGGAAGCGGTGGATAATTCCAAACATGTCGTCCTGTTGATGGCTGATATTCATTTAGCCAATGTAAACAATGACCTGATTCAATTTAAAAGTGGATTTTATCCTGAAGTAAAGAGTCTTGCACTCGAATATCAGAATTCCGGGACTAAGGTTTACGGTTTGACACTGGGAGATATGAGTTTTGATCTTTATTGGTATGATACGGGTTTCTCTTTGCCGAATTATATGGAAGCCATGGGAGGCCTGGGATTTCCAGTTTTCAACATTATGGGTAACCACGACAATAATCCCCGCAAAGCTCCGGATTTTCTGGCTGAATCCACCTTTAAAAGTTTGGTTGGACCATCCTATTATTCTTTCAATTTAGGGAAAGTTCATTATGTTGTATTGGATGCTATTGAATATATCAACAACGGGGCAACAGCAACAGCTAATGGAGACCGCTCTTACAATGAGACCGTTATTGCAGGCCAAATACGTTGGCTCACAAAAGACCTTGCTACAATTACCGATAAAACGACACCCGTTGTTGTTGCTTTACATTGCCCCCTCTATTCTGCCTCAGTCAATTCCACCGGAAACCAGGTGAACTCAAAATCGCTGAGCAATGCCACAGAAGTAATGTCTTTGTTTGCGTCCTTTTCAAATGTCAGGTTTGTATCCGGACACACCCATGTAAACCGCAATATGGAATTTTCTGAAAAGATGTGTGAGCACAATATTGCTGCTGTGTGTGCTACATGGTGGTGGACTGGTAAAGCCGGATATGCGGGTAATAATATATGCAAAGATGGATCTCCCGGCGGTTATGGTCTATTGGAGGTTAAAGACAAAGAGGTTCAGTATTTCTATAAGGGCATTGGTTTCGATAGAAATCAGCAATTTCGCTCTTATGACAGAAACAAGATTAAAATTACGGCTGCTGATTTTGCACCTTCAGCCAATTCGACCTATGCACCGCAAGTGGCAACCTATGCCGGAGAATACGCTTATGCGAGTGCTGAAAACAAAGTACTTATCAATGTTTTCAATTATAATGGCAAATGCAAACTTGAAGTCCTTGAAAATGGTAAGAACTTATTGGTTTCTCGTGTGTACAAAAAAGATCCTTTGCACATCATATCCTACGAGATGTTCCGATTGAACAATAATTCGGCCGTAGGTTCCGGTTCTGCTACAAACAACACGATTCATATGTTTCAGGTAACGGCCTCAGGCCCGACTTCGACGCTCACCATCCAATTGACTGACGCTTATGGAAATGTATATACAGAAACCATGAATCGTCCCAAAACCTTTAGTAGAATTGCATACATGGGTAACAACATTGTCAGTTCCATTGATGAAACAAAATCAGACATCATAAGAAGTACCACCATGGACGAGAAGTATACTATTTACACCATTGGCGGAGTTTTAATCAGGTCTGGAAGAAATATTGATGAAAAGAACCTAAATTTGCAAAGAGGATTTTATATTGTAAAAACGGACTCTTCCGTTAAGAAAATACTGGTCAATTAGAAATCTGAATCATTAAGAAATATATTTAGTTTTAATTTATGAGAAACGGTCGCTTCGTTCTATTGCTTATTTGCTTTTCCTTTTCCTTTTTGTCATGGGGACAATCTGAAAAAAAATATTCCTTCCCGACCAGAGAACAGCTGGCGGGAAGTTTTTATCCGTATAACATTGAACAAATTCACAAAACAAAAGCCCCTAAGGGTTACAAACCGTTTTATATCAGTCATTATGGCAGGCATGGCTCAAGATGGTTGCTCAAGGATACTGAATATACGGAAGTATTAAACATTTTCGGTAAAGCTCATGAAGAACAGACCTTAACACCATTGGGTGAAGCAGTCTATGAGCGATTGAAGTTGATTTGGGATGACGCGAAAGGTCGATGTGGAAATCTGACTCCTTTAGGGGCAAAACAGCAAATGGAAATTGCGGAAAGAACCGTTAATAATTATCCGGAAGTGTTTTCTCCATCGGCAAAAATACAATGTAATTCTACAGACAAGAGTCGTTGTATATTAAGTATGGCTGCTTTTTCCAAACAGTTGGCCGCAATGAATCCGCATTTAGATATTAATATGGAAGCCAATGAAAGGGATATGTTTTATATGAACGCCCTGGCTTCCTATGACAACTATTATAATCCCGCTTTCTCTGCTTTAAAAAAGGATACGGCATTGCGTAAAGCCAAACTATCTTTTGAAGCTGTTTTATTAAAGCCGGACCGTTTGATGGCTTCTCTTTTTCAGGATGGAATGAAAGCCAGAGAGGTCAATAATCCCATCGATTTGATGACTGGACTATTTGCAATTGCTTCAGATTCGCCCAACACCACCTTAAACGTAAGGTTGGATGATTTATTTTTGCCTGATGAATGTTATGCGATTTGGCAATCTGAAAATTATGAGTTTTATTTGTTCAACGGATCCAGCCCAATGAATAAAGGGATTCCGGCGAATTGTATGAAGCCTCTTTTGACGAATTTTCTGAATGCGTCCAACGATGCCATCAGGAGTGGGGAACTTGCTGCCAATTTCCGTTTTGGCCATGATTCCAATATTCTGCCCTTTACTGCTTTAATGGGATTTGAAGGGTGTTCCGTCAAGGAAATGGATCCATTGAAGATAAGCAAAGAATGGAAGTCTTATGAAATCATACCTATGGCTGCGAATATTCAATGGATTTTTTACCGTAAGGAAGGATCCGACGATATCCTTGTTAAATTTTTGCTAAATGAAAAAGAAAAGGCCATTCCGGTTGAAAGCGATTTGAAACCATATTATCATTGGAGAGATGTAGAGGCTTATTATCATTCCGTATTGAATGAGGGTCTCTTAAAATAACCACAAAAAAGATTAGTTCGAAAAAATAACGTGATATGACAGATAGAAAGTTCGTAATAGGTATAGATTATGGTTCGGATTCAGTGCGTGCCATTTTAGTTGATAGCGCAAATGGCGAAGAAAAGTCTTCGGCTGTCTGTTTTTATCCGCGATGGAGTAAAGGTATGTATTGCAATGCCGCAGAGAACCAATACAGACAACATCCGCTTGACTACATCGAATCCCTGGAACAGGTGATGAAAGACCTGCTTACAGAGGTAGACAGTGACATTGTCAAGCAGATCAAAGGACTTTCTTTTGATACCACGAGCAGTACTCCTGTTCTGACCGATTCCGAAGGAACACCATTGGCCTTGCTACCTCAATTCCGTGAAAATCCCAATGCCATGTTTGTTCTTTGGAAAGATCATACGGCAATACCTGAGGCAGAGCAAATCAACGAACTCGCCAAGAGCTATTCTATTGATTATACCCGGTACGAAGGAGGTTATTATTCTGCTGAATGGGTGTGGTCAAAAGTCTTGCATATAATTAAAGAGGATAATGAAATTTGTGAAGCAGCCTATAGTTGGGTGGAACATTGTGACTGGATGTCTGCACTGCTGACTGGTTGCACTTCTCCTGAGAAGATTCTTAGAAGTCGTTGTGCTGCGGGGCATAAAGCAATGTGGAGTGAGATATGGGATGGCCTTCCTTCCAAAGAGTTCCTGTCCAGCCTGCATCCCCTTATGGGAGAAATGAGAGGAAGGCTTTTTTCAGATACGTATACAGGAGATACTCTTGCCGGTTATGTTACCCCATTTTGGACGTCCAAACTGGGATTACCCGAAAATGTGACCGTGTCTGTATCAGGAGTTGATGCTCATGCCGGGGCTGTCGGTGCGTCTATCAAACCAAATGAGCTCACATGCATTATCGGGACCTCGACGTGTGACATTTTGGTTTCTTCTTACGAATCAATTGGTAATAAAGTGATTCCAGGTATCAGTGGGCAAGTGGACGGATCCGTTATTCCCGGAATGATAGGATTGGAAGCCGGGCAGTCAGCATTCGGAGATATTTATGCATGGTATAAATCGTTGTTGCTTTATCCGTTAAGTGCAATCATTTCAAAATCGACACTGTTGGAAAATAAGGTAAAAGACTTGTTGATATCGGAAACCGCTGATGCCATTCTGAATGAGCTTTCTGCAGAAGCCGGGAAAAATTGGCCCATAGCTGATGCACCAATCGCATTGGATTGGTTTAACGGCCGCCGTACACCTGACGGAGATCCTTCTCTGAAAGGTGCAATTGCTGGTCTGACTTTGGCGACAACGGCTCCTGCAATCTATGGGGCGATGGTAGAAGCTACAGCTTTCGGCACCAGATCGATTGTTGAAAGATTCCTGAATGAAGGCCTGCGTATTGATGCTGTCAAAGCGATAGGTGGCATAGCGCATAAATCTCCTTTTGTGATGCAAACTTTGGCTGATGTTCTTAATAAACCGATCAACGTGGTGGAGTCGAAGCAAACTTGTGCGCTTGGTGCTTCCATGTTTGCAGCTGTTGCAGCAGGGATATATGAAACCCTGGAACAAGCGCAAAATGCGATGGGATTCTCAATCAGTAAAACGTATTGTCCCAATTCGGAACATCATAAGATATATACCGAGCGCTATAATAGATATTTGGCATTGGGGAAGTTTGAACAAGATCAGAAAGAAAGTCAGGTGGTTTTGAACCCTCAGTTTGTATATGAAGCTTCTGGGTTGTAAGCCCTAAAACCAACAATCAAATCCTGGTATCCTCGTTTTTGATGTTCATCTCTTTATCGATCGTTATAAGAAGCCCCGGAATTCAAAGATTATGGGGCTTCTCCATATAGTATTTGCTGGATTATGATTTGCAGCAATAACCTTTATTAGGTATTCTCATTCCAAACATCAAGGAAT
>Ga0172378_10003890_pt1 | contig 14058 bp, 11 predicted proteins | sample GrowelOW332metaG_FD_119755 | JGI IMG/M metagenome (GOLD analysis project Ga0172378, IMG submission 119755) | Groundwater microbial communities from an aquifer near a municipal landfill in Southern Ontario, Canada - Pumphouse #3_1 metaG | ecosystem: Environmental > Aquatic > Deep subsurface >... | reverse complement strand
GGTGGATTAGGTAATAATCTATTCAATCCGGCACTAATGGGACGTGTCTTTTTACTTATTTCTTTCCCTGCACAGATGACTACTTGGCCAGTCAATGATTTGACTGAAGGATTTATAGACGGAGCTACTGGAGCAACTCCTCTAGGTATCATGACTGGAGTGCTTAATAATGCACCTGGTGTCAGTTTAGACCAACTACCAAGTGCATGGGATATGTTTATCGGAACGACCGGTGGTTCTCTTGGTGAAATGTCAGCATTGGCTCTGCTTATTGGTTTCTTATATATGGTATGGAAAAAGATTATTACTTGGCATATTCCAGTAATTATCATTGCCACAGCATTTATATTTGCAGAGATTCTTCATCTTGTAGACCCTGCAACATATGCAGATGGACTAAGCCAAGTGCTAAGTGGAGGTTTAATGTTGGGTGCTATATTTATGGCAACAGACTATGTAACTTCACCGATGTCTAAGAAAGGACAAATAGTTTATGCTATTGCCATCGGACTATTGACTATAATAATACGTATATGGGGTGCATATCCAGAAGGTATGTCATTCGCTATCATCATTATGAATGCTTTCACTCCGTTAATCAATACATACATGCGTCCTACTTTGTTCAGTTCACTGGCCAAAAATTAGGGAAAAGAAAAATAAGATATAGATATGAAGAAATTACAATCATCTCTTAAAAATATGCTATTGGTTCTAACAAGTATTTGTGTTATTGCCACAGCTATTTTAGCCTATGTCAATCAACTGACAACAGGACCAATCGCTCAAGCCAAAACAGTTGCACTGAAAACTGCCATAGCAGAAGTGGTACCTGGTTTTGATAATAATCCAGCAGCGGAAGTTAAAACAGTTACATTGACAATCGAAGGAAAAGAACTCACATTCAAAGTCTATCCAGCATCTAAAGAGAATAAATCGATTGGTGCTGCTGTAGAATCTGTCACTTTAGGATTCGGTGGAGATCTTCGCGTACTTGTTGGTTTTGATCCTGAAGGAAATATCCTCAATTACTCTATCCTCGAAACAAGTGAAACTCCTGGACTAGGTTCTCGAGCTTCTATGTGGTTCCAGAAAGGAGCTAAAGGGTCTATCATAGGAGATTCTCCTAAAGATACGCCATTTACAGTATCAAAAGATGGCGGACAAGTTGAAGCGATTACTGCTTCTACCATTACTTCACGTGCATTTCTCAAAGCTGTAAATCAAGCCTATATGGCCTATACAGATAAAGAAACTAGTCAAACAACTACTCAAAATTAAAGAAGACTATGAATAATTTCAAAACCTTGATGAACGGAGTCGTCACTGAAAATCCTACTTTTGTACTTCTTTTGGGTATGTGCCCTACTCTCGGTACGACTTCATCTGCTCTAAATGGATTTAGTATGGGAATCGCGACTCTATTTGTGCTTGTTTGCTCCAATGTCGTCATTTCTAGCATTAAAAACATCATACCTGACATGGTACGTATACCAGCCTTTGTGGTTGTTATAGCTAGTTTCGTGTCACTTCTACAGATGATTATGCAAGCATATACCCCCGCCTTATATTCATCGCTCGGAATCTTTATCCCATTGATTGTAGTGAACTGTATCCTACTTGGTAGAGCAGAAGCTTTTGCTGCAAAGAACAAAGTAATCCCTTCACTTTTTGATGGATTAGGAATGGGTCTTGGATTTACGATGGCCTTGACTATTCTAGGTGCAGTCAGAGAATTGATTGGTACAGGCAAGATTTTCAGTGTATCCCTTTACCCTGAACAATATGGCATGTTGCTTTTTGTATTAGCTCCTGGAGCATTTATTGCACTGGGCTATTTGATTGCTGTGGTAAACAAAATCAAAGGCAAAGCATAATTAATAGAATAGAAAGATAAACCCCGAAAATTAAATAACAGTGGAATATATTATTATTTTTATTTCAGCGATTTTTGTCAACAATATCGTGTTGTCCCAATTCCTCGGAATATGTCCATTCCTTGGAGTTTCTAAAAAAGTAGAAACAGCCGTTGGTATGAGTGCTGCAGTTGCCTTTGTATTAACCATAGCAACTATATTCACATTTCTTATTCAGAAATTTGTCTTAGATGCTTTTGATTTACAGTACTTGCAAACTGTGACCTTCATCTTAGTTATCGCTGCCCTCGTTCAGATGGTTGAAATCATCATTAAGAAGGTATCTCCAGCTCTTTATCAAGCGCTAGGTGTTTTCCTACCATTGATTACTACAAACTGTTGTATCATGGGTGTAACGATTCTAGTCATTCAGAAAGATATGAATCTTCTTCAAGGAGTCGTTTATGCATTTTCTACTGCTCTTGGATTTGGACTCGCATTGATTCTATTTGCTGGTCTAAGAGAGCAAATGGAATATAGCCATATTCCTAAAGGAATGAAAGGTACTCCCGTAGCATTAGTCACAGCAGGATTACTTGCTATGGCATTTATGGGATTTTCTGGAATCGCATAATTATAGAGCAAAATAGCAATGAATTGCTATTGAACAAATAGAGGCATTGCAATCAAGCAGTGACCTAATTAAGACAAGAGAAAGCCGAAGCAATGACAAATTGTTTCGGCTTTCTCTTGTTTTATTTTATTTACTTAATTCCCTCTCTCTCCTTTTAGTTTTAACAATAGTGAAAAAATTTGTTCAAAACTGAGGGGAAGTAATCTTTTATCCCTTATAAATGGTACCTCAGACCATTTGATGGACGAGAAAGTACCTTAGAATGCGTTTTTAACATTGTGAACAAACTAAAAAGAGGACTCAAATGGTTCAAAAACTAACCTAGTGTGTTCAACTTTTTGAACTAGTGTGTTCAAAAAGTTGAACACACTAGGTTACCAAAGTAAACTCGCCTTGTTACTAATCGCGTATTTCAACTTTTGTGTTAACAGATAACATTTCATTTCAAAAAGGAGTAAACTGTTAAGCTACTAAAAAATAAATAGTGGAGCTAATGTTTAAATTAGCTCCACTTTTCATGATTTAAAGGCTAAATATTTGACCTTTTATTATTACTGGAAACACGCTCAGTGCGTATCTTATATGGACAAGTGCTAGGTTATTCTTCAGAAGATAATAGTTGATTCATACGTGTAAGATATTTACCGATGATATCAAATTCAAGATTGACTATAGATCCCACTTTGAATGTATGGAAATTGGTATTTTCGAAAGTATAGGGAATGATGGCCACTTCGAAACTATCTTTATCTGGATCACAGACTGTCAGACTGACTCCATTGACAGTAATAGAACCTTTATCTACTGCAAAATAGCCACGCTTAACCATCTCTCTGTCAAAATGATAACGGAAACGGAAATAATAGCTTCCGTCTGCATCACGAATTTCAGTACATACGGCTGTCTGATCCACATGTCCTTGAACGATGTGCCCATCTAAGCGTCCATTCATCACCATACTTCGTTCCACGTTTACTTTATCTCCCACAGCAAATAGACCTATATTAGACCTAGAGAGTGTCTCATACATAGCAGTCACCGTATAGCAATCATCTTTGATAGCTACAACAGTCAGACAGACTCCATTATGAGAAATACTTTGGTCGATACCTAACTCGCCTACAAAACTGCAAGTTAGGGTGATATGCATGTTTTGTTTCTCTTTTTCTACCGCAACAACTGTCGCGTATTCTTCTACAATTCCTGAGAACATAATTATTTGTTTTTTATTAAAAAGACCAAGAAGTTTATACCTGTATTAACTTCGTGGCAAAGATAACAATTAATCTAACCATTCAACGTACATCAAATGTTATAGTACTTTGGATAATTATAAAAAAAGATGACCCTTTTCGCAAAGGATCATCTTCCATTCAATAGGTATTAGTTTCTTAAGGTAAAAAGATTGTTTTCAGGATAACGTTGCAAAGATGCAACATATATTTGATATATGCAACACTAAAAGCATGTTCAATAACATATCTTTAACCTTTGCTCTTAATAGAGCCATGTTTTAGCACTTTGGCATCTACATAAAAAACAATTTCTTCTGCTATATTAGTTATATGATCTCCTGTACGTTCAAGTCTACGAATGACATTTGTCAATTCCAAACAAAACTCAGCATCGTCTGGATAATTTTTGATATGTGCAGCCATCACCTTAGTAGCCTCTTGATTGATCTCATCAACCAAATTATCTTTTTCAAATATTTGTGAAGTAAGTTCCACGTTCTCTTCATCAAAGGCACATTTTGCTTTTTCAAGCATCAGTAATGTAGCTTGAACCATATCCGTCATTCTCAAATTGAGATATAAATCAGCATCGACTGCAGGAATACGATTATTGTTAACAAATTGAGCAATAGAATCAGCAAAATCCCCTATTCGCTCGAGATTGCTATTAATCTTAAATACAGCAAGTACGAATCGCAAATCAACCCCAACAGGATTGTATAACTCAATTACTTCTTCTATATCTCGATCGATTTTCAGTTCAAAAGCATTAACTCTTCGTTCCCGTTTAATGACTCGACTAGCCAATTCTCTATTGTTAGTCAACACAGCTTCACCAGCTCTGTCTAGTTGATTATAGACAAGGCTCCACATTTCATTTAGTTGTGAACGCAAAATTTCCAATTCGGATTCAATAAACTGTATCATTTCAAGATTTTAATATGATTAATAATAAATCAAAAGATTAGTAATAAATCAAATCTATCACATACCTTCAATAGAGTACAATACAAAAGTACTGAAAACCTTACATCTTGGCAAAAGAATAATATTAAATTTTGATTACACTTTAGCATGTTTGCTTTATAAAAGACAGAATCGTTCTAATATACTGTACAAAACTAGGAATAAAATTAAAAAACACTTACATTTGTCATCAAGTTTTGATTTAAGAATAAGTATATCGATATGACAAACCAGATTGAAGAAGGAACAATAGAAAAGAAAAGCCTCAATTTTATAGAGCAAGCAATTGAAATTGACTTAGCTGAAGGCAAAAATAATGGTAAAATACAGACTCGGTTTCCTCCAGAGCCCAATGGATATCTACATATAGGACATGCTAAGGCCTTTATGTTAGATTTTGGTTTGGCTAAAAAATATGGTGGAACATGTAATCTTCGTTTTGATGATACCAATCCAACAAAAGAAGATAATGAATATGTAGAAGCCATAAAAAAAGATATTAAATGGTTAGGTTGCGAATGGGATCATATCTATTACGCATCTGATTATTTCCAACAACTGTGGGACCTTGCTGTTGAGTTAATCAAAGGGGGTCATGCTTATATCGATGAGCAGTCTGCTGATAAAATAGCTCAACAAAAAGGAAGTACAACTACTCCTGGAACAGAAAGTCCATACAGAAATCGTCCTATTGAAGAAAGTTTAGCCTTATTCAACAAGATGAATAGTGGTGAATTGGAAGAGGGTTCAATGGTTTTACGTGCCAAGATAGACATGGGACATAGCAATATGCATTTCCGTGATCCACTGATGTATCGAATCATTAAATATCCTCATCATCGTACTGGAACAAAGTGGAATGCTTATCCAATGTACGACTATGCACATGGACAAAGTGATTATCTAGAAGGAGTAACCCATTCAATATGTACTTTAGAATTTGAAGTTCACCGTCCTTTATACAACTACTTCATCAAATTATTGGAAGCGAGTACATTAGCCCATGAAGAGGATTCAAGACCTAGACAGATTGAATTTAATCGTTTGAATATTACTTATACTGTGATGAGCAAGCGTAAATTGCTTACACTGGTCAAGGAAAACTTAGTAAACGGATGGGATGACCCTCGTATGCCTACGCTTTGTGGGTATAGACGACGTGGCTATTCTCCAGAGTCAATCCGTTTGTTTATCGAACGTATCGGCTACACCAAATATGAAGCACTCAATGATATTTCACTACTTGAGAGTGCAGTTCGCGAAGATTTGAATAAGCGTGCTACCCGAGTATCAGCAGTACTTGACCCTATCAAATTGGTTATAACCAATTATCCTGAAGGTCAAGTAGAGATGATGGATGCTATTGATAATCCTGAAGATGAAAATTCGACTAGCCATACCATTCCTTTCTCTAAGGAATTATGGATAGAAAGAGAAGATTTCATGGAAGATGCTCCAAAAAAATTCTTCCGTATGACTCCAGGTAAAGAAGTTCGTCTCAAAAATGCATATATCATTAATTGTACTGGATGTGATAAAGATGCTGCCGGTAATATAACTACTGTGTATGCTGAATATGACGAAAAAACTAGGACTGGTATGCCAGATTCTAACAGACGAGTAAAAGGGACACTTCATTGGGTTAGTACAGAGCACTGTCTTCCTGCAGAAGTGAGACTTTACGATCGATTGTTTAGAGTAGAAAATCCTAGTGCTGAAGAAGATGCTGATTTCAGAACTTTGTTAAATCCAGATTCATTGAAAACGTTGACCAATTGCTATGTAGAACCTTTTGCAGCTAGCTTAAAGATTGGTGATTATTTACAATTTCAGCGAATTGGTTATTTTACTATAGATTCTGATACCCAAAACGGTAGTTTAGTTTTTAATCGAACAGTTGGGCTAAGGGATTCTTGGGGTAAAATCAATAAAAAATAATAGAATAAAACATGCAAGGAGTTGCTGATTTCATACAATGGTGCATTGATAATCTCAATTATGGCACAATTACTTTTTTGATGGCTATTGAGAGTTCTTTTATTCCATTTCCTTCGGAAATAGTTGTAGCTCCTGCTGCTTGGAAAGCAGCTACAGGAAATGAATTAAATGTTTTCTTAATCGTTTTTTTCTCTACTCTGGGTGCTAATATAGGCGCCCTTATCAATTATGGTTTAGCTTACTTTCTTGGAAGACCGCTAGTTTATAGATTTGCGAATAGTAAACTAGGAAAGATATGCTTACTAAATAAAGAAAAAGTCGAACATGCAGAGGAATATTTTGACAACCACGGAGCTATATCAACTATAGTAGGCAGATTAATCCCTGCTGTCAGACAGTTGATTTCTATTCCTGCTGGATTAGCTAAAATGAATATATGGAAATTTATTCTATATACCACTATAGGTGCTGGTCTTTGGAATAGCGTATTAGCAGCTATCGGATACAGTTTAGCATCAGTTCCTGGAATACAAACTCAAGAAGAATTAGTTAACAAGGTAGCTCAAAGTAGCCATATTATTGGATTTGCTCTGTTTTTGTGTGTAGCAATTGCTTTAGTTATCATCGTCTTACAAAAAAGGAAAAAATGAAAAAAACAAATTACTCGGTATTAGCATCGATAATTTTATTTGTGAGTTTACTCAATAGTTGTACCGCTTATAAAGATGTTCCCTATCTCCAAAATGCTGAATCCTTCATTTCGACAAAAGAGGGTTCTAAGCTCTATGATGCTACCATCATGCCAAAAGATTTACTTACAGTTATCGTTAATTGCGAAGATCCTCAGCTAGCTGTACCCTTTAATTTTACTGCTGCTACATCAAATTCATTGGCTGTCACTTCTTCCATTTCTACACCGACTATTCAGAGTTACTTAGTGGACAATGATGGAGATATCGAATTTCCTATTCTTGGGAAACTACATGTAGCAGGTCATACTAAAAGAAGTTGTGAAGCAATGCTTAAAGATAAACTAAAAATATATATATCTGATCCTTGGGTAACGGTACGAATGGCTAACTTCAGAGTAACCGTAATTGGAGAGGTCAACCAACCACATACTTTCACATCGCCTAATGAGAAACTTAATATATTTGAAGCATTGGCCATGAGTGGAGATATGACTATATATGGTACACGAAATAATGTAAAACTAATACGTACATCAGCTGAAGGGGAAAAAACCATTGCAAAACTAGATCTTAATGATGCTGCTATCATTAATTCACCTTACTATAACTTGCAACAAAATGATATTATTTACGTGCAACCCAATAAGACAAAAGCACGTAATGCGGATGTAGGTACAGTGACTAGCTTATGGATATCCATCACTGGTACACTAATTTCACTTGCTAGTTTGATTGTCAATTTCACCCGTTAATTTACAACTAAAAAGTATTACTGCATAATGGAACAAAACAGATTAGACATAGAAAATCAAGAAAACACAGAGGAAACAATAGACTATATCGCCATATTAAATGCTGTATTTGAAAAATGGTATTGGTATGTACTGTCTGGAATAGTGTGCCTTCTCATGGCAACATTTTACATCCTCAGTGCTACTCAATATTGGGAAGTCGAATCGACTATCCTCATTAAGGATAATACAAAAGGAGGAGGTCTAAGTGATACTGCTATGCTTGAGAGTTTAGGTGTCATGAACAATACCAATAATATTGATAATGAAATTATTGTATTAAGTAGCCGTTCATTAATAGCTAAAACGCTTATTGATACCAAACAGAACGTCATATATAAACAAAATGATTTTTTTAGAGATCAAGAGCTTTATAAAAATAGCCCTATCTTTGCCGATATGGAGCCTTATCAACTAAAAATATTGAAAGGAGTCATACAATTGCGATTGACTCCTAAAGGAAATAACAGTTGGGCTATTTCATATCCTTCCGATTCCACAGATTTGGAAAAGACTTCTGTTCTTAGAATAGATTCACTCCCTGCTGTTATACATACAGTATTAGGACGTGTTTATCTCACTAAAAACCCCAATCAATCAGCTGATTTAAAAGGAAAAGACTTATCTATTTCGATCATTTCTCCAAACAGTTATGCTAAAAGTTTCCGCAATGTAGTAAATATCATCCCAGCTAGCAAAACGACTTCTATAGCAAATATTTCCATGACTACGACCAATCCTCAAAAAGGGGTGGATTTCGTAAACAAACTAATTGATGAATATAATTTAGATGCTAATAAGGATAAAAATCAAGTTGCTGTCAAGACTGAGAATTTCATTAAGGACAGATTGGACATTATAAGTAAGGAATTAAGTCAGAGTGAAGACAAACTGGAAGAATATAAGACAAAAAACGGTGGTATGGTGAGTTTGGGTGAAGGATTTGCCCAAACAGTTTATAGTGAAGGAAGCGATTTTCAAAAACAAAGCATTGAGAATATTACACAAATAAGTCTAATTGATTATTTGGAAGATTATCTCAGAGATCCTAAAAATGAGAAGCAATTAGTACCAACTAATGTAGGATTGCAGCAATCACCACTTACAGGAGCTATCAATGATTATAATCAAGCTTTATTGGAATATAATCGTTTACTTCAGAATTCTTCCAAACAGAATCCTGTCATAAAGAGACTGACTAGTACAATTGACGGGCTGAAACGATCTATGTTCACAACAATCAATAGTGTAAGGGCAGGACTTAATATTACCCAAAAGGACATTGATATACAAGTTGATAAATTCAATACAAAGATTAAAGAAGTACCTACTAAAGAGCATGATATGCTCGAGTTGACACGACAACAGCGAATAAAAAATGGATTATATCTCCTTCTGCTACAGAAAATGGAAGAAAACTCCATCAATATTGCAGCTCAAGCTGACAATGCAAAGATTGTTGATTCAGCAATGGCTACATTCAATCCGATTACACCAAAGAAAAAAATAGTTATACTAATAGCTTTGTTTCTTACATTTCTTATTCCAAGTGCAATCATTTACATCATACACTTGTTTAAGTATAAAATAGAAAATTTGAAAGATATCAATGATATCTCCAAAGTCCCTACTTTAGGTGATATCCCAAATGATAAAAACTTTAAAGATAAACTTACTAATTCTATAGCAGTGACAGATGGAGAAAATTCAATGATGGCAGAAGCGTTTAGAAGTTTACGCACTAGCCTCTTTTTTACGTTAACTCCTCCGGATGAGAAAGTTATTATCGTGACCTCAACTACTGCAGGTGAAGGTAAGACGTTTATTTCTTCAAACTTAGCAATATCTCTCGCACTTCAAGGGAAGAAGGTCATTGCTGTAGGTCTAGACTTAAGGAAGCCGAGGTTGGCCAGATCATTTAATTACAATGAAAACAGTGATGGAACAAGCAAGTTCTTAATTGATCCTAGAACTGATATAAATTCCTTGATAATACATATTTCAGATGTATCTGCTAATTTAGATATCATTCCTGGAGGAGCAATTCCTCCAAATCCAGCAGAATTATTAACCCATGATTCTCTCGATAAATTGATTGCAGAATTGAGAAAACGATATGATTATATCATTCTTGATTGTGCACCTGCAGCCTTGGTCTCTGATACTCAAATTATCTCAAGAGTAGCTGATGCTACAGTGTATGTGATGCGTGCAAATGTAACCCCTAAAAATGATTTAAAATTCGTAGAAGAATTAGTTCGCAGTAAACGATTACCTAATATTAGTCTAGTCCTCAACGGAACTGAAATGACACGAAAACGTTATGGTTATGGGTATGGTTATGGGTATGGATACGGTTATGGATATGGGAATAAAGAATAAAGCAATGATACTATTTTATTGTTCCGCTAAAAGGATACAAGTATGACAGGAGGTATCAATGAGCGTCTAATTATTGAGGACTTGTAATCATATATATGCTTTAATCAATAATTATATAAACAAGAAGAGTCTGCATCAAATATATTGATGCAGACTCTTCTTGTTTATATAGACAACTCCAACTTATTCAGCTAAAAGTTTTTTGTGCATCGATTGAGCCGCTTGACGACCATCACCCATAGCTAATATAACAGTGGCACCACCGCGTACAATATCTCCACCTGCATAGATAGTAGGAATCGAGGATTCCATGGTTTCATCCACTTCGATAGTTCCTCTACGCCCCATCTTTATCCCTTTAATAGAAGAAGGGACAATAGGATTAGGAGAGACACCGATACTTACAATAACCAAATCCACGTCTATAGTATCAATAGCTCCCTCGATTGGAATAGGACGACGACGACCACTGGCATCTGGTTCACCAAGTTCCATACGCTGTACACGCATTTGTTTCAATACCCCTTTCTCATCACCAAGATACTCTATAGGATTGTTTAGGTTAAGAAATTCAATGCCTTCTTCTTTGGCATGTTTTACTTCTTCTATACGTGCAGGCATCTCTTCTTCTGAACGACGATAAACAATCATAGCATGATCAGCTCCAAGGCGACGAGCAGTTCTTACAGAATCCATCGCTGTATTACCCCCACCAATGACAGCTACATTTTTACCAAAAGGGACAGAAGTATCTGAATCCACACTGGATGCATCCATCAAATTGACACGAGTTAAATATTCATTGCTAGACATGACATTGATTAGATTCTCTCCAGGAATATCCATAAAATTTGGAAGTCCAGCACCAGAACCAACAAAGATACCGGCATAGCCCTCTTCTTTGAGTTGTTCCACTGTAATAGTCTTACCAATAATGCAATCCTTCATAAATTTCACCCCCATATTCATCAAATTATCAATTTCTACATCAACAACCTTGTTTGGAAGACGATATTCTGGAATACCATATTTAAGAACCCCTCCTATCTCATGAAGTGCTTCGAAAGTAGTCACATCATAACCGAATTTGGCCATATCCCCTGCAAAGGATAATCCTGCAGGGCCTGAACCGATAACAGCTATTTTCTTCCCATTAGAAGCAGCAATTGTGGGCGTTGACATCTTGCCTGATTCTCGTTCGTAATCAGCAGCAAAACGCTCTAAATTACCTATTGCTACGGCAGAGCCATGACTTTTCAAATGGATACATCGACTTTCGCACTGCTTTTCTTGAGGACAAACACGTCCACAAACAGCGGGTAAAGCAGAAGTCATCTTAAGGACATTGGCAGCTGCAAGAAATTCTCCACGTTCTATATTTTTGATAAATGCAGGGATATCAATATTCACGGGACATCCAGTGACACATGTAGGATTAGGACAATCAATGCATCTACTTGCTTCTACTACAGCTTGTTTGGCAGATAAACCTAAGTTTACTTCTTCCCTTAGTGAATGACTTCGATATTCTCCATCCAATTCAGGCATAGGAATACGAGGAGTAGTCATTCGCTCCTTCGCTTTTTTAGATTTGCGCAAAATAAGTCTCCAATCAGTATCTCTATTTGTCAGATCCTCAGCTGCAAATTGGTCTGCAGTATGTGGATTAAATGCATCATCTAGAAGTCTTGATGATGCAGTCATAGATGTTGCCGCATTAGCCTTTGCGCTTTCATCATCTTTGTTCTGTATCTTAGATGACTTAATTTCATTTTGAATAGTTGTATATCTATCGTAGTCCCTTTTTTCGGATTCTTTAAATGCACCCATTCGTTTGAGCATGCTATCAAAATCGACTTGATGTCCATCAAATTCAGGTCCATCTACACACACAAATTTAGTTTTGCCACCGACAGTGATACGACAAGCTCCACACATACCAGTACCATCTACCATGATGGTGTTTAATGATACATCTGTTGGAATATCATATTGTTTGGTCAATAGGCAACAAAATTTCATCATGATGGCAGGACCAATAGCAAATGCTCGGTCTACCTTTTCACGCTTGAATACTTTTTCCATGCCTTGTGTGACAAGTCCTTTATTGCCAGAGGTACCATCATCGGTCATAAGAATCACTTCATCACTAGAAGCTCTTACTTCATCTACAAGTATGATCAGGTCTTTACTTCGACCAGCTAATACTGAGATTACTCGGTTACCTGCCTTTTTAAGTGCCTGTATAATAGGTAACATAGGAGCAATACCTACTCCACCACCGGCACATACTACAGTTCCGAAATTTTCTATATGAGTGGCTTTACCTAGTGGACCAACTAAATCGGTGATTTCATCACCTACTTCTAAATTAGTTAGACGAGCAGATGAAACACCAACTCGTTGAATCACTAATGTAATAGTACCCTTTTTTTCGTCAGATTCAGCTATTGTGTAAGGTACACGCTCGCCTTTCTCTCCAACTCTTACTATCACGAAGTGGCCCGCTTTTCTAGCCCTAGCTATGAGAGGTGCTTCGACTTCTAATTTGAAAACCATCTCAGACAGCTGTGTCTTCCCAACTATTTTATACATTGTTTTTGCTTTACTTATTTGACCTGATACTTACTCGCTTGATTTTGCCACTGATTGTTTTAGGCAATTCATCTACAAAATCTACAACACGTGGGTATTTATAAGGAGCTGTCACTTTCTTGACATGATTTTGAATCTCCTTAATAAGACCTTCTCTATCTTCTTCGCTTCTAGTTTTATATTCTTTGGACAAAACGATAGTAGCCTTGATTACTTGGCCACGTATTTCATCAGGAACTCCTGTTATGGCACATTCAACAACTGATGGATGAGTCATCAATGCACTTTCAACTTCGAATGGCCCTATACGGTACCCAGAACTCTTAATCACATCATCTGCTCTACCTACAAACCATAAGTAACCATCTTCATCTCTCCATGCTACATCTCCTGTATAATAAATACCATCATGCCACGCTTCTTTAGTTCGCTCTGTATCTCTATAATACTCTTTGAAAAGACCAACCGGTTTTCCATTGCTTGTATGAATTACAATTTGACCTTGCTCACCATCTTCCACAGATCTTCCTTCACCATTAACTAAGTCAACATCATATTGTGGATTTGGCATTCCCATAGAACCTGGTTTAGGCTCCATCCAAGGAAAGGTAGCAACGGTAAGGGTAGTTTCAGTTTGTCCAAATCCTTCCATCAATTTAATTCCAGTCAATTTATAGAACTGATTAAACACTTCTGGATTAAGAGCTTCCCCTGCGATAGTACAATATTTCAATGAAGACAAGTCATATTTAGTCAAGTCTTCTTTTATTAAAAATCTAAATATAGTTGGAGGTGCACAAAGTGATGTAATTCTATGCTTTTGAATCATCTCAAGCATATCAGCGGGAGTAAATTTCACAAAATCATAAACAAAGATATTTGCTCCAGAGAACCATTGTCCGTAGAGTTTTCCCCATACAGCCTTGCCCCAACCTGTATCTGCCACCGTTAAATGCAAACTATCTTCAT
>Ga0172378_10003889_pt1 | contig 14058 bp, 9 predicted proteins | sample GrowelOW332metaG_FD_119755 | JGI IMG/M metagenome (GOLD analysis project Ga0172378, IMG submission 119755) | Groundwater microbial communities from an aquifer near a municipal landfill in Southern Ontario, Canada - Pumphouse #3_1 metaG | ecosystem: Environmental > Aquatic > Deep subsurface >... | reverse complement strand
TTCTTCATAACGAGATAATAAATAAAAAGCACTAGCTATAATATCGGCATGTATTATGCCTGTGTTATTGTTCCATTGTTCCTCATTTGAACCAAATAAAATAGGAATAGTTGAATACAAGCAAAAAGGTGGAGTAGGGCGAGAAGCTTTCGTTCCAAAGGCATTAGAAGTAAAAAAGCCTGAAGGAACAATGATCACCTTATACTTACTGAAAGAACCTTCTGAATGGGTATAACCTACCAAATCGGCGATTTCGGGAGACCCGCAATCGCCCAAAAGAAATTGGATTATATAACGAATGGCTTCATTCATAGGTTCTGCTGTAGTTTGAGTAGAATCCGATGAAATAAATTTAATTTACCCTTTTCCAATTGAAAGTAAGGGGTTTGTAAGGCGCCAAATTCACGAAAGTAACGTTCTACACCTGACAACATGGATCCTTCAAAATCAAAACTTTCACTTTTTGAGGCGATTTCCTGTATCACTTGCCACAAAACTAAAGCATGTGCATTTGTATGACGTAACTTGGTGTCACTTCCCCCTGCTAAGTAGTAGGCACATTGTTTTTGCCAAACAACAAAAGCGGCAGCATGTAAAACACCATTCGTATCATAAGCCCCCCATATGTCACCTTGCTGACGTTGGCGGCTGACGGTAATCAATTCGCTTAAGAGTTCTTTATTTCCTTCAAAAGAATGATGTTGACGTTCGAAAGAGGATTCTTGTAAACGAATTAAGTTCTCAATAGATACACCTTTTTGTACTGTTAGCTGATATTTATTTTGTGCTTTCTTGATATTTCGGCGTAGATTTACGCTCATGCCATCCCAAATTTCTTTTGTATTGGTCAGTTGCGGTAATAGGTAAGTATATCGAGTTGTTTGCTGATAGCCTTGCCAATAGAAAGGAAGCCAATCAGTAAGCTTGGAACTACAGCGCATATAGATATGAGGAAAATCCTTAAGTTGTTCGATCAGTTGTGTCAAACGCTTTTGACGTAAAGCCAAAACAGAGGTATATTTCATATCTTTGTCTTCAACACAGAGCCACGGCCCCATAGTTTGTGTATATAAGGGCATAGAGATGATGCCTTGACCTCTTTTATAATAAGGTAATGCTCCTACAATAGCACCTTTATCTTCAACGAGAAACACATCCCAGCCTTCCGTGCCGCATACAACATTGAGCCACCAAGAACGAGAGAAGACTGGGATAGTCTTCTCTGTTTCATTCCATTTTATGTATTTCTCTTTTGCGGTCATCAGATAGTTACTTGTTTATCTTTTAAGTTTTTCTAAAATTAAACCTGCTATTTCTTCTGATAGTTCAGGATTGTCTTCTAAACTTTGTTTGGCAGCATCACGTCCCTGTCCGAGTTTTGTTTCTTGATAGCTAAACCATGAACCACTTTTGCGTACAAGGTCTAACTCTACACCTAGATCAATTAATTCGCCTGTGCGAGAGATCCCTTGACCAAACATGACATCAAATTCAGCTTTACGAAAAGGAGGAGCTACTTTATTTTTTACCACTTTTACACGAACATGATTACCTTTAAAATTATCGCCCTCTTTAATCGAACCTGTACGACGGATATCTAATCGTACTGAAGCATAAAATTTAAGAGCATTACCTCCGGTAGTCGTTTCTGGATTACCAAACATGACTCCAATCTTTTCACGTAATTGATTAATGAAAATACATGTCGTATTTGTTTTGCTAATAGCCGCAGTTAGTTTACGTAACGCTTGTGACATCAGACGTGCCTGTAATCCCATCTTACTATCACCCATTTCACCTTCCAATTCAGCTTTAGGAGTAAGTGCCGCTACAGAGTCTATAACAATAATATCAATAGCAGAAGAACGAATTAACTGTTCCGTGATTTCAAGGGCTTGTTCTCCACTGTCAGGTTGTGAGATATAAAGATTCTCTACATCTACGCCTAATTTCTGTGCATAAAAGCGGTCGAAAGCATGCTCCGCATCTATAAAAGCTGCAATACCGCCAGCCTTTTGAGCTTGCGCAATGGCATGAATAGCTAAGGTCGTTTTACCAGAAGATTCAGGACCATAGATTTCAATCACACGACCACGAGGATATCCTCCTACACCTAGAGCAGCATCCAGTCCGATTGATCCCGTAGGTATAATATCAATATTTTCAATTTTGTCATCGCCTAATTTCATAATGGATCCTTTACCAAAATTTTTGTCAATTTTGTCCATTGCTGCACGAAGTGCCTTTAATTTCTCGGGATTTACGCCTGGTTTGTCGTTTTGTTCGATTAGGATATCTTTTTTTGCCATAATTCTTTAATTCAAATTGAGTATTTATGCAATGTGATTTTTTATTTTATAAAGTACAAATATATCTATTATTTCGCCTATTGCCAAAATAATCATTATAAAAACAATGGGTTTCCTCGAATACGAAAAGAGACCTTCCTATAGTAGGAAGATCTCTTTTATGTTAATCTCAATATTCTTATCGTTTAGCTATTAAATTACGATCACCAGTAGCATTATCAACTCGAGCTACATTAACCCAAAATTTATTTTCTTGTAACCATTCCAAAGGGAAGGCAGCTTTAGAACGAGGATAAGTATGTGTCCAGTTATCAGCGGTTATTTCGTATTGTGGATGAGGCGCATTTTTCAACACATTATCAGCAGCATCAACGTTGCCATTTTCTATTTCTTTTATCTCATCCCATATGGTAAGTAAGGTCTGTAGGAAGCGATCAATTTCAGCCTTACTCTCGCTTTCAGTTGGTTCAATCATTAAGGTACCGTGTACGGGAAAGGATAGTGTAGGAGCATGAAATCCAAAATCCATCAAACGCTTGCTTATATCATTTTCATCAATACCGGATTTGTTTTTTAATGTACGACAATCGAGAATCAATTCGTGACCTACATAACCTGTAGCTCCAGTATAAACAATACCGTAGGTTGATTTCATCTTTTCAGCCATGTAATTAGAACTTAGTATTGCTGTCTCAGTCGCCTGTTTCAAACCTTCAGCACCCATTAATCGTATGTAAGCATAGGTGACACAGGCAATACCTGCATTACCAAAAGGTGCTGCTGCTACTGTATTTTCAGGATTGTTCCAGTAGATAGGATGTTTAGGTAAAAAAGGGGTGAGATGTGATGCTGCACTGATTGAACCTATGCCAGGGCCACCGCCACCGTGAGGTGAAGCAAAGCTCTTATGTAAATTAAGATGACAGATATCAGCCCCAATAATGCCTGGATTGGTCAGTCCTATTTGTCCATTCATGTTTGCGCCATCCATATATAGCTGGCCGCCATTTGCATGAATAATTTCACACATTTCTTTGATTGCTTGTTCAAAGATACCATGAGTAGAAGGGTAGGTAATCATACTTGCAGCCAGCGTATCTTTATACGTTTCAGCCTTTTTACGAAAATCTTCTAAGTCTATATTTCCTTGTCCATCACATTTTACAATAACGGGTGTAAAGCCACATTGGACTGTACTAGCTGGGTTCGTTCCATGAGCCGATTCAGGTAGTAATACAATGTTTCGTTTACCCTGACCTATACTTTCAAGATAAGTACGTATCGTCAATAATCCTGTATATTCACCTGCAGCTCCGGAGTTGGGTTGCAAACTAGTCTGATCCATTCCTGTTATTTCGGACAACATATCTTCTAATGCTTTTAGCATTTTGGTATAACCAAGAGCTTGATCTTTAGGAGCATAGGGATGGATATTTTGAAATTCAGGGAAGCTTAGAGGGAATAAAGTACTCGCTGGATTAAGTTTCATTGTACAAGAGCCCAAAGGAATCATAGATTGTGCTAATGAAATATCACGATGTCCCAAGCGAGTAATGTAACGCATCAATTCTGTTTCAGAATGATATTTTTTAAAGACTTCATGCTGTAAGAAGTTGGATGTACGAGTAAAGGCAGAATCAAAGTAAGAGTTGCGATTTATTTTATGAGTAAGACTTGTAACCTTTTTACCTATAGCTTGTGCAAATACTTTAATTAAAGTATCTAAATCCTTGAGTTGGGTTGTTTCATCTAAGCTAATACCAATTGTTCCATCATTGAAATAATGAAAATTCATTTGATTCTCCAGTGCTAATTGACGTAATACCTTTAGTTTTACTTCGGCTGGCAAGGTTATTTTGAGGGTGTCAAAATAATTTTTATTAAGTTGTGTGTAGCCTAATTGTGTAAGTTGTTCAGCTACATAGCCTGTGTAGTTATGGATACGCCCTGCAATATCTCGTAATCCTTCGGGACCATGATATACGGCATAAAAACTAGCCATAGAAGCTAATAAGGCTTGTGCGGTACAGATATTAGAAGTAGCCCTTTCGCGCTTAATGTGTTGTTCCCTTGTTTGGAGTGCAAGACGGTAGGCTTCATGTCCGTTTCTATCTTTACTGATACCAATAATTCGGCCTGGTATAGTACGTTTATAGGAATCTTTGGTAGCGAAGAAAGCTGCTGAAGGTCCGCCAAAATACATAGGAATGCCCAAACGCTGTGTACTCCCAAAGACGACATCAGCGCCCCATTCTCCAGGAGGAGTAAGTAAGACTAAGCTTAAAATATCAGCGGCAACAGCTACTTTTGTTTTTGTTGCTTGTGCTCGAGTCATAAAGTCTTTAAAGTCTTCTATATTTCCATCGGCATTCGGATATTGAATAATAGCACCAAAAACATTTTCATTAAAGGCGAATGTTTTATAATCGCCTATGATTAACTCAACGTTACGATGATGCATGCGTGTCTGAATAACTGCTTGCGTAGATTCAAAAACACCACGATCTACAAATAATTGATTTGCACCCATTTTGACTTGTGCACGAGACCGAGCATTTAGAAAAAGATTAGCTGCTTCAGCTGCTGCAGTGGCTTCATCCAGTAGTGAGCAATTAGCTAGGGGTAAGCCTGTAAGATCTGAAACTACTGTTTGAAAATTAATTAATGCTTCTAATCGACCTTGCGATACCTCCGCTTGATAAGGTGTATAAGAGGTGTACCAAATAGGATTTTCTAATACATTTCGCTGAATAGGGGCAGGACAAACGGTATCGTACCAACCTTGGCCTATATAAGAGGTGAAGATTTTGTTCTGTCCAGCCAAAGCATGAATATGCTCTGTTAACTCCCTTTCCGTCATTGCTTCAGGAAGATTAAGCTGTTTGTTTAAACGAATGTTTGAAGGAATTGTCTTATTCATTAATTCGTCTATCGAAGCTACGCCAATGGTTTTAAGCATTTCGACTTTATCAGCAGCTGTGATACCAATGTGTCGCGCTGCAAAATTATTTGTGTTCATTAAAATAAAACTTTAGTAGGTGTTTTTATTGGATGTAAAGATACGAAACTCTTTGAATTTGCCAAATATCAATTTGTAGTGTATAAAAAGGATTTTAGGGGTGATATCTTGTAAATTATTAGTTAAAGGGATAACAATTGTTACAATAGCATTACAAAATAACAGCAAAAATGCTGGTTTAACAATAAAAAGCAATGACGAAATTTTTTTTAACTGTATTGTATAGCTATGTTCTAAAACATATTTCTATATTTGCATTGTAATAAAAAATAAGATTTAGTTTTTAGACATAGTTAATAAGGTTGTTAGAAAGATTTAGGTTGTTCGTTTTTTAGGTAAGAAGTTGATTAGGCAGAAAAAAGATTTGTTTAGATTGTTTTTATAGAAGAGTCTATAAGGCTAATAAGAAGATTAGGTTATTATTTATTTAGGTTATATTTTAGGTTATTAATTAAAAAGATTAAGGTTATGAAAAGATTAATTTTAGCAGTAGTTGCCGTTTTAGCGAGCACTACAATGATGTTTGCTCAAGGCGACAAAGACATGAGAGTATTTAATGCTAGTTCTAGTAAGTTAGAGAACTATTTAGCTTTAACTAGTGATCAAGTGGTAAAAGTAGATCGCATTAATGATTATTTTGTTAAGATGCAAAAAGCTATCACTACAATGGATCCTACAAAGCGTGATGCAAACTTTCGTAATTTAGTTGCGTCAAACTTGATATTGATGAAGAAAACTTTAAAACCTGCACAATATAATAAATATGCACGTTTATTGAGTATCAGCATTGACAATCAAATGTTTGAAGATAGTAGAGCGATCAATGGAAATCAATTAGCAGAAAAATAAGCTAAGGTTTCTGTATCCCGTGAAGGGATAGATTTTAAGATGCAAGCTTTCCGTTCAGGTGTAGAAAAATTCACACCAAGATGAACAGGAAGGCTTTTTTTTTGTTATAAAAAAGCAAATACATATCAATCTATAGATTTTTGTTTTAATATTTTGAGTATAAAAAAAAGCTTGAAAGTAATCTTTCAAGCTTTTTTATAGTGAGGTTCCTGGCAGATTCGAACTGCCGTGGACGGTTTTGCAGACCGCTACCTAGCCACTCGGTCAAGGAACCAACTCTTATCTATAAGGGGTTTTCCCTGTTTTGCGAGTGCAAAGTAAGTTATAATTTTTCTTTCTTGCAAATATAAATGTATTTATTTTTCATTTTTCTTTTTCCTATTGCTAAAATGATAAAAAATGTCGTACTTTGTTAGTAGCAAGAGAATATAAATAAATTATACATTTATGAATTATATACAAACGGAAATTTCTGGGGTATGGATTATAGAACCTCAAGTCTTTGAGGATGACCGAGGGTACTTTATGGAATCTTATAAACAAGAAGAATTTTATAAGCATGTAGGTCATACGGATTTTATTCAGGATAATGAGTCCCGTTCTTCTAAAGGAGTTTTACGTGGACTACATTACCAGTTGGCTCCTTATTCTCAAGCTAAACTTGTTCGAGTAATACAAGGCGCCGTAATGGATGTAGCTGTAGATCTTCGTAAGGGATCACCTACCTATGGTAAATATATAAGTATAGAGCTTTCAGCTACTAATAAACGTCAATTCTATGTGCCTAGAGGATTTGCACATGGTTTTCAGGTGCTCGAAGATAATAGTATCTTTATGTATAAAGTAGATAATGTCTATTCTCCTGAAGCGGAAAGAAGTATACGTTTTGATGATCCTACGATTCATGTAGAGTGGAAAAATCTTGGGACGCCAGTCCTTTTATCTAAAAAAGATACAACAGCTCCTTTACTTGGAGATGCGGATCATAATTTTATATTCAACCCTTAATACCCCCTTTATTATGCAAACTTATCTTATCACAGGTGCAGCTGGATTTATTGGAGCTAATTTTGTTAAATTCATGCTGGCTAAATATTCAGAAATAAAGATTGTCGTATTAGATGCACTAACGTATGCGGGAAATCTTCAAACTATAGCTAAGGATATTGATCATAAACGATGCTTTTTTGTAAAAGGAGACATACGAGATACACATCTTGTTGCCGACTTATTTATACAATATAATTTTGATTGTGTTATTAATTTCGCTGCCGAAAGTCATGTTGATCGAAGCATTGAAGACCCTCAGCTTTTCCTTTCTACCAACATTTTAGGTACTCAAAATTTATTAGATGCAGCTCGCCATTCTTGGGTAACAGGAAAAGATGATCAAGGTTATCCTACGTGGAAACCTGACGTCCGTTTTCATCAGGTATCTACCGATGAAGTTTATGGAAGTTTAGGTACTGAAGGTTTTTTTACTGAAAGTACACCCTTGTGTCCACATAGTCCCTATAGTGCTTCGAAGACAAGTGCAGATCTTTTTGTACAAGCCTATTTTGATACGTATAAAATGCCCGTAAGTATTACACGTTGTTCGAATAATTATGGTCCCTATCATTTCCCAGAAAAACTAATTCCTTTGATTATCAAAAATATTTTGGAAGGAAAGAAGTTGCCTGTCTATGGTACAGGGTCAAATGTACGAGATTGGCTTTATGTAGAAGATCATTGTAAAGCAATCGATTTGGTCGTTAATAAAGGTCGTGTAGGCCAAGTTTATAACGTAGGAGGTCATAATGAGAAGCAAAACATTGAGATTGTAAAACTAGTTATTAAAACGCTTCACTCTTTAATGGAAAAATATCCGGCTTACCGTAAGGTTTTACGCAAGAAAGAACTGAATGAAGCTGGTGAAATAGCTATTGATTGGATAAACAATGATTTAATTTCTTTTGTACAAGATCGTCTAGGGCATGACCAACGTTATGCGATTGATCCTTCCAAAATAAAAGAAGAATTGGGATGGGTACCTGAGACGAGTTTTGAAGTGGGTATTGTTAAAACGATTAAATGGTATCTTGAAAACCAAGCGTGGGTAAATAATATTGTAGATGGTGATTACATGAAGTATTACGAACATATGTATAAAGGGCGTTAAAGTTCTTTTCTATTCAGATTGATAAAATATGAGCTTCTTTTAAGCACGGTATAAATCGAACGATAAACGTTTGCCTATGTGTCTAAAAAACAGTAAAATAAAACAAGGTCTTCAACCTCTTGGGTTTGAAGACCTTGTTTTATGTATGATAGATTCATTTAAAATGCCTTTTATAAGGTGATCACTAAATCCTCAAGCATTGATTTAGTGATTTTACGAGCCTCTTCTACCGTATTAGCTTTTGCTAAAAGGACACCCATTCGACGATGACCTTTTACTTCAGGCTTACCAAATATACGCATTTGGGTGTTAGGACGTGACAAAACTTTGTCCAAATTGCCTAGTTGAGTTGTACAACTATTTCCTTCTACTAAGATAGCTCGTGAAGCACCAGGTTGATTAAATTTGATAGCAGGAATAGGAAGACCTAAGATAGCTTGTGCATGAAGAGCAAATTCAGAAAGATCCTGTGTAATCATAGTTACCATACCTGTATCATGTGGGCGAGGGGATACTTCACTAAAAATAACCTCATCTCCTTTTACAAATAATTCTACCCCGAAGATACCTCGACCTCCTAAGGCTTCCGTAATTTTACCCGCTATATCTTGCGCACGCTTTTTAGCAATAGCACTCATGATCTGAGGTTGCCAAGACTCTCTATAATCTCCCTCTTTTTGTACGTGACCAATGGGCTCTAAGAATGAAGTACCATTCGCATGACGTACTGTAAGCATAGTGATTTCATAATCAAAGTCAACAAAACCTTCAACGATAACTTTCCCAGCACCCGAACGACCTCCTTCTTGAGCAATCTGCCAAGCTTTTTGAATATCTTCTGTAGCTCGAATAAGGCTTTGTCCGTGACCACTAGAGCTCATAACAGGTTTTACAACACAAGGCATTCCAATAGCTTTTACGGCAGTTATAAATTCTTCTTTCGTAGAAGCAAAACGGTAAGGAGAAGTTGGTATTTTCAACTCTTCTGCAGCTAAACGCCGAATACCTTCACGATTCATCGTAAGCCAAGTAGCTCGAGCTGTAGGAATAACATGATATCCTTCTTTTTCCAATTCTAGAAGTGTATCAGTAGCAATGGCTTCAACTTCAGGAACAATGTAATTGGGCTTTTCTTTTTCAATAATTTCACGTAGTCGCTTTCCATCAAGCATTGATACCGTATAAGAACGGTGAGCTACCTGCATAGCGGGTGCATTTTCATACTGGTCGAGAGCGATAACTTCAACGCCAAAACGTTGCAGTTCGATTACAAGTTCTTTTCCTAATTCACCTGAACCACACAAGATAACCTTGGTGGCTGTTTTTGATAATGGTGTTCCTATTCTAATCATATTTTATATTTTGTTTGTCTATAATTCGTGGATAATTCGTAAGAATAGCAATAATAGTAGCTAATCCTAGTAAGTAAGGATAATATAAATAACGCATAATCTCAATGGGTGAGACATGAGCCAATCCTGACGCCATCAATAATTGGGCTCCATAAGGGATTATTCCTTGTACAAAACAAGAAGAGATATCCATAAGTGCTGCAGTTCGCCGAGGTGCAATATGATATTGGAGTGCAATATTTCGAGCTATAGATCCTGACATAATTAAAGCTATGGTATTATTTGCTGTGCAAACATTAGCTAAACTAACAAAAGCTGCAATACTCGCTTCAGCTCCTTTTCGAGAATGAATATTAGAGGTTAAACGCTGAATAATCCAAGCTATACCTCCATTATAACGAATCATTTCTAATACTCCTCCTGCTAAAAGTGTGACAATAATTAGCTCACCCATACTGCCCATGCCCTCATTACTAGCTGAAAGCCAATCCCATATACCAAAGGAATCCGTGTAAAGACCCGTAAAACCAGAAAATAATATACCTAACAATAAGACTACTAAAACATTAACACCAGAAAGTGCTAGTAATAAAACAAAAACATAAGGTGCCACTTTGATCCATTCGATGGCATCAATAGTGAAATTTGTAGAAGCTTGCTTTCCTACAAAAAAGTAAAGCAGTATACATATTAAAGCGATAGGAAGAGCTATATAGATGTTATGCTTAAATTTATCACTCATGGCGCAACCTTGTGTTTTGGTTGCTACGATCGTTGTATCTGAAATAAAGGAAAGATTGTCTCCAAACATAGCACCGCTCACGACGACCCCTAGCATAAGACCTATAGGCATTGTTGTTCGAGTAGCTATACCTACAGCTACAGGAGCTAAAGCTACAATTGTTCCTACCGAAGAACCAATGGATAAAGAAATAAAACAAGCGGTAACAAAAATACCAGCTATCAGAAATTGGCTAGGTAAAGTAGCTAATGCCAAATTAACGGTAGCATCTACAGCACCCATTGATTTAGCTGTTTGCGCAAAAGCTCCAGCCATAATGTAAATCAGCACCATCAGTATAATGTTGCTATTTGCTGCACCCCTACAAAATAATTCAATTCGGTTATTTAAACTGCCTCCTTTAGATAATATTATAGAAACAACTGAAGTGACTACAAAAGCAATTGTAATTGGCATTTTGTAGAAATCACCAGCTAGAATAGAAACGAATAAATAGAGTATTAAGAATATACCTAGTGGCACTAAAGCCCACACATTAGGCGTAGGCTGTGGAGTAGGTGATATTTCGTCAAGTTTCATTCTTGTTTTATACGTATAGTTTAAAAAGAGAAACGTAAGGCTACACGAAAACCACCTCTATTTGTTTCAGGATTGCTATTATAATTTAAGCGTCTAAAGTAATCGATACGCAGTATTTTAAAGATATTTTCAAGACCTACACTAGCTTCCATATAAGGAACATCACCAAAGGGGCGCATTTTCTCGGGGAAGAGATATAAACCATTCGTATAAGATGGATTATTTTTATTGGATAAGCTTCCCCAATAGGAACTAAAGGATAAGATTTCACGTAGTTTAAACCATTTAACCAATGGAACACGGTTTAATATCCAACCTTTCAAGTAATAGGTAGCGTTAAAAGAGACATATTGATCGCTAATAAATTCCATTGCATTCATCATGTGAAACATGTACGGTTGTATCGTTAGTGATTGGTTAGAATTTGGCATAATCAAAAGCGGGAAGGGTACTTTATCCCAAATCTTTCCTGCTGATATTTTCGTATCAATATGACCAAAAGAGGATAACCAAATGCGTTTTTCGGCACTTACTTCTGTATGTTGGTAATTGTAATCACTTCCAGTTATATCCTTTAAACCTACACGATGTGAAAGTTTTAATATAGGTGCATCTTTTGATAGATTGAAAATGGAACTTTTTCCACCTCTGGCATTGTAAATCCGTTCGCCTGGAGCATAACGTAATTGTAACCCCAATTCTGAAGTTGTATAATCCTCTATTCGATGAAGTCCTCCATTTATATCACGTTCGATATATTCTAATGTACCAGCGGCTTTTACATTTTCATTTTTAAACCAAGTCAAAACTGATAAATTATTATACCATTCTCGTTCATATTGAAACATAGTCTTTCGGTTATAAGTCATCTTGGTAAGTGGATCACCTACTTTGAACGCTAGGAAAATATTATCTTTACTTGTCGTCAAGAAATCTTGACCTGGTGTATAAACATCATATTCTTGAATAGCTGAAATATTATTTCGAGGAAATTCTCCTTCATGATATTTCTTTTTATTGATACTATAGGTTAGTTTTGTATTGTATTTAAACTTTCTATCATTTACACCATAAGCTAAAAAACCAGTAGCAAATAGATGAGGATTAAGATTTGCCGTTGTCATACCACCAAGTCGCATCCGGAACCCTTCGAGATGGTTACCAGAGAAGGTTGTATTCATTGGCCCAAAATCGAATTTATTCAATTTTTTAGTATTGGTCTTAATGTAACCCGAAATTAAGATTTCAGCACTCTTAATCATGACATTGAAAGCTGGTACTTTTCTAAATTCATTTAATAAATCACCAAGGGCATTTTCTTTATTATCAAGTGGAATAGGGCGATTATCTGTCCAATATAAATCCGGCTTTTCATCAAATTCATGCGTAAAATGAAGAGGGCCCGTTAAATTCATGACCGAATCTATTTTTGCTACTTCGAAATCATACTGACTATAGTTCCTTAACTGATGCGCATAGAATTGTTGTGATCCTTTGATAATATAAAACGTAGCATACGTATTATCTTGTTTAAGCAACCATTTATCATTAGCCCCTTTTTCGAATTCTTGAATGATTCGCAATTTATCTACGAAGTTCAGATTAATCTTGTAAGGAGTGTTTATGGCTATTTTTTTAATCGCATATGTACCATCTAAGAGAATGTAAAGATGCCCCGTAAACGCATAACTTTCGCTATTGAATGGAGCAAAGGCCAAATCTATACATTTATCATTAGATACGTTGACCGTATCCATAATGTAATACTTATAATAACTTGTAGCTAAAGTAGAAGATAATGGACTAACAAAGCGGTTGAGTAAAATTTTAATATCATTATCAAAGATATTGACGTGGCGAAACATTTCTTCAAGGTTGGACGTAATACCCCCTTCGTCTAAGGATTCATCCATTCCTTGCATGCGTTGAGCCTTAACAATAGTTTTTGTTTTCTTAGGTTGTTTTTGATAATAAATATCCGAAAGTTTTTCTCGTATAGAAACCGTTAAAATGGGTTTACCATTAAACTTTGAAGTATCCAAGTAGTTTTTTATAAATTTAAAATGTTTCATTAACCCTTTATCTACATTGGGATGAAAATCATCAAAAGCTAAAGCAAGTTTTTCATAAGACTCTACCGAATATTTATCTTCGGCACCCACACGATTATCATTCTTATGTTCGATAACTTTTTTAATCAGTTCTACCGCTGGGTTGTTCTTTTTGGTATATTTTTGCTTTTTAGGTTTAACAACAATCTCCGCAATATTAATGGAAGAAGGTTGCATAAGTACGGTTATGCCTGTTGTATTTTTGTCAGCAGGTATAGTTATTTCTTTATTATTATATCCTAATGATGAAAAGATAACATGAGTTACTCTCTTATTATTATGAAGGGCAAAAGAGCCATCATCATTTGACATTGCTCCTATAGTCGTATGTCTAAAAATAATTGATACATACGATAAAGGTTCCCCTGTAATAGAATCTTTTACAATACCACTACAAGAGGTAATATTTTGGGCATGTGAGGAAAAAACACTAAGTATCAAAAAAAAGATAATTAGCGATGCCTTTTTTGATTGGATAATCATACGATAAATATAGTTATTTATTGTACCTTTCTAGGTCTACCAGGTTTCCTTTTATATGAATTCGCTCTTTTATTGTTTGTTTTAGAATGTCTTCTTTTGTTTCGATAATCTCTTGCCTGTTTTTCAGGTTCATAGGCGGGACTTTCTCCATAGATACTATCGACAGGTATTTTAAAGATGTCTTTTTCAAGAAATTCTTCAATGTGTTTAAATTGCATCTGTTCTTCAGGTGACACAAAAGTGATGGCCATTCCTTTTCCATTCTTTCCTCTAGCTGTACGTCCGATTCGATGCACATAATCTTCAGGGTCACGTGGAATATCATAATTAATAACCAGACGAATGTCAACAATATCAATACCTCTTGCAACTACATCTGTCGCAATTAATATATCTATATGACCATTCTTAAAGTCTTTCATTACTTGTTCACGTGTATTTTGGTCAAGGTCT
>Ga0172378_10003888_pt1 | contig 14060 bp, 8 predicted proteins | sample GrowelOW332metaG_FD_119755 | JGI IMG/M metagenome (GOLD analysis project Ga0172378, IMG submission 119755) | Groundwater microbial communities from an aquifer near a municipal landfill in Southern Ontario, Canada - Pumphouse #3_1 metaG | ecosystem: Environmental > Aquatic > Deep subsurface >... | reverse complement strand
GCAGGTGCAGGACTTCCACCACTACCAGGAATCTTCAGTGATTGTCCTACATAAATCACATTAGGATTAGAAATTCCATTTAGTCGTGCAATGGCATTTACAGTAGTACCAAGCTTGCTTGCAATAACGGAAAGAGTATCACCTGATTTTACAGTGTAAGTACCGCTACTAACAGGTTGAGAAGGAGTAGAGGGAGGAGTATAATGTGAAACCTCTCCATTAGTGAACCAATCAACAGGTTTACTGCCGTTAAGCATATCCAAATCTAAGTTAGAACCAAACCAACCAACCCTACCAGCTGAAGTATATTGCCATATGTCACAGGCAAATTTAGGTTTAGTATGTGGACGACCATCATTGACTCCATAAATAGGAATCCATAAGAAATCAGCATTAACACCACTAAGTCCATAGGAATTATATAAATGATGAGAAATATACGCACCAGTTTTCCAACCTGCATTTCTACAAACATCAATAAACGCTTGCGTTGCTTGTGCTAAATTAGCCGTTCCGCATGACTGGACTGTTTGGTTTTCAACGTCTAATGCTAAGAATTTAGCATCTTTATCAATTCGGTTAAGAAAATTTCTTGCTTCAACTTTTGCATCTTCAACAGAAGTATAATGCCCAAAAGCATAATGTCCAAAAGGAATACCATATTTTTTGCAGTTGGCTACATGCTTCTTATACTCTGAATCAATAGTTCTAGAGCCGTATTGAACTCTGATAATAACGAATGCTAAATCCTGAGAAGCACTGGCCCAATCAATATCACTTGACCGTTGCCACTGGGAAATATCCATAATAAGACTTTTTGACATAAAATAACCTCCTTAAATTAATTTCTGTATTTGGAATATTAAATTGTTTTTATTCTCATAAATTTAAAATAAAAATAAAGTACTAGAGTCCATAAAAACTCTAATACTTTATTAAAATTGATTAACCAATAATAATTACTTTATATTGGCCAACAGTAGGTACTGTCAAGGTTTCTACAAGAACATGAGTAGTATCAGGACGAGTAACATTTGCCTCAATTGTTTCATAAGTTGTACTATCAACAACTTGTACCTCAACATCCTTTGTTCCAAGGTCATGCGGTACACTGAAAGATTGAGCAACTCCATCACCGATAGCAGCAGTATTCTTTCTCGGATAAACTTCAGTAAGTCTAAGACCTTCAGGCTCAGCGGCAAGTCTAGCATCGTTAGTCTTAATAGAAATAGCCTGGTCAGCGTCTTGTTGAAGGCCATTACCAGTAAGGTCACTACCTAAATTTGCCCTCATGATACTGTCATCTTTTACATAAAGGTTTCCGTCTCCATTAATGCCGATGGTAACATTATCATACATAACATCAAAGATACCGTCATGATAATCAAGACCAACACCTGCAGAAACAACAGACATACCACCATATGCCCAAGAACCATTTACATAACGATAATATTGATCATCTGCTTGACAGAATACTAAAATACCATCACCCTTAGTAGACACATCATAAGAAATTACGAATTTAACTTGTACCGCATCATATTCGATGATGTCACCAGCTTCAAGTCCTTCAATAGTTCCAAAGGAAACATCAAGAGTTAAAGGATCTTTAACAATGTAACGATCATTATCTACTGGAGTACCAGCTACAAGAGTAGCATCCGTTTGGACGGCTTTAATGTCTGCTTGGAAGTCAAAACCTAAGAGGGCTTTATCAATTTTATCCTCGACCCATTCTACGGTTGTAACATCTTTAGCATCAATTGGCACAGGAATGTTCAAAATCTTGGCAACATTCTGCAAATCAATATGACTAAAAAACTTCATAAAAACCAACTCCTTTCATTGAAATTAATTAATTGTTTATTATCAAATATTTATTTTAATAGCAGTGTTTTAAAAAACAATTGTTACTAAGTCATAATTATAACCCTATACTCATCAGTTAGCGGTGGTAATAGAAAACTTATAAGAACAGAGTTCTCATCTGGCCGAGTAGTGTCTACTTCTATATTAGTATGAGTAGAATTATCTATTACCTGTACTATCACATCAAAAGTACCCATATTATGGGTAATACTAAATTGAGTTGTAACACCGTCACCAATATTAACCACCATTCTTGTTTGTTCATTATAAGTAATAATGTCATTAATAGTCTGTGAAAGACTAACGATATCTTGTTTTAAATTAATAGAACCTTCTAGTTGTCCTTGTACATTTTCTTGAGGGAGGTTAGTGATTAATGGCTGTATATCAGACATTTGTTTCTTTAATACTATTGTATCGTATATATTTGCAGGCAAATTTCCTTCTACAGTAATAATATCTGTACCGCCATCAATTATTTCTGTTAGAACACCATTGATATCATAAATATACTGCTTAGTTATTATAATATCATGGTCAATACCGTCTGTAACAGTTTTTAGAGATAAATCTCCTCTTTCATTATACTGATACTGTATCGTTCTAGTAATATCACCTGTAAATGTTTCAGTATCAATTTTTCCTACTTCATTATAAGTTATTACTAGGTGATATTCGAAAGGTTTAATTCCCTTGTTAATACCATTATCAGTTATTACAGCAATTTCTGTACCGCCATCATCTATTCTGGTTAAATCACCATTTTCGTTATATACAAAATTAGCAGTTACAGAAATGCCATTCCTTTCAACTATTCGAGTAACCATTAAATTCTTTTCATTATAAAAGTATGTAATGATCTTCTCTACTCCGCCTGTGTATATTTCCCTATAAATACTGCCATCTGGATAATATTCGACATCAATATTACAAGCTATTGGTTCAACAGTTAAATACCCACCAGTTTCAATTAAAAATGTAAAGATATCAGATGATATTGCAGAAGTTGTTAATTGTATATGTAACTGATCAAGTTCTGTATAATCAACACCTTTATTTAAAAAATGGCCATTTTTGTATACTTGCAAACTTCCATCCATTGAATAAGTAAAGGGAAGCTTGATTATAGTTTGACCATCTATTACTGGTATTGTTTCCCTTATTGTTTCTATATTACTAGAGCCAGACCCTCCTCCACTTGATAGGAGTATAAAGTCTTCTCCATCCCATGAATACATCTTCCATGTATCTTTAGTTATATAAATCTTATTAAGAAATCTTTGTTCATTTGGGACATTATTCAAATCATCAGTTGTATTTGTAAATATAGTATCAGTTATCTTGAGCTTAGTTCCGTCACTCTTAACAAGATAAAGGTTCTTTTCATTAGTGAATATAACTGAACCGGTACTGTTTATAGCATCAATAACACTCTCTTGTGTCGCCTTAAATGAGAGATTCACCTGTTCCTCACCACCCTTTCTATCCGAGACTTTTTATTCTATTTTAATGTTTTTCTATTCTCTTCTGGATTTATTATTAGTAATAATCTCATTCAAAAATACAGAGCAATCACTAATAATACTGCTTCTTCCATTCTTGATATATTGGCGGATAACATCAGCTTGGCAAATACCATTTTTAGTCTTAAAAAAATCCCTGTAATCATCAAATTTCTTTGCATATTCAATTAAATTAGGGTTTTTATCTAAGTAGATACACCATAAAATTTTATACCAGTCATGTAAGTATTTTTTATTATAATCATACCCATTAATATTAATGTGTGTACAATATTTCCCTTTGGCATCTCTCCAAGACTTAGGAATTTTATTACCAAACCTTTTTGAAGTTTGATACCAGTTCTCTATAAAGTCTGTTTTGCCAAAGAGTGTTATATAAGCACCAAAAGCACTAAATCTTATATCTCCTCTAGAAGAACATTCAAGCACCATTGTATTGCCTCCCTTAAACACTTCAAAAATTAACTCTTAATCTTTTAAATGTTTTTAGAAGTTTTAAATTATAAATCAAATTCATCCCATGTTAAGGGTGATACATAGTATTTCTGGGTGATTTCGTTATATCTAATATAACCCCCATCAAATAAGGTGGTATTATCAAAGTCAGATAAATCACTCAAATTGGTTTTAACTTCTTTAGCCTTCCATGTATTATCACTGATATCATAATATAAAAAATACCCATCAGCTTTATTAGCATCAACACTAACATCAAATAAATCATCAAGAGTAATAGCAGTAATTTTATTTACTATCTCTTGTACGATTCTATTAGATGACCAAACATTAGTTGTAGTAATTTCAGAATCAAGAATTGTTATTCCATTTACTACTGATTGATAAAATCGAGACATTCATATCGCTCCTATACTGCTCTTTTTTCTTGTTATAATTATATGTTTTGTACAAATTCTTTAGTCATTAATTTTATTTTTTTAAAGTTTAAAAGATGATCTAACAAGATTATTGTATATTTAAAATTTTTTTCACCACACTAATATTATCTTTTTAAAATTTAAAAGATAATATAACAGATTTATAGTATACGAGTTGAAGCCAAATACAAAAATAAATATATATTATTTTTGTGAAGACTTAAAATAATATTTTATCATAAAGATATTATTTAGCCAAGTATACTATAAAAACAAAAATAATTAAATTATTAGGAGGAACAGAAAATGGCACTAAAGAAAGTAAAAAGACCAGTAATCAAAGGTGAGGATACAGAAGCAGTTAATGAAACTGTGAAAGTAACAGAAGCAACAGAAGCAGTTAATGAAACTGCGGGGGAAGCTAAGACTGAAACAAAGGATACACCTAAAACAACTGTTGCACCGGCTAAGAAAGCTACTGCACCGGCTAAGAAAGCTACTACGCCTGCAAAGAAAAATGACAAGAAAGCACCTAAAAAGGTTGAACCAAAAGCCGTTAAAGAAAATATCGTTAAAGAAGATGAAGAAGAGGGTCAGAGAGCTACTAAAAAGAAAGTAGTTAAATTGACTCAGCAGTTCTTGGAGGAGAATGATGAACTTGTTTTCTCCCTTGAAAACATTACCAGAGTTATCAACGCATTTGAGACTGTGCTCGGTGACGTTACCAATGTTCAGAGTTATAAGTTCATGAACGGCATGATTCAGGTTCAGCAAAGAAATGGCCAAGTATTTAAGTCTCCCAAAGTTGATTACTTTAGCTATAAAGCCCCTAGAACTGTTAAAACATTTACTCAGGATACTGAGAATGTTGACAAGTTTAGAGGACAGTATGATCCTGAGACCAAGGTATTTAAGGCTGATGGCAAATGGAATTATGATACAAAGGAATTCGAGTCTGTTGACCTTGAGATTGTTGTCGGTCAGGAAGATGCACAAGCATAATATTGTAACCTTTTGATTGCAATCAAATATTTATAAGCCATATATATAAACAAGGATAATAATGTAAAAGTTATTATCCTTGTTTTTTTCCTTCGTGTACAAATTTTTCTATAAGAGAGGTAATATAATGAATAAATATATTAAAGAAGTATCAGAGAACATTTATAGTTTTAACTTAGAAAAATTTATGAGTACACAAGGTCTAATATATCATAAATATGAATTAAACGATGTAGGGATTAATTTGATAGACAAATATCTCTTTCAAATCCTTGAAGAGATTCATGAGGTCAATAATTCTTCCAATAAAGAAAAACAAGCTGAAGAACTTATTGATGTTATTATGTACCTTGGAAGTACTTATTATACAATGGTTGATACAACTACTTTTAACTGCAGAACAATTAACACTAATAATGAGAAACTAGATGTCAAAAAATTTATGGATAATCTATTTTCTGCTATTATCAGTGCTAGAAGAATGTATCCAGAAAGAAAATGGCATAAGAAATATAGTAAAGACGAAATCATCAGAAATAGGAATAAAATCTTTAGTGAAATTGTCATTTATCAAATTCAGAAGATTGTTAGGCTTCTTTTGACCAATTATGATGCTGAAACAATTGATAACCTTATTAACAAGAAACAAGAATTTATTGGAAAATTAAAAGAAACAAATGATATTACCACCAATGAAACACTACGGCGAGTTATTATAAATAAAGTCTATAAAAACAAAAAGAACAAGAAACTTTATACAGTAATGTCTATTGGTAAACATAGTGGAAATATTATGAACTTTACACGAATTAACAAGAAGAAGGCCCGGCGATTATACGATGATGGTGCGACACTCTATATTGTACCCTGCAAGGTATATCTGGAACTCAAGGGTGCATGGATCCGACCTTGTGACCTGAAAAAATCAGACGTGGAAGAAGAATATAAAGGTTTTGCCGATCTGGCAGCAACGTATTCTTTCGACTCCAGGGTCAATAATTTCGAATATTACAATTGTAACTATGAACTAGGATCCTACACCGCATTTTATACGCTTGACGAATAGGAGGTTATCTATGACATTATTTTTCATTCTGATACTGCCAATTCTCATAATTTTAGAATGTGCAAGAAGATCATAAAACGAATTGGGATCCTTTCCAGGGTCCTTTTTTTATCCTCATAGTTTGCCCCGTGGTGGTGCGATATACTATAAACATGGTTAGTTATATCGGTTTAAAAACAAGTTTGAAGCAGTTGAATACTAATACCATCGTTTTTTTTGTAAAAATTAAACGATTAAACTAACAAAAATAATAATAAGGGTAATAGAGGTTAGGAATATTAAACTTCTATTACTCTTATTAATTTTAATTAATTTTTTTATACATAAACAATACTATATATAATAAATAAAGATTTATAAAAATTTTATATTAATATTACATATTAATATTTTTTTTTTCAATAATTTTTATTTGTCATATATATCTTTTCAATATTTATTTATGTTAAGAAAGAAGGTGAATTAGATATGCCAATGAAAATAAAACCTCAAATGCTTAGAAATATAACCAAATCGTTGGGTTATGCTACTACTTCAGCATTTGGAGATTTAATGCCAACAGTAAAATCTACTATGCAAAATAATTCCAATTATATAGCTGAAGTATATAGTTCTTCTAAAGAAAAATTAACACCTGCAGATATACAACAAACATATCCGTATAAGTCTGCTACTAATTTAATTAGGAACGCAATAAATGATCTTAAATCAGGTGAATTGTTCAATAAGAAAAGACAAGACCAAGCTGAACAAGATTTCTTTAAAGATATAGGTTTTGACTTTAACTTTGATTTTAATGGAGATACGGGTAACGGTGCATCATCATCTGATGAAAATGCTGGTAGTAATTCTGTTAATAATAATATCTTCATGATGGATACAGGTGTTAATGAAACTATAGAATCTGGTGTATCTCGTTTAAGTAGTTTAGCTACATCTACAATGAAGCTAAACCAATTGAATGCAAGTGTTATCAGTAAACAATTATCAACAATGGTAGCCTTCCAAAATGATAATACTGTTAAATACTATAATGATATATCTACTAAATTAGGAGATATGGCTTCTAATATGGCTCAGATGACTGGATTCCTTGGAATTATATCAGAAGTATCAGTAGGAGGTATCAAACAGGGGGCTAGAAAAACTAATTCTTCCCTACCAGGTTTATTAGGAATGGAAGGTTTAGATATTGAAGGTTATAAAGATATCTACCAAAAAAAATTCTTAGGAAATGGTGGTCTTAAAGATACATTTAATTTACTTTTAAAACCAGTGATTGACAAATGGATTGCTAATCCTATTGGTAATCTAATGAAAACTGGTATTAAAGCTGTATTGCCTAAAGCTTTTAAATCTGCTTTGGGCGAATTTGACCAAATGTTTAAATATCTACCAACTATGATTCAAGGAAAGATGGATAATCTGAAAGGTAGCGATAATGGTTTAAAAAAATGGTTAGGAAATACATTAGGATTAGATCTAACCCAATCTAAAAGATTGGACTTTTCTAATTATGAAAAAGGTAAAGTTTCTTTTGACGGTATTACTAGAAGAGCTATTGTGAATGTAATGCCTTCTTTGCTTTCTAAAATTCTTGCTAGTGTAAGTAAAAATCCGCTTCATCAAGAAGAATTAATCTATGATTATGATGAAGGCCGTTTTACAACTCGCAAACGTTCTCTTGAAGGTATAAAAAATAACATCAAAAATTATACTGTTGACGGATCTGATATGAAGACCTATAAGGAACAAATTGCGAAGGAAAATGCCGGTAAGTTTGATGAAGAAGGATTAAAAGGTTTCATGGATAGAGTTGATAAAACTCTATTGGAACTTGTAAAGAAAAATACTATTATTACTGGTAATACTAAACTTGAAGATATATCAAAAGATAAAGATGTAGCTGAAGCTGTAAAAAATAATTTTAATAATCAATCTAATTCGGGTAAAGCAAGGTATCAGCATGATATGCTTGATTCTTCAAAATCTTATTATGATGTATTCGATGAGATAATGGATAACGAATCATTTCATAATATATTTGATATTGATAAATCTGTCAAAGGTTATAAGTCTGAATCAAATGATGAAATGATTAAAAGACTTAAAGAAGCATCTGCTGGTCTTGACCCTAATAGCAAAGTAGGCAAACTCCTTAAAAATATATTACCTTCTGATTATAATGACGACGAATTCAATGTAGAAAATAATTTAAATAAGAATAATCCTTTTTATTGGATGACCAAAGAATTAAGGAAAGGCAATAGCAAAATATCTGATTTATTTATGGGAGAAAATAAAAAAACTAAACAAGAAGAAAATGCTCCTATAGGTCGGTCGGGTCTTGGTGTTTTTGGTGATATAGCTAAATCTATTATTACAGACGATGATGAAAATAATGCTGATGCCGATATTATGGACGTTATTTTTGGTAATGAAAAACTTTCAGAAGCTAATCGCAGAGGAATTTTTGCTTCCCAATCTTCTGATTCATCAGGGGCAATAGGCAGTACTGCTGAAATGACTTCTAATTTAGCTGATATTAGGAATATACTAGGCGGTGATAATAGCATAAAAGATACTATATCATCTATTAACAGCAAAATGGATGGTCTCAAGCAATCAATCTTTGATACTACTAAATCTTCTACTGCTGAACCACAAAGTACTGGAACAGTTGTTGCTGAAATTAATACAAACGATATGGAAGATAAATTATCATTATTATCTCCGATCAATGATAATATTGCTCATATATCTGAGTTGCTTGAAGCAAAATTAACCGCTGATGGTATGGATTTGGGGAAAATGGGCAGAACAAAAAGCAGATTTTCTTATTACAAAGATAAAACTCTTGGTTTCTTTGATAAAATCTTTAAAAAAGATACTCAAAGTTCCTCTGGTATATCCAAAATAGGTGATAGTATTAGAGGTTTCTTTTCTTCTTTTGGTGGCAAAAAGTCTGGTAAAGGAAATGAAAAAAGCAAAGGATTATTTGGTGGTATATTTAGTGCCATTAATGATGCAAGAAAAGGTGACAATACCGCTATTAAAACCTTATTAGGAAAAGATGGTGTTATTACTAACTTCTTAACAGGTATATTTAACACTACTAAAGATTTATTTGAAAAATATGCTCCAAAAGTAAAGAATGGTCTTTCAACTTTATTTGGAGGGATATTTACTTTTGCTCAAAAGATCTTGAAATCTGTCTTTGATTTTACTAGTGACAAACTAAAATCTGGTAAAGACTTCTTAGACAGCCATAATACAAAAGGTGGCGGAATTAAGGGATTATTTAGTGCTATCCTCGGTGGTGCAAGCTCCATTACAGGAAAAGTATCTGATTTCATTGGTGGAATCGGCAAAGGAGATAATAAATCTAAGAGCAAAAAGAAATTTAAATTTTCAATTTCTGAAATTTTTGATAAAGTTTTTAATCCAAAAGAAAAAACATTGCACGTTTATATTGAAGGTGGGAACCTTGATGATATCAGAAAAGTAATTAGAGTTAAAATTGCAACAGAAGATGAAAACTCTGATGAAGAGCAGATAGCAAATTTCCAAAAAGATTCTGATGAAAGAGAAGAAACAAAAGCCGAAGCACTTAAGAAGAAAGATAATGTAGTAGAAGATGCCTTAAAGAAAGCTACTGGAAGTGTTGGTAATAGAAAAAGTGATGAGAATAGTGGTGGAAGTGCTGCTGGAAATCTTGTTTCTAATGTAGCAGGTGAAGCTATTGGTAATGCTATTGGTAGCAAATTCGGAGGCAAAGGTATAGGAGGAGCTATCAGAGGTATTGGAAAGAAGGTTATCGACAATAAAGCAGGAAGGACTATTGCAGGTAGTGCTACTACAAGTGGCATTAAAGGTATAGGTTCAAGAATTGCAGGTAGTTCTATCGGCAGAGGTGTTAAAAGTCTTTTAGGCAAATTCGGTATCGGTGGTGCAGAAAAAGCTGCAGAAGGGGTTGGAGAAAAAGTAGGAGGAAAAGTACTTTTGAAAGGTCTTGCTAAAGGTGCTGGCAAACTTATACCTGGCGGTGCATTAGCACTTGGAGCATTAGATTCTGTTAAAGGTTTTGCCACTGGCGGAAAAGCATTTAGTGAAAATCCTACTCTTGGACAAAGATTTGCTGGAGCTGGAGGTAGTTTGCTTGGTGGATTATCATTCGGTCTTCTTAACGAAAAATCTATGTCACAAGGTCTTTACAATATGTTTGGCGGTAAAAAGAAAAAGAAAAGTTATGCATCTGGTGGTGTGGTTGATTACACTGGTACTGCTAATGTTCATGGTTCTCGTAATAATCCTGAAATGGTTTTAAATTCTGGACAAACTTCTGGGCTATATTCTTTTATTAGAGAAATGTCTCTCCAAAAAGAACAAGAGAGAATTAAAACAGAACAAGAGAAGAAAAAGGGTGAATTTAGTAATGATCCTGCTATCAAAACTGCTAATTGGATAGAAAAATTAGGTAAATTCTTCTCGCCTAAAGGTATTGGTGGCACTTTGTTTGGTGGTATGCTTGGAGGTATACTCGGTAAAGCAGGTGGATTCCTTAGTGGAGTAGCTGGCAAAGTTGGGAGTTTCTTTAAGGGTTTATTTGGTAAACTCTTTAGCGGAGGGAGCAGTGATGATTCTACTAGCGGAGACTTCTCTGGAGATACGAATACTCAAGTAGCATGGAACTTCTTTAAATCTAAAGGATTTTCTGACCAAGCTACTTCTGGTATTCTTGGCAACTTAAAACAAGAATCTGGCATTAATCCTAATAGCCAACAGCAAGGTGGTCCAGGAATGGGTATTGCTCAGTGGTCAAAGGGAGGCCGTTGGGACCAGCTGGTATCATGGGCTAATGGTCAAGGACTGGATCCAAAAGATATTAAAACACAATTACAATATTTGTATCTTGAAATGACACAAAAGGAAACTACTGGTATTAGTATTCTTAATAAAAAATTTGGTGGTATGAATACATTTAAGAATACTTCTGATACTAATTGGGCAACAAATGCCTTTCAAACATCTTATGAACGTGCTGGTAGCCCTAATATGACTAATCGCAATAATTATGCTAATAATATCTTTAATACTTATAAAGGTACACAAGGAACAGGTGGAGACCCTTCATCTTCTATTAGTGGAAGTGCTCGTGATAAAATTGTTAAGGGTGCTCAGACTTTTGTAGGCAAATTGAGTTATTCATTTGGCGGTACTAATATCAAAGGTGGAAGTGGCGATTGTTCTGCCTATGTTCAGTATATAATGAAACAATATGGTGGAATGAGCATTGGGAGAACTACAGGCGATCAAGTAATGCAAGGAACACAGGTATCAGATGGTCAAGAACAACCTGGTGATTTAGTATTCTTTAAAGACACTTATAAAAATAATAATCCTTACGGTTGTTCTCATGTTGGTATTGTTATTGGTGGAGGCAAGATGGTTAACCTAGCCAACAGTGGTTGTTCTGTTGTATCATACCGTTCAGGTTACTTTGGGCAACATTATCTTATGTGTCGTTCATATCTTGGTGGTGGTTCAAGTACTAGCACTGCAACCACAACTGCAAGTAACTTTGATAGTCAGGCTCAACAAACTCGTTCTGGCTGGTTTCAAGATGTATGGGGTTCACAACCTGCCTATGCCGGAGGAGCTTCAGGTAGTAATGATTCTTATAACAATGGTCCATTTTCTAGCTATATTAAGAGTGGTTCATTAGCTAATTTAGGTAGTATTTCTGGTAGTGCTTTAGGCAATGGTAGTGCATATGTTGGTGGAGATATTAATTCAATCCTAAATAACCCTAACTCCGGTAGTACAACTTTAGACGACCTTAGATTGCAGATTGGTAACAGTGTTATTCAAAATGCTTCTAGTAGTCTAATTGGTTCTAATACACAAAGCATGAGTAACTTATTGAATAATAGTCTTCTTAATAGTAGTGGTATTCCTAATAATATTACAAGTGTGTCTTCTCTTAAGAGTGGGGGTACTGATGTTTCTGGTTTATTACCTTCTACTGTACTCAATAATAAGACTATAAACGATATGCTAAAAAATTCTGATGATATTAGTATGATGCAAAGTTTGCTTAAGCAAATTAATGAAACTGGCCAAAAAGGTAATGAAACTCTTGCTAAAATGCTTGATGTTCTTACTGAGATTAGAGAACAAAATAAGAATAATAGTGGTAGCCAATCACCAGTTCTAATAAACGCTGGTAATACTAGTTCTCGTGAAAATGTAATGGATTTATTATCACCTTCTTCTGAGATGAGTTCATTAGAACAAGGTTACTAAAATTTTTTTGATGAAAGGAAGTGAGAATAATGGCTGAAGATACTACTAACGATGATGCTGAATCAACTGTAGAAGACGATCAAATGACCGGCAATGATTTTTTTGATAGTAACGGAGGTAAATCAGAATCAGATTCCGTTGGTGGATTTGGTGGTGTTGAGTATTACAATTCCAGTAATACTCAATCAGGTCTTCAAGAATTAGTTAATGGTGCTAAAAATATTGCTCCAGCAAGTAGTACATCCGTAGTAGATTGGAATCCTTATTCTTCTGATAAAATTTTAGGTCTGCCATTGTATTATAATGACCTTGCCGACCCAGGAGGAAGGGTGTTTAATAATACAATCGTAAGTGATATACCAAATGTGTATATTATTCCTGGAGTACCAAGTATTAATAGAAATCTAATAGATACGGCAGGAACTAGAATTGTCCCTGCTACTCTTTCTCGTATGCTATTAAAAGCACAAGAAGGAGCTATCAGTTTTGGTGTAAGAGGTATACGAACAGGTAATGACTTGCGTTTTGTCGGATTTAAGACAGACTATAAAGACTACTATAAATATGTACAAACAATGCTCAGTGCAATATATTCTTACTTAGATAATACAAAAATGCTGGATCTATTCCGTTTTTCTGATGAGTTTGAAACTTCATTATCCAATTATGGGTTATGCTTTTATGCTGACAAATCTACAAGTATTTCGGAAGATGCAAATAACAGTTATTCCGAATCAAGAGTTGCTGAAACAGTAAGCCAAAATGCTTCTTCAATGAGAGAAGCAGATTTATTAAATCCTACTTATGGAAAAACAGCAAGGATAGTAGATTCAATTAAAGCTGCGAATCCGTTAGGAGTATTAGAAGCAATGGGAACTTTTGATGGTGTTATAACACGTACTGCTAATGCACTATTTCGTGTTGTTAATGGTTCTCAATTATATTTCCCTGAAATGTGGCAAGATTCTCAGTTTAGCAGGTCTTATAATATTAACTTTAGATTTTATAGTCCTTATGGGGATAAATTAAGTGTATTTAGGTTTGTATATGTACCATTTATTGCACTATTAGCATTAGCATTGCCTTAACACGATGGGGCAATTAAAACCCTTTTGACTGCTGGAACACCCTAACGTAAAGACGAGGGCAATCAGCATCTACCTAAATTAATGTCTTGATATCATCTTATCAAAAGAATTATTAATTTAGATAGTTCAACGACTATCGAAACCACATTATATTATTATAATGGAAGGGAGTAGAGTACAGCCAAGCTATTGGGTGGGGTTGACCGTAATAAGGTCTATAATTCCTCTTAAATGGAAAATTAGGGCATGATGAAGGCGAATAGCTGGAGTGAAGATATAGTCTCAACGTCTAGGGAAATCCTAGAGCAGTTCTTATATGAACGTATTG
>Ga0172378_10003887_pt1 | contig 14061 bp, 10 predicted proteins | sample GrowelOW332metaG_FD_119755 | JGI IMG/M metagenome (GOLD analysis project Ga0172378, IMG submission 119755) | Groundwater microbial communities from an aquifer near a municipal landfill in Southern Ontario, Canada - Pumphouse #3_1 metaG | ecosystem: Environmental > Aquatic > Deep subsurface >... | reverse complement strand
TGTGGAAAATGAAACGCTTATTTATATTTGCAAAAACAAAGCTTGTTATCAGCCAGTTAATAATGTGACTGATGCACTGGAAATAATGAAACGATTGTTGAATAACTGAAAAATAAAAACCTAACTTTTTTAAATATAAAAAAGTTAGGTTCAATATTGTTATTTGATTATTTATTAAAGAGTTACACCCGTTTTAAAAATGGCTATTTCTCTATAATTTTTCTTTTCGTTATTTACAAATTCACCGCTTGCCACTTTAATAATATAATCGATAAAGCGTTCGTTTACTTTCTCGATGGATTCATTTTCAACAATAGTACCCGCATTAAAGTCAATCCAACTGCCTTTACGAGTATAAAGGGCTGTATTTGTTGAAATTTTCAGCGTTGGTACAAAACTGCCAAACGGAGTACCTCGTCCGGTGGTGAACAATACCATATGACAACCACTCGAACCCAACGCTGTAGCAGCAACTAAGTCGTTTCCAGGAGCACTTAACAGATTCAATCCTTTGGTTTTGATTTGTTCTCCATACAATAAAACGTCTTTTATCAGCGATTTACCACATTTTTGAGTACAACCAAGTGACTTTTCTTCGAGTGTAGAAATTCCACCTGCCTTATTTCCCGGTGAAGGATTTTCGTAAATAGGTTGATTGTTTTTCGTAAAATAATCCTTGAAATCGTTGATCAACAAAACTGTTTTATCAAACATGTTTTTATTTACACAACGGTTCATTAGAATAGTTTCAGCACCAAACATTTCTGGGACTTCAGTCAATACAGTACTTCCACCCTGAGCAATCAGAAAATCGGAGAAAACACCCAATAATGGATTTGCTGTAATGCCTGAAAGACCATCAGAGCCACCACATTTCAACCCAATTTTTAGTTCAGCAATCGAAACATCTTCACGTCTATCTTTCGAAACAACATCGTAAATTTCATGTAGTAATGTCATTCCAACTTCATCTTCGTCTTCTACTTTCTGGGTTTCCATGAATTTAATGCGACTTTCGTCGAAATTACCTAACATTTCACGGAATGCACTTACTTGATTGTTTTCGCAACCTAATCCAACAACTAAAACACCACCAGCATTAGGATGAAGCACCATATTACGCAACACTTTACGGGTGTTTTCATGGTCATCGCCCAGTTGTGAGCAACCATAATTGTGAGGATAAGCAACAATTGCATCGACACCTTTCAACTGAGTTTCCATGCGGAGTTTCTCAGCCAACAAATTTATTGTGCCGTTCACACAACCAACAGTAGGGATAATCCAGATTTCATTCCTTACTCCTACTTCACCGTTTGAACGCTTGTAGCCTTTAAATGTGAGATTTCGGTTTGGAATATCAACGTTCACATCCTGAGGATTATATTCGTAATCGAGTAATCCTTCGAGATTTGTTTTGATGGTTTTTTCGTTTACCCAATCACCTACGTTTATATTTTCACGTGCATGACCAATTGGATAGCCGTATTTTACAATATTCTCGTTTTCAGGAATATTTTTCAATGCAAATTTATGCCCCATTGGTATTTCAGCGTTGATGGTAATTTCTTTACCATCAACCAGAACTTTTTCGCCAACTTGTAAAGCTACTAATACGACTGCAACATTATCTGCAGGATTTATTTTTAAATACTTCATTAATATCTTACTCCTTTATCAATTACTATTTACTCTAAACATCAATTATATGTAATTTGTTTTTATTTCATTTACAAATAATTAACTTATTGGCATAGTTTAATAACAATTACAGCTCAAATTTAGGCAGTTCGAAATCCATTTTTACACTTAAGTTGTATCTTTTTGATACAATGGACCTTACAGCTTCCTTCATTCCAAATTCATCAATTAATTTCAAATAAAATGATAATTTCTCTGTTAAACCGGGAATTTCATTCAGGTTTTCGCCCCAAATAAATTCAGCAGCCAGCACTCCTTTTGCTATAACATCAAAATCATTTATACTCCATAATATTTTTAACAAATCAACAATCGCTTTGTCATCGTTTGGAACTATTTCTGTATTTCCACGTTTTCCACCTTTATAGTAGGTAATAATTGCAGCCAAACCTAATACAAGACCTACTGGTAAAGTACCTTTTCTTTCCAGATATTTTTTAAGTCCGGGTAAATCGCGGGTTTTATATTTTGGAAACGAATTAAGCATTATACTTGTTACCATATGATGAACAAAAGGATTATTGAATCGTTCCAAAACGTCTTCGGCAAATTTCATTAACTCTTTTTTTGGCAAATCAAGCGTTGCAATTAATTCTTTATACATTACCATATAAACGAATTTCGAGATTACATCATCCCTTAAACTTTCTTTTACAATGTTCAAGCCCGACAAATAAGCTACAGGTGCCAAAACGGTATGAGGTCCGTTTAATAAAGTCACCTTTCGTTCGTGGTAGGGTTTTTCATCCGGTACAAAAAGAACATTTAAGCCCGCTTTATCTGCAGGAAATTCTTTAGCAACGCTTTTAGGTGCTTCAATTACTAATAAATGGAAAATCTCTGCCTGAACAACTAATTTATCCTCTAATTGTATTCTTTCTAAAATTTCATTAATCGTTTCACGAGGATAACCCGGTACAATTCTATCAACCAATGTTGAATAAACTCCACATGCAGTATCGAACCAATGTTGAAAATCAGCACCTAGTTCCCATAATTCAATGTATTGATTAATTGTCTTCTTCAATTCTGTTCCATTGTGGAAAATTAATTCACAGGGGAAAATGATTAATCCTTTGTCGGCAGCCCCGTTAAAAGTTTTAAAACGGTGGAAAAGTAATTGTGTTAGTTTTCCCGGATACGAACTTGCAGGTGCATCGTCAAGTTTACAAGTGTCGTCAAATGCAATTCCAGCCTCTGTTGTGTTGGAAACTACAAAACGTATTTCAGGTTGCTCGGCAAGTTTAAGATATTCGTCAAACTGTGTATATGGATTCATTGAACGACTGATAACATCAATCAATTCAATGCTATTGACAGTTTCGCCTTTGGAAAGACCTTGTAAATTAACATGGTACAAGCCATCCTGATCGTTTAGCATATCAATCATTCCATTTGGGAGTGGTTGAACAACAACAACACTTGAATTAAAATCTGCCTTTTGGTTCATGTTGTACACGATCCAATCTATAAAAGCACGTAAAAAGTTACCTTCACCAAATTGGATAATACGTTCAGGATAAGAAGTGGTGATGTTTGCAGTTTGTCTGTTAAGTTTTTCCATAAAAAATAATAATAAATGAATATATGTTGAAAAATTGATTTAGGATGTTTTCTATATTGCCATACGATCTATCAGTATATTAATACCAATTTGAAAATTACATACTACATCGGAATGATAAAGTATATAGCTGACAATATATAAAGTGTTATTGTGATTTTATGTCGAAACGACTCAGATAAAAATACATTTCATAATGAAATGTTGAATTTTTACCAATAAGTGAGATTAGATTTGGTATAGAAAATCGTATATTTATAAGACAATTTTCGTAGTTGAGAATCACTCCTCTGATTAACGCTGCAAAGATAAAACAATAATTCCATTAAATAAAATATTTTTTCATTTTGTGTGCGGACACGGAGCGTAAATCATATTCAACAAAAAATATATAACATAGATATACAGATATATAACGGCACTCATTAATAAAGAAATATTTCTTTATTTTTTTCAAAAAAAACACTCAGTAATACTAATAAAAAAGGCTAATTTAATCATTTTGATTTACAATAAAAAATAATTAACTACCGACTTTAAAGTATATATATGCAACAATTATTTATAATTATTAGTTTAAATACCAAAAGAAAAAGATAGTTTTAAAGATGAATTTTTATTAATTTTGTGTCACTTTCTTTTTATAGTTATTTATCACAGATTATTTTGATTATGAAACAAAAACTAATAATAGCATTTCTATTGTTTACAGTCGTTTTTATTATCGTCTTGATTGCTTGTCAATCGCAAAAAAAGACTTCACAAATCTCTGAGATAAAAAATAATGACACCGTAATTATCAATAAAAATGATAAAATTTTAAACATTGCCACCTTCAATATTCAAAACCTTGGAAAATCCAAACTCTCCAAACCGGAGATTATGGATACTTTAGTTGCTATTGTTCGATATTTTGATATTGTAGCTGTACAAGAAATATCTGATGTGACAAATCAAACGGCAGATAAGTTTTTAGAATTAATCAACAATAATGAATCTATAAAATACCAAATGGCATGTAGCAACCGAACCGGGCGTCAAGCAAATGACCAAAGTAGTAGAGAACAATATGCTTTTTATTATAATCCAACCAAAGTCCAATTAATGGATACAGCTTTATTCGACGATAGGGAACATGATTATTTTCAACGTGAACCCTTTACCGCTCAGTTTAAAAACAATAAAAGCGGTTCTGTTTTCCTTATCTCAACTATTCATACTTCGCCCGATTTTGCAGTGGAAGAAATTGACGCATTAAAATATGTTGCCCTTTGGTTTCCTAAGCGCTTTAAGAATGCAGAGAATATAATACTCTGTGGCGATTTTAACGCTTCGTGTACTTATGCTTCATCGGATGAATTAGACCAACTTGCCATCAGAAAACAACCGTATTATTGGATAATTCCTGACGATGCAAATACAAACCTTTCGAAGAATCAATGCGCATACGACCGGTTTGTAGTAAATCAACCTTTATTTTCGAAAATAAAAAGCTGGAAAGTTTATCAATATTTTAAATCAAAGAAAGTTTCCGATCATTGGCCGGTATATATAGAGATTTCACTATAAAATAAAAAATAATAAATCATCTTCCACTAAATAATTAAAAAATAATGAACAAGCTAATTCTTATAAGTTTTTTTTTCCTTTTTACAAATCTTTCATTTGGTCAACAAAGTACACATTTAAAAGAAATAGACCCTGCTCCTTTTAGTGATAATTCGCATCATTGGTATGGAATTTCCGATTCACACAATATAATTCAGCCTCCGGCAGTTCCACATCAATTCAAACCCGAAGAAATTACTTTAATTGCCAACAATATTTTAATTTATCAAAAGAATAATGGTGGCTGGCCCAAAAATTATGACATGTTTGCCATACTGAATGAAACCCAAAAAGACAGTCTGATAGCAGCCAAGAGCCAAACCAACACAACTTTTGACAACGGAACAACTTATACTCAAATAGCAGCTTTATCAATAGCCTATAATGCTACAGGAAAAGCGGTTTATAAAAAAGCTGCATTAAAAGGTTTGAACTTTGTTTTACAAGCTCAGTATTCAAATGGAGGTTGGCCACAATACTTTCCTGTTGAAAATGATAATTATAGCAGTCATATTACCTATAACGATGGTGCGATGATTGGTGTAATGAAATTGCTGAAAGATATTCTGGATAAACTTCCCCAATATGATTTTATAGATCGTAAAATGAGAGTAGATATCAACGCTGCATTTGAAAAAGGTCTTGATTGTATTGTGAAAACTCAAATAAACGAAAACGGAAAACCAAACGTATGGTGTCAACAACATAATGAGATAACATTACAACCAGCTTGGGCACGTAAGTTTGAACCACCATGCATTTGCAATAAAGAAAGTGCAGAAATTGTTTTATTTCTGATGTCAATTAAAAATCCAACTAATGCTATAAAATCTTCAATAAAAGATGCTGTTAAATGGTTTGAAGATTCAAAGATATATAACACTAAAATAGAAACTATATCAGCAACCAAAACCAAAACAAATTATAAAACTATTGAAACTGACAGAATTGCAGTAACTGATTCTACTGCAGCTCCTATCTGGACGCGGTTTTATGAATTGGAAACGCATCGACCCATGTTTAGTGACAGGAACAGTAAAACTGTTTATTCGCTTGCTGAAGTTAGTCTAGAAAGACGTGTTGGATATGGTTGGTATACCTATGATCCTCAAGCAGTATTAAAGGAATATCCTGCATGGGAAAAAAAATGGATGAGTAAATAAAATGCGAAAAAAAACCATGAATGCAAAAGCATACACGGAATTAATATTGTATAAACTATTTATTGTTAAGTACATGCTTGAAATTAGTTTATATTTAGACAATAAATTAAGTTGTTGTATTTCTGGGATTAACTTCAAAATAATAATTTAAACTAATTAGTGTGTTGTACTTAATTCCCTTCTTCAACATGTTTTTTTTCTTATTTTCAAATTTCCCTGACATCACCGTATTATTATAAAAAGAATCCCGTATTTGCATTTACAAATACGGGATTATATATTAAATATTACTTTCTGTTGTCAATTAGAACAAACTCCATGCAACCGTTAAACCGGCCATAACAATAGAAACCATGCTCATCAATTTAATAAGGATATTTAATGATGGACCTGAAGTATCTTTGAATGGATCACCAACAGTATCACCAACTACGGTTGCTTTGTGGTTGTCAGAACCTTTACCGCCCAAATTTCCTTCTTCAACATATTTTTTGGCATTATCCCAGGCACCACCTGCATTAGCCATAAATACTGCCAACACAAAACCGGTACTTAAACCACCGATAAGAAGTCCTAAAACACCACCAACACCTAGAAGAATACCAACAGCTACCGGAATTACTATTGCTAAAATTGAAGGAAGCATCATTTCGCGTTGAGCACCTTTAGTTGAGATTTCAACACAACGTGCATAATCAGGTTCAGCTTTCCCTTCCATAATTCCAACGATTTCGCGGAACTGGCGACGAACTTCTTCAACCATACTTTGAGCAGCACGACCAACAGCATTCATGGTCAAACCACAAAATACAAATGCCATCATCGATCCTATAAAAATACCCACTAAAACGATAGGGTTCATTAATGTCACATTGTAATATTCCATAAAGTTCTCGAAAGTAGAAGCCTTGATACTTTCCAATGATAACATTTCTGAACCTACTCTTGCCATACCGTCGATAGACGCTGTAGCAATACGTTCAAGAGCTATTTTAATTTCTTCGATATACGAAGCTAAAAGAGCAAGAGCTGTTAATGCAGCCGAACCGATTGCAAAACCTTTACCTGTAGCTGCTGTAGTGTTACCAAGTGCATCCAAGGCATCGGTACGTTTACGAACTTCAGGATCTAATCCGCTCATTTCGGCATTTCCGCCTGCATTATCTGCAATAGGACCATAAGCATCAGTTGCTAATGTAATACCAAGTGTAGAAAGCATACCCACAGCAGCAATACCAATACCATATAATCCAAGGGTCAAGTTTGGAGTATAAGTCATGGTCATCAAATCAAACTGTGATGACATAAATGCCAGCACAATTGCAAAGGAGATGGTAATAACAGGAATAGCAGTTGATATCATTCCTAATCCAAGACCGGAAATAATTACAGTAGCAGCTCCAGTTTTAGAACTTTCAGCCACTTTTTGAGTTGGGCGAAAACTTTGAGAAGTATAATACTCTGTAGCTTGTCCGATAATGATACCGGCAAGAAGACCAGCAACTACAGAGAATGAAATTCCCATCCAATTCTCGACTCCTAAAGCCCATAAAATTCCAAAAGTAGAAACTGCAATTAAAGCAGAACTAACATTTACACCTAAACCCAACGCTCCGAGTAAATCTTTCATTTTAGCACCTTCTTTGGTTTTCACCATAAAAATACCAATGATAGAAAGAATTACACCAACTGATGCAATCATCATGGGAGCAAAAACAGCTTTTAACTGCATTTCAGGAACAGCAAGGAAGGCAGAAGCACCCAATGCAGCTGTTGCTAAAATTGAACCTGCATACGATTCGTAAAGGTCGGCACCCATTCCAGCAACGTCACCTACGTTATCACCTACATTATCAGCAATAGTTGCAGGGTTACGAGGATCGTCTTCAGGAATTCCTGCTTCAACTTTACCTACAAGGTCAGCACCAACATCGGCAGCTTTGGTAAAAATACCTCCTCCAACACGAGCAAACAATGCTTGGGTAGAAGCTCCCATACCAAAAGTAAGCATTGTAGTTGTTATGTAAATCAATTTATTTGAATCACCAACATTTGCAAACTTATTAAGAATAAGAAACCATACAGAAATGTCAAGTAATGCAAGCCCAACAACTGTAAGTCCCATAACCGCACCCGAACGGAATGCAACCTGAAGACCTTTGTTTAATGAGTGAGACGCAGCCTGAGCAGTACGTGCCGAAGCATAAGTGGCCGTTTTCATGCCGAAGAATCCGGCTAAACCTGAGAAAAAACCACCAGTCAAAAATGCAAAAGGAACCCAGACATTTTGAAGATTGAAATAAGCCATAATTGAAAAAATTACAGCTAAAACTACAAAAACGATAGTAACAACTTTGTATTGTTGTTTTAAATAAGCCATCGCACCCTTACGAACGTGCAATGCAATTTTTTTCATTGTGTCGGTACCTTCGCTTTCCTTCATCATTTGTTTGAAAAAGTAAAAAGCGAATCCCAATGCAATTATGGAAGCCAACGGCACCATAAAGAAAATGTTATTCTCCATAAAATTTTAAATAATTTGATTGTTATTAATTGATTTAATTTATTCTTCTACTTATTAATTAACTGAATATACTCTTTTAAAATTGATAAGGAATAATCGCTTGCATGTTGATTTACAAAACCTATAGCACTTACATGCGCTTCTTCATCGGCAGCATCAGAAATTACACGAACCACTACCAGTGGCACTTCATAGTCATCGCAAACCTGAGCTACGGCAGCACCTTCCATCTCGGCACAAACTACCGAAGGTAAATTTTTTATCAACGCATGTTTCATGGCAGAGCTCGATATAAATAAATCACCGCTGGCAATATCACCAATCAACATTTTTGGATTCAAAATTTTTTGTTCTACCAATATTTGTCTGAATTCTTTATTGTTTTTCAAAAAGTTATGTACTGCTTGCGACATTGTTTCAACGTTTTGAAGGGGAGTTTCATAAGATGTTTTCCCGGTCAATGGGATTTCAAATCGTTTCATCAGTGGACGGGCATCCATATCATGTTGATAAAATCGTTGTCCAATTACAACATCACCCACATTTAATTCAGGTGAAATAGCACCGGCAACACCAGTAAAAACAATTCGATCTACTTTAAACTCCAAAATCATGTGAGTAGCGGTAGTAGCTGCTGCTACTTTTCCCCAACGCGAGAATACTGCCACTACTTCTTGTCCATATAAATTACCACGATAATAAATTCTACTACCCCGTTCAACAATTTCTTTGTTTGAAATTGCTGAAATAATTTTATCCATTTCTTCGGGCATTGCACCCATTATTCCTAATAACATATAATTAAGATGACCCCTAGCTCTGATCCCGATAGCTATCGTGGAGGGAACTAAGTTAGTGTTGATTTATATTTTTTTTCAAACAATAGTTTCTATAGAATGAACTTGCCTTATTCTCCCTTTAAGGGTTTATATTTGTAATCCTCTGATATAATGTCGGATGCGAATAATGAAAAAAGACATATAAGGGATGCGGCATTAAATTGCTAAGTGATGTGGCCGAGAGTTTCTTCAAACCTGATTTTAATTGTTCTCCAAAACCATGATTAGAGGCAAAATTATCGGCCTGATATTCAAATTTGCGTGAGATAACATTCGAAAAAATATCAAGTACCATCGAAATCGGTGAATACAAAATACTAAAAGCTACAGCATTTAACTGAAATGATGCTTCTGTTCCACCTAAAGCCTGTGATAAAGCATCGCTCTGAAGGATTAAGCCAAATACATAAAACAGAACTAATGTTGAAGGAATTGATATAGCCATATTCTTCAAGCTGTGTTTGAATTTATAATGACCTACTTCGTGGGCAAGTACGGCCACAATTTCATCAACGGATAATTTATCCATTAAAGTATCATATAAAACAATTCGTTTCTTTTTTCCTAAACCGGAAAAATAAGCATTTGCTTTGGTGGAGCGTTTTGAACCATCAATTACAAAAATATTAGATAGATTAAAACCGGTTTTGTTGGCAAATTTTTCTATTTCTGTTCGCAATTCACCTTCCTCAAGCGGAGTTTGCTTATTGAATAATGGAACAATCATTTCGGAATAAAACATGGTCATAAATAAACTGAAAACAGTAATTGCAGCCCAGGCTAATAACCAAAAATATTCAGGGGTAAGAGTATAAATCCATATAATCAAGGATAATAAACCACCTCCAATAAAGATTGTGAGTAAATATCCTTTTAGTTTATCGAGTATATAAATAGAAGGTGTAACTTTATTGAATCCGAATTTTTGTTCGATGACAAAAGTATCGTACAATTCGAAAGGTATACTGATAATATCATTCGCAAAATAAAGTACTGCAAAAAATAAAACGGGCGTGAAAACAGCGGATAAAACAACATTTTGAACTAGTTGGTCAACCCAGGCAAAACCATCAAAAGCGAACATTGCTAGCGTAACTACGAAACTAAATGTACTTGTAAGTAGTCCAAAGCCAGCATTTGTTCTAAAATAGTCTTGTTGTTGTGCATACTTTTCATTATCATAAATATCATTTAAAATTGTGGGTAATTTTAATTTTGAGTGTTTGATATTTAAGAGGGCGAGCGTACGCTCCAAACCAAAATCGGCAACGAGGATGATAATAATTGTAACGAAAAGAAATTGCACCATGGCAAATTAAAAATATTACTGGATTTAAGTTTCGGGGTACAAATATACAAATTTTAATTTATTGTCATTGCAATTTGTCGATATTAATGCACAATTTTAATTCTATTGTGTCGAATAATGTATAATTATTTACAAATTGATAAAAATGTGGCATCTAAAATGAATACTTAATGAATATTGCGAGTGCATTTAATGTTTTAATGTGAAATAGAATACATATAAGTATCTAATTAAAAAAGGAATAGACACATTCTGCTCAAATCAACTTTAAATTCAAATAAGTTTTTATACAAAGGATATGCTTTTCTATCCATAAAAATCGAATCATATTTCACTCAACCATATATTAAAATATGAAAAAAAACAGTACTTTTGTTTAAAATTTATTGAATTATTTAAAAATTCTGCCAAGAACTATTCTAGGAACACATAAGTATTTATCATTAAACAATGTAGCATTTACAATTTAATTGATGTAATATTTAATTATTTCAATGTCATTATTTAATAAATATCCGTTTTTTCCGTTTAATACGTGTGCTGAGTAATAAACATAGTCAATACACATCTGATTTAATAATGAAAAAAAAAAACAAACTACTGTTTCAATTAATTATCATAATGTCATTATTCATAATGACACTTTATTCTTGTAAAAATAAAAGAGAGGATACTATAAAAATTGGAGTTCTTGATGGTCCATCGGCTGTAAGTTTTATACAACTAATTGATAAGCAAACCTATGTTGATTCAAAACGGATTGAAATAATTGTCAAAAGCGATCCGCTTCAGATACAAGCATTAATGATGAGAGAAGAAATTGATTTTTCTATTCTCCCAACGATTATGGCGGCAAACTTGTATAATAAAGGGTTAAAATACAAAGTGGCAGCATGTCCGATATGGGGAACACTATATTTATTGACAAATGAAAAGGGCATAGATATTAACCATTTAAGTAACCACAAAATATCTGTTTTTGGTCAGGCATCGACTTCCGATATTCTACTAAGAAGATATTTAAATCAAAAGGATATTAAAAGTTGTAGTATTGATTATACTCATACTACAAATCATGAACTGGCACAGGCTTTAAAAATGAAAACGATTAACTTAGCGGTCGTTTCAGAACCGCTGGTTAGCATTTTAATTGCACAAGATCCGTCCATAAATATCGTTGCTAAAATAAATTGCGAAGACTACATTAACAGTCTAAATAAAGACATATTCGTTCAAACATCATTTCTTATAAGTAACAAATTCATAGCCAATTATCCGGCTCTAGCCCCAAAAGTTTGTGAGTTGTATTCAAAGAGTTGTAATTTCGTTAATGAACAACCTGAAGCTACAGCAAAGCTATTGGTAAAACATAATTTTTCACCCAATATTCAGATTGCTAAAGCATCACTCCCATTGTGCAATATTCAATATGTTGCCGCCTTTGCCATTCAGCAGGAATTAACAAAATACCTGAATATATTTTATCAGTTTAACCCAAAAAGTATTGGTGGAAAAATACCTGATAAAGACTTTATTTTTCAAACTTATTAATTATTTGTTGTATTCACTCATTGAATAATGTATCGTAAATTTTTACCCACCTTACTTTCGGTTATTTTCATTGCTATACTATGGCAATTAATTTCTATTAAAATAGCTTATCCTGCCATATTTCCTTCATTACCTGAACTTTTTATTCAGTTAACACAGCTCTTTAAAACAAATGATTTTACTTTAATTGTTTTAGCCACTGTTTTACGTGCTACAATTGGTTTTTTAATCGCTTTTTTAACAGCCTTTATATTTAGTACCATCTCTGCCTTTTCTGTTTTTTGGAAAACATTTTTTCATCCAATCATTGTAATATCACGCTCAATACCTGTAATTTCATTTGTATTACTGGCTTTGCTATGGATTATACCTGAGAGGCTACCTGTATTTATTGCTCTTCTGACGATGTTTCCAATCTTGTACCAAAACATACTTACGGGACTTGAAAATACAGATAAAAGATGGATTGAAATGGCCAAAATTCATCATAACTCATTTATTAAACAATTTTTTAGTATTTATTTACCTGCTTCAAAATCAAATATATACGACGGGATAAGCACTTCTTTAGGTTTTGGTTGGAGAGCTGTTATTATTGGAGAAGTGTTGGCTCAACCCATTCATGGAATAGGAACAGCAATGAAAGATGCACAAGCATTTATTAATGTTTCAGAATTAATTGCATGGACAATTATAGCTATTTTACTCAGTTATGTTTTTGATCTGATTTTAAAGTTTGTGAGGAAAATTAATTTTAAGAAGAGCTTACACAATCAGGATATTAGTGAGTATACTATTAGTACTCAAAATGCTTATAAAAAAGAAATTAAGGCAATAAATATAAATAAAAGATTTAATGAAAAAATACTTCTTAATTCTTTTAATCATGAATTTAATTCGGAGTTTATAAGCTGTCTCAAGTCTCCTTCGGGAAAAGGCAAAACCACTTTACTCCGAATTTTATCGGGACTGGACAGCGATTATTCAGGTAAAATATTGTTGCAAGCTGATTTTAAAATAGGATATGCTTTTCAGGATTTCAGACTTTTGCCCTGGTTAACCGTTTCTGAAAACATTCGGTATTCTATTGATAAAAAAAATCATTCATCGGCAAAATCTCAACATTTAATCTGTTATTTATTGCAGAAAATGGAATTGCTGAATGAAGCCAACAATTACCCCTCCGAATTAAGTGGAGGTCAGCAACAACGGGTATCCTTGGCACGTGCTTTAGCTGCCGAACCGGATATTTTGTTACTCGACGAGCCACTTTCAGGATTGGACGAAGCGTTGAAAACAAAAATTGTCAATTTTCTAGCTGAATGGCTTTCAGCAACCAAGCCGATTGTTATTTGGGCAACACACGAAAATATCAAGCTAAAGGGAAATACGGTAGAAGAGTTATTTATTTAAAAATAAAAATGATTAACTGCAAAAGCTCCTATAAATATTAAACACAATTATTTTATAGAATAAAATATAGAATTCATTTTCAACCACGAATTACACGAATTTTCACGAATAAAGCATATTTTTAATTTGTGTCAATTCGTGTAATTCGTGGTTATATCTTTTTAAATGATTATCTGCAATTCATGTAGAGGAATATTTCAGTTTTTCAAAAAACATCGTCAATTCAATAAGGGCTATTGACTTGAGATATTTGTAGAATAAAATATAAAATTCATTTTCAACCACGAATTACACGAATCTTCACGAATAAAGCATATTTTTAATTTGTGTCAATTCGTGTAATTCGTGGTTATATCTTTTTAAATGATTCTCCGCAATTCATGTAGAGG
>Ga0172378_10003885_pt1 | contig 14066 bp, 8 predicted proteins | sample GrowelOW332metaG_FD_119755 | JGI IMG/M metagenome (GOLD analysis project Ga0172378, IMG submission 119755) | Groundwater microbial communities from an aquifer near a municipal landfill in Southern Ontario, Canada - Pumphouse #3_1 metaG | ecosystem: Environmental > Aquatic > Deep subsurface >... | reverse complement strand
ATAAGCAGGTAGTTGAGATCGGGAAACCGACGGATGGACGGTTCCATACGGTTATTGATATTCTCCAGACATTCTGCCACAGATGAAGCCGAGAAAGAGCCATGATGCATAAAACTGTGATATAGCCCTTTATACTCAAACAAATCCGTGTCAACGAATGTTTTCTTATTATCCAGAAGGCGCAACCCATTGGCTATAGAGAGTGGATTATAGAGTACACCAAAAGGGTTGATCTCACAGTTGAATTTATTATTAACCAGCAGATTTCCTATGTTTTCTGCAAAGCAGGAACCAAGTAACAGAATCCTATCAGAATAGGTGATAGACAATTCTTTTTTAGGAAGTTCTACTAAAGTTCTGAATTCCATTTATATAAATGCTAATATTTGACCTCAATAAAAATATCCTTGCAAAAGTAAGCATCTTATAAGTAATTTATGCTAATTTTGCCATAAATTTGTCTGATAATGAAGAATAACCAAACATACAGCTTGCTAAATGGCATAAATTGTCCGGGAGATCTTCGCAAACTCAATGTAGACACACTTCCTCAGGTCTGTAAGGAACTGAGACAGGATATCATTGATGAGCTATCTTGTAACCCGGGACACTTCGCCGCAAGTTTGGGAGCCGTAGAAATAACTGTGGCTCTGCATTATGTATTTAATACTCCTTACGACAGAATTGTGTGGGACGTGGGGCATCAGGCTTACGGCCACAAGATACTGACTGGAAGGAGAAAATTATTTTCTACCAACCGAAAACTGAAAGGTATACGCCCATTCCCTTCTCCCGATGAAAGTGAATATGATACTTTCACCTGCGGACACGCATCCAACTCTATATCTGTGGCATTGGGAATGTGTGTGGCAGCCAAGCATAAAGGAGAGAAAAACCGCCATGTAGTTGCCGTAATAGGTGACGGATCAATGACGGGAGGACTGGCTTTTGAGGGGCTGAACAACGCCTCTTCTACCCCAAACAATTTACTGATTGTGCTCAACGATAACGATATGGCCATAGACCGTACCGTGGGTGGAATGAAAGAGTATCTGCTCAATCTTACCACTACCAACCGTTATAACCGCATACGGCAAAAAGTTGCCCGGGTAATGTTTCGTTGGGGAATACTCAATGAAAGTCGCCGGAAAAGCGTTATCCGCTTCAACAACAGCCTGAAAACACTACTGTCTCAGCAACAAAACATTTTTGAGGGAATGAGCATTCGCTACTTCGGTCCGTTCGACGGACACGACGTGCAGAATATAGCCCGTGTAATGAAGGACATAAAGGAGATGGAAGGTCCAAAAATTCTACATTTGCATACCATCAAAGGAAAAGGTTTTGAACCGGCTGAGAAAGCAGCAACAGTGTGGCACGCACCTGGCTTGTTCGACAAAGAGACCGGAGAACGGATTGTTACCAGCACAAAAGGAATGCCTCCGCTATTTCAAGAGGTATTTGGTCATACTTTATTGGAACTGGCAAAACAAAATGAGAAAATCATGGGTGTTACTCCTGCTATGCCCACAGGATGTTCCATGAACATTATGATGAAAGAGATGCCCGGCAGAGCGTTCGATGTAGGTATTGCCGAAGGACATGCTGTAACCTTCTCCGGAGGAATGGCAAAAGACGGACTGATTCCTTTCTGCAACATCTACTCTACCTTTATGCAAAGGGCGTATGATAATATTATTCACGATGTGGCCATTCAAAAGCTGAATGTAGTGCTTTGTCTGGACAGAGCCGGACTGGTGGGAGAAGACGGACCGACTCATCATGGAGCCTTTGACATGGCTTATCTGCGTTGTATCCCTAACCTCACCATTGCTTCACCTTATGATGAGCATGAGCTCAGACGGTTAATGTACACCGCTCAGCTGCCCGATAAAGGACCGTTCGTAATTCGCTATCCACGGGGCAGAGGCTCACTGGTAAACTGGCAATGTGCGCTGGAAGAGATTCCTGTGGGAACGGGAAGAAAGCTGAAGGACGGAAAGGATGTGGCAGTTATAACCATTGGCCCTATAGGAACCACTACAGCAAAAGCAATAGCCCGCGCGGAAGCGGAAGGAGCAAGCATTGCACATTATGATTTACGTTTCCTGAAACCGCTGGATGAAAACTTACTTAACGAAGTGGGACAACATTTCAACAAAATAATAACCGTAGAAGAGGGGGTTACGGAAGGTGGTATGGGAAGCAGCATTCTGGAATTTATGTCCGATAACAACTATACTCCAAAAATTACACGAATGGGTATTCCCAATATTTTTGTAGAACATGGTAGCGTAAAGGAACTTAATAAACTTTGCGGGATAGATGAAGAAAGTATATATAAAACATTAAAGTCACAGTTATGAAAATCATTATAGCAGGTGCCGGAGCTGTGGGCACACATCTTGCCAAACTTCTATCACAAGAGAAACAGGACATTGTTTTGATGGATGATAATGAAGAGAAGCTGATTGCTTTGGACAACAACTTTGACCTAATGACAGTGTGCACATCTGCCACTTCCATTTCAGGATTAAAGGATTCGGGCGTGGCAGGAGCCGATCTGTTTATTGCCGTTACTCCCGATGAAAGCCGGAACATGACAGCCTGTATGCTGGCTTCCAGTCTGGGAGCTAAAAAAACAGTGGCACGTATTGATAATTACGAATATCTGCTTCCCAACCATCAGGAATTTTTCAAGAAGCTGGGAGTAGATTCTCTGATCTATCCCGAAATGCTGGCTGCCAAAGAGATTGTTTCTTCCATTAAGATGAGCTGGATTCGTCAGTGGTGGGAATTCTGCGGAGGAGCACTGATACTGATTGGTGTGAAGATGAGACAAAGTTCCACCATTTTGGATGTTACCCTTAGCGAACTGGGAAAAGAAGATATTCCTTTCCATGTGGTAGCCATTAAAAGAGGAAACGAAACAATCATTCCCCGTGGTGATGATACTATTAAACTGTACGACATTGTTTATTTTACCACCACACCTAAATATATTCCTTACATTCGCAAGGTTGTAGGAAAAGAGGACTACGCGGACGTAAAAAACGTAATGGTTATGGGAGGAAGCCGCATTGCGGTAAGAACCGCCCAATACGCACCCGATTACATGAAGCTGAAAATCATTGAAAACGATACCGCCCGCTGTACCAGGCTCACTGAGTTGCTGGACGACAAAACAATGGTAATAAACGGAGACGGCCGTGATGTAGACCTGCTGGTGGGAGAAGGGCTGAAAGATACGGAAGCATTCGTGGCACTTACCGGAAGCTCTGAAACCAATATACTTGCTTGCCTGGCCGCCAAAAGGATGGGTGTAAGAAAAACAGTTGCCGAGGTAGAGAACATAGACTACATAGGAATGGCCGAAAGTCTGGACATCGGTACGGTAATAAACAAAAAAATGATTGCCGCCAGTCACATTTATCAGATGATGCTTAACGCCGATGTTACCAATGTGAAGTGTCTGACATTTGCCAACGCCGATGTGGCAGAATTTAAAGTAAAAGAAGGATCGGCCATTACCAAACGCAAGGTAAAGGACCTGGGGCTACCCAAGGGAGTCACTATCGGAGGATTAATCCGCAACGGCGAAGGTATCGTGGTAACGGGTGATACCCAAATAATGCCACAAGATCATGTGGTGGTATTCTGTTTAAACATGATGATTAAAAAGATTGAGAAGTTCTTTAATTAAAACAAAGAACAATTACATAGCAGAAAGATATGATTAATCTAAAGATGATTTTTAAGATAATGGGTATTCTGGTGCTCATTGAAGCGGCGTTGCTACTTTCCTGTGCAGGGGTTTCTCTGATTTATCAGGAGGATGATCTCAATTACTTTCTGATGGTGATAGCCGGCTCCGTTGTTTTGGGCGGAATATTGAGGCTAATGGGAAGAGGAGCCTCCAAGCAGATGAACCGCAGAGACGGATATCTGATTGTAGCCATTGCATGGATACTTTTCTCGGTCATAGGAATGCTTCCTTTCCTTATAAGCGGATACGTGCCCCGCGTGGTAGATGCTTTCTTTGAAACAATGTCGGGCTTCACAACTACCGGAGCCACCATACTCGACAATATAGAGTCACTGCCTCACGGACTGCTTTTCTGGCGAAGCCTTACACAGTGGATAGGCGGTTTGGGTATTATATTCTTCACCATAGCCCTGCTTCCCATCTTTGGAATAGGCAGCATGCAGCTCTTCTCTGCAGAGGCTACCGGCCCCAAGCACGAAAAACTACACCCACGCATAGGCGTAACAGCCAAATGGATATGGTACGTATATCTTACACTGACAGCAGTACAAGTAATCTTTTTGATGTTTGGAGGCATGAACCTGTTCGATTCCGTGTGTCACTCATTCTCAACAGTAGCCACCGGAGGATTCTCAACCAGGCAGGCAAGTATAGCTTATTATAATTCTCCATACATAGAATATGTAACTTCCATTTTCATGATACTTTCAGGCATCAACTTTACCCTCTTTTTCTATCTTGCAAAAGGAAAACTAAAGAAAACCCTGTTTGATAGTGAGCTAAAATGGTTTCTGTGGTCTTTGCTTATTTTTACAGTGACATTTACCGTGGTTCTGGTCAATACAAGCCCCATGGGAGTGGAAGAATCTTTCCGCAAGGCCTTGTTTCAGGTATCATCTCTGCACACCACCACCGGACTTACATCTGCCGATTACATGACCTGGCAACCTATTCTGTGGGCCATGCTGGGAATTATCATGTTTCTGGGAGCTTGTAGCGGCTCTACCTCGGGAGCAATAAAAAGCATCCGCCTGGTTATTTTAAGCAAGATGACCAAAAACGAGTTCAAACGGATGATTCACCCCAATGCCGTGTTGCCCGTAAAAGTAAATAAAATAGCTATTTCCCCTTCCGTACAATCATCTGTGCTACTATTCATTATCGTGTATATCACTATCTTTATAATGGGCTGGCTGGCAATGATATCCATGGGAGTAGGTAATATAGAAGCCTTTGGAACCGTAGTTTCGAGCATGGGTGGCATAGGTCCGGGATTAGGACTATGTGGTCCGGCACATTCCTGGAACAGCCTTCCCGACGGTGGCAAATGGCTCCTCTCCTTCCTCATGCTACTAGGACGTCTGGAACTCTTCACCGTGTTACTGCTTTTCACTCCTCAGTTCTGGAAGAAAAGATAAAACCCCGGCACAAAAGAAAAAAAATATCTCTCATTCGTCATTAATTTTAATCAACCATTTGATTCATAACGAAATAAGGAATGAGAGATACTTTTTATTTACAGTTTATCTATCATTCCGATCTGTCATCTATCATTATGTGGCGGAAGCCTATTTTTGCGGAGCGCGTAGAAAGATCAGCTGGTTACAGCGACCGCTCGAAATTAGAACGCCCTGATTTACAAGCTCTTTTAAATCCTCCAGCGCCTTGTTCTTAAGTCTGCCGGTGAGGTTTGTGTAATCCGTGCGGGTAATAAAGGCGTTTTCGTCGAGGTACTTATCCAGTTTGATTCTTCGTTCCTTTTCGCTCATTTGTGACGAGACTTGAAACCCGTAACTGGCACGCTCCACGGTGCCGCGCGTTTGCTTCCTGAACCATGTTGAGGCGCGGAAGTTCACATTATCAAACTCAATGGATGCGGCACGGATCTCATTCTTATCCATTACCGGACGCGATTTTAGTTTGACCGAAAAATAACCGATTTTTCCCAGCTCCACTCTATCCCCGTTTTTAAGATGCGTGGCCATTCTGTCGGTCAGTGCGGTAAGCGCACCCTCCAGCTCGCCCACGGAAAAAGTGGACGAAGCCGCAATCTCTTCTAAAAGATCGCGGGTGTGAATGGTTTCGCTCGAAACGATGCGGGCGTGAAGCGGTTGTTTTTCACCGTCTCCTTTAGGGTTAGGGTTTTCTCTGAGGTCATACAGTGCTGTCATAGTATCTTGTTTAAGTATTAGTAATCGTGTTTCCCGGTATAAATAAGTGGTCACTCATCTGTGTGACGATAAGCCCACGATTGAAGGCTTATCGGTTTTCATATGTGTGACCATCGTCACTCAACTGTGTGACCACTTATATTCTTTGGTAAAGATAGTTAAAATAGTAATACAAAACAACTAATTACGGTGATGCTTCGCTGTGTAAAACGAACGGCACTAAATGCCGTTTGTTTCTTTATTGTGGTGCGTTAAAAAGAATGAGAGATGCTTCTAAAAAATGAGAGATGAATTAAATTTAATGAGAGATGATTTTACATCTGTCATACTTGAAATGCCAATTATTAGGGGCTTTTGTGCAAAAAGATGAGAGATGAGAGTAACTTTCTAAAAAATAGTTTTTTGTGTGGTTTATATTAAATGACTTACCTTAATTTTTTTGTATCTCTTACCCATGCCTAATGCAATGGCAGTAGGGTTTTTGATTATTAATTCGCCTTTTTGCAGGCTAGATATAGCTTGTTTGATTTCCTGAAATTCGTTGCCTGAAACACCAAATAAATCCTTTATTACACCATCGTTTATGGACTGCTGCTTCATAATCAACGGGTATTGCGCATTGGCATAGAAATCGAAATACTCGCTTTTGTAGCTATCCATGTTTTGAGTGGCCAGAATGATACTTAGTCCTTTATTTCGACCTACCGCTATTAAATCACGTAAGGGTTTGTTATCAAAGCCGAGCATATAATGTGCTTCATCGATAATGCTGAAATGACGTAGCTCAACACAATCATCATCTATTGTCTGTTTTGGTAGTTTTTCGTAAATAGTATTGAGCTTAGAAACAATGAAATATACAATTGCCTTGGCTATAGGACCATCTTTCGGGAACCCATCCATTTTGACAATAAAGCTTTCTTTGATTAGGTTAACGGTATCTTCTTTTGCAAAAAGGTTTGTGCGAATGAGCTGTTTCAACACAGACTTAATACTGTCGTCTTTATCTCTGTCTTTTTCGGGCTGCTGTGAAGTGTATTCTTTTAAAATCATATCAAAGCTGACTGCTTTGTTTTGAGTTCGTTTGTATGAATTAATAATTGCTTCAGATAACCGATTGCTCATATTGGCACTCATACGTGCATTATCAATGGAACAAATAGCGGTTGCAAGCTCCGTAGAGTACAAATTTATTTCATTTTGAGCTCTTCCTGTAAAGTCTTTAAATGGGTTAAATGGGAGTGGTGATGTAATAGGGTCGAGTATTGAACTACGATCTACTTCAAATAAATTGAGCCATGCGTTGTTAGCCTGGTCAGAAAATTCGCCTTTATAATCGAACAGTAAGAAATTTACCGGATAGGAGCTTTCAATCGATAAACTTCTGATTTCGTTGAGAAGTACAGCTAATAAATTTGATTTACCAGAACCAGTGGTACCTGCTACAAGTATTTGCGTATTTGTAATATCCCGACCGTTTAAGTTTAAAAGAGCCGGTATGTTGTCTTCATACGTACCGATATTTAGATTTAAATATGGAATACGACCTGCTTTACCACCTCCGGCATAAGAGTTCGTATTCAGCAGCCATTCGTCTAATACAGTATCGTTTGATAAGATTTTACTACCCCTGATTATCTCTGCATTAATAATTTTACTTTTGATACCTGTATTCTCCCAATCAACAATTAAGCCATTGTAGCGAAGTTTTAGCAATGCAGAATAAACAGCACCTAAATTGTGGAGTGTAAATAAGGTTTCAAAAATACGGTTACTTGTTTTAGACATTTGGATTTGCTCAACCGCTTCCATATCACGAGGTTCTTTGCTTGATAAACCAGCCAACAAGCAAATACGCATTATCTTGTTTCCATTGATTACAACACTTTTTTGGTTATTAGAATATTTCTCCAAATTAATGCGTTGTTCTATTCTTGTGCGAACATCATGCAGTTCTTCCATTAAGCCCTCTGCCTGACGAATGTTTTGTAAATTGATAACACTCATAACTTAATTGTTTAGAATTTTGCCGAAGTAACCCGGAATAATTTCAGTAAGTTGTTTTTCTCTGTCTCTTTGTAGTGTGTAGGCCTTTGATACAAAAGGTTCAATTTTATCAAAGTCACTTCCCGGTCTGATTTCACTATCAGAACTCAACAATAATGTTTGGTGCGATAGTTCAGGGAAGTAATTTTCCATAACCGTTGCCCTACTTGTTTCATCCAATACACCCATTACTGTATCAATCATAACCGGAGGATCATAATCACCAAATTCGTGCAGGGATTTTAGTAATACCTGAACTACAATCTGTTTTGAAGCTGTATTTAATTGGTTTAAATAGATCTCATTACCGGCTTTGTGAAAGATTTTAAAAGTTAGATTAGCCAAATTTTCTGACAATTCAACCCTGTCAATTACATCACGGTAAGCTGTAAGGTTAATATTTAAATCCTGTTTCATTTTCAACTCAATTTGTTGTTTTTTTACTTTCAACAATTGATTAGCCACATCTTCGAAAAAGCTTTTCAGGCGACCCAATGTATCGTATTTGGGGTCAGGTTCCTGACTAATTTGAATATCAAATTGGTGAATTTTTTTAGCAATTTTACGAATTTCCAGTTCAATCTCACCAATATTAATTTCTAAATTCTTAATGTTAGCTTCGTTTTCTTCATAAGCCTTTAGCAAGGTATAGTCACGACCTGCAATTTGAGCTTTCATTTGTTCAATTTGGTACTCCAAGCCCGAAACCTGATTTAATCCCAAATTTAAGTCAACCTGCTGTTGGTTGAGTGAAGGAAAAGAATTTGAGGTTTTCAAATTCAATAATTCTTCTAATGCTTTAACTTCTGAAAAATCCAGAAAATCATATTCGTCGTGCGTTTTTGAATTAGTAGTTGAAGCTATCACATAATCTACCATATCCGATAATGCAATATCTTTGAGCAATAGTTTCTTTTGTATAAGAAATTGTAAGATTGTAGCACTGATAGCCTCTATTTGTTCCGGATTTACATTGGAGTTATTTTGTTGTAACTTCTCGTTTTTGGTTTTCAAGATAAGACTTACTTCATTTTTGATTGCTTCGGTCAGTTTTGGCAAACAAATATTGATTTCAAAGTCTTTAACGAAACTATCTAAATCGTTTCTGAAAATATCTTCCTTTTTATGAATGGAATCAATTTGATTTTTCGTTTGTTCAATTTTGCTTTTAATGGTTGTTTCCTGATTCAATCCACTTTTCAAGTTATCGTACAACTCTTTACTGGCAACAGAATATTGAAGTGAGTCCTGGTGTTGTAATTCCAATCCGGCTAATTCGGTTTCTTTGGTTTTCTTCTGTTCCAATAAGTCTAAATACTCTTTCTTCTCGTTCTCAACCTGCAAACGTTGTGCAGTCATTGATTGGTATAAACTTTCGGAAGATTTGGCCAACTGCATGTATTTATTAAAGCCCATTACATTTTCAATGTTCTCTTTGATTACACGGTTTAGTTGGTCTTCTTTCAGCAAGCTACCTGCTTCCATAGCATCAAAAAGAAAATAGCGACTTAGCTCCTGCGGTAAATTGGCTTTAATGATTTTATTTACCTGTGCTTCTTGTTCTGCACGTTGGGCGGGCGGAGTGGCAGTTCCGTATTGAAAGATTGTGCCATTCATATTTAGTTTCACACTTTCTACAGGATTGCCGGAAGGGTTAAGCGCATAAACACGTGTAAGAACATATTGTTGCTCTTCATTCAGTACTCGCCCTGTGAAATGTAGTTCTAATATAATTTTTTCGTCTTCGGTACCAAAAGAACCAGCATTCAACAATTCTTTGAATTGCTTTACAGTATTGATTTGTAGCCCGTACAATGCACCATAAATCGATTCAAACAGCGTTGTTTTACCACCGCCATTTACCCCACCTATCAAAATAATTGGTCTCTCTTCGTCAACCGATATATCTAAATCAAGATTGAGATAGGTTTTAAAATTCTTTGCTTTAATTTTCTTTATCAGCATAGTTATTTTATTTTTTGAAGTGCTTTATCAATAACCTTTTCAATAGACTTTTCATCAAGCTCCTGATTGCGAATTTTACGCTCGTGAAACTCTTTGAGCAAATCTTCTTTTACCCAATCGAATTCCAAGTTATGATTGATGCAAAGTGTTTCTATCAGCGTAATGTCTTCTTTACGAATACCATAGTGCAGAAACGTTGTGTCTAATCCTTTTTTAGCCATATCATTCTTATTTTTTAGTTGCTAGGTACGCTTGATCAGGGTGATTTATCATTTCAGGGAATTGAAAGTGTAATTCATCACTATCTACCATTGGTTTAAGATATTTTCTACTCAGGTAATTATCTCCTTTTTGAAGCAAAGAAGCAATTTCAACTAATTTGAAAGGTCTTATTTCACAGATAGCCTTTATGATATCTTTCATTTTCTGCAAATTGTTTTCTCTTTCTTTCAATTCTGAAATTCTAATTTTTAATTCTGAAGGCAATTCATTTAGTAAACTTTCTCTATCAATAGCATTAGCTTCTGTACTAAGAGCGTCACTCTCTTCTGTACTAAGAGCATCAGCTTCTGTACTAAAAGTAACAGGTTCATTATGAGAAGTTATCGGTTCACCATTAAAAGTGACAGGTTCTGTACTAAGCGGAGTAGGTTCTGTATTAAGGGCATCAGAAACTTCTGTATTAAGACCTTTTCCAGGGATATAATATGTAGCCTTACCTTTACCTTTAGAAGAGAATAAGCCGTTAGTTTTCAGCATTCTAAGTTCATTACTGGCTTTCAATGTATCACAATCAGCCATCTGTCGATAGGTTCTGTTGTCGATAGCACCGACTTCACGAACAAATATCAAAGCCTGTTTTTGAGGGTCAGACAAATTAAAATGTTCAAATTGTTGTAGCCATTCTATATCTTTTTCGTCGAGGAAATGGTGTAAAAGTAAACGAGCTATAAATTCGTTGTCCTCCCTACTTGATTCAAAAGTAGGTGGCACTAAGTGTGCATCCTGCATTAAGCGACGCATAGCTCTAATTCCTGAACCTTTAGTTTCGGCAAGGTTTGTATCATGGAATACAGCAGCAATGAATGGATTACGTGTTTCACTTCCCGGCTGTCCGAGTTTTTCTTCCGACTTAAGTGAGAATCCCGGATTTATTATTTCTATCCGATTATTGTAGCGGATTACCTGAGTAGGACGGTGTTCTTTGTATGACCTGTGCATTAAAGCATTTACAATGGCTTCACGTAGTGCTTTCAATGGTAAACCGGAAGAAGCTGCTTGAATATCATCTTCGGGCAAAAGAAATCCTTTTGGTAAATCAGCATTAATGGCATCAATTAATCTGTAGAGAAGCAATAATAATGGACCTCTCATGTCAATAGTGGTAAAACGATTATCAGGATTTTCGACCCATTGGTTGCCCGGTACCCGAATATAATCGACCCGTAACATTGGGAAAGTAGAACGCTGAGACATGCTATTGCCAAATAGTAACAAACCTGCCACATTCAACTCATCAGTTTTATCACGATTGATACAACCCAATGATTTTAATAAGTCCAAATCATCGTAAGTAAGTTCTTCGGCAGAAGGATTTACCTTTTCGCGAAGTATTCTATATCTTTTTATTGCATTTTCGTCTATATCTGCAATTGTAACACCTTTTACAGGTGATTGATCAAAACTTGCTGAATCCTGATAGAATACGTGCATATCATCATCCGTACAACGTTGGTCTGTAGAACCTGTTCTACGCAATGCACCTCCGGGCAAGCCATCCGTTTTAAAGTAAACAGGTTTTTGACGTGCGGGAGCTTCATTCACCCAAATTTTAATTACGTTTTTGTTGTTAATACGTTCAACACTTACTTCAGGGCGAACAGGAGTATTAAACATACTTGCACATTGAGTGGCAAAATCACGCTGAAATTTATCCGGGTCGTTTACTCCTACTACTTTGTATTGAGGAAATAAACTGCCTGAATCAATAGCAACACCCATGAGAATGTAACCACCACCCAATCCGGGTTCATTTGAAAAGGAACAAACAGTCTCCATAACAGAATGTGAACTTTCGCTGCCACCTTTGGCTTCAATCCATGTACATTCGTCTTGTTCGTTAAGTATGTCAAAAACTTCCTGAGCTGAATAGTTCATAATATTACAATATGATATTTGTAAATAAACTTATGCGTTAATAGGTGCATTCAAATTAAAGAAATCCCAACCGGTAAGATCATTTGTGTTTGCTATGCGATTTTTGCAATATCGCCAGGTTTCAGCATCGCCAGTTTCTTTGCGAATAATGATGCCACCAATTGTTGGAATACCTTTGGCATTCAATGATTCTATGTATTCTACCAATGCATTGTGTTTCAAGTGTGCATTTGCAGCATCGCTACCTTCTGACTTTGTATCGAATAAGCAACGCACTCCACTTTTAGTCAGTAGAATAAAGTCAACATAAAACAGACTTTCTTTGCCCATGTAGTCTAAGTATGGAACAGCGAAATGTTCTTTGGAAGATTCACCGTTTTTGTACCACCATTCCAATTGTTCTTTGTTTGCTTCAAGGTATTCAGCAAAACGAATTTCTGGACCTGATACTTTTGCTTTTTCGTAGAAAGGAATTAAAGCGTGAGCAGGTTTATCCTGCTCGTTATATTGTTCGTTGTAAATGCGCTCGGCTGGTACTTCCCACGAATAAACCTGCTTGTCTTTAGTGGCTGTTTTGGTTTTAGCTTCCTGCATGGCCGTAAATTCTTCGAGTGCCAATGAAATTAATTCCACAAATTGTGGCTGGTTGTAACCGTACAACATTATTTTATTGGTTTCGAATTCATTGAAGTTCAAATACTCTTCAAATAGGAGTCTTAGAGCCATTTCCAGAATAGGCGTTGAATCAACCACTGCATAATCACCCACATGTGCTCTACAGAAATGACGAAATAACACATTTAGTTCTCCTTCTGTTTTAGCAAAGCGAGCTGTTTGTTCCACTCTTTCAATTTGAAGTTCACCTGTCAAGAATATATTTTCAGGGATTATAACTTCTATTTTTGAAACATCTGTTACAATCATCCGTGTTTCAAGCACCTTGCGGTTACGTGTGTAGAAATCGTCGTTATCCAAGTCGCGGGTAAAACCCCAATGCTTTTCAGCCACGTTGTATAATGCACGTTTAAATTTAGAACCTAACCGATTACGAACCAAGCGAGTATTGTAATAGGTTGAAGTAAGATTGGCCGCTGCGTATTGTTCCTTACGGATTGCCTTATTGGAAGTGATATAAGTCATATCGTCCTGCACCACTTCAATTTGGTTTTTGCTCATATTGGTGTACACATAGCCCTGATTCAGCAAGCTGTCGGGGTAATGCATTTGTTCGGGCATACGAAGAATACGACCCACAGTTTGAACGGTAAATGTCTGACTATGAAGCTCCCTGAAAATCAACAAAACAGCAGCTCTCGGACAATCCCAACCCAACGCAATGGCTTGTTTGAAAATCAACACTTCGGTCATGTTGTCGTAATCTTCCAGGTTATCCAGATTTTCTTTCTGTTTGGAGAGCCAAATAGCTAATTTCCCGTTTTGTGTTGTAATTCCACAAATATATTTCAAATACTGCGTAACTTCATCAATAATTTTTTTATCTTCAACACTGTTGTCTTCCTTTGTATCGTTGGGTAACTGAATGAGTAAGAGCGGATTTATATTTTTACCTAAGCATTTATAGGCTTCTGCTAATTGATTTCGTTTTTCGAGGGCAATGTCAATCAATGCCTGATTGAGTGTGTGGTTGTTTTGAATATAAGTGTCTAAGGCAGGATTCAATACAATACCTTCTTTAATCATTTCCTGCTCCACTACATCGGCACGCTCCACCACCGTTTTATAGTCCGTTTGTGTTATTGGAGTTGCCGAAACACGGATTTCAATTTTTGGATATATATTTTGTAGAATTTCAGCGGTTTTCTTAGCGGTTTTGGTATTGGCAAACATGTGTTCTTCATCAATAATCACCACAATCTCAATGTCATTCTTTCGGGCACCATCTACATACCGATACAGCGATTTGCCTGTTTCGGTTTCCTTTACCATCACATTTTTTTCTT
>Ga0172378_10003883_pt1 | contig 14067 bp, 6 predicted proteins | sample GrowelOW332metaG_FD_119755 | JGI IMG/M metagenome (GOLD analysis project Ga0172378, IMG submission 119755) | Groundwater microbial communities from an aquifer near a municipal landfill in Southern Ontario, Canada - Pumphouse #3_1 metaG | ecosystem: Environmental > Aquatic > Deep subsurface >... | reverse complement strand
TACTCCATTTTCCATCAATTAAATCACCTGCTCGACCCGACATTACATTCGAATCAATGTAAACAGGATAAACTGGATCGGTTACTCCCACACTATTATCGTGGCGAAGGATATCTCCAATGTTTCCTGTATCACTCTTTGCTCCGTCATTAATGAAAACTTCACTTGGATCAAGATTGATTCCTCTGCTTGCATAATCATTTTTGATAATCGTTTCAATTAAAAAACTATAGCCCTGTTCCGGTCCGTATCCGCGAAATGTTTCTTTAACAGCCATTTCTTCCACAGCTTTATGCATGGCTTTTATCACAGCTTCGGGTAGTGGCTGTGTTACGTCACCTATGCCCAGACGGATAACATCCTGTTTGGGATGGGTTATTTTAAATGTATTTACCTTCTTTGCTATATCCGAGAAGAGATAACTGCCCGGTAGCTTTAAAAAATGTTCGTTTACTAATGCCATATATTCTGTTGTTTTAAGTGTCTTGCTTTTAGAGGGCTATTTCTCCTTCAAAGACAGTGGTAGCCTCTCCGGTCATATATACTCTGTTGGTTTGTTCGTCCCATTTTATGTTTAGACTTCCACCATCCATTATAATCTCTACATCGCGTCCTGTTTCTCCTATAATGGAGCCTGCAACTGCGGTTGCGCATGCACCTGTTCCGCATGCCATTGTAATGCCGGATCCACGTTCCCACACTCTCATTCTCACCTTGTTGTTATCCAGCTTCTGTGCGAATTCCACATTTATTCTACCGGGAAAAAGCGGATGGTTTTCTAAAAGAGGTCCTATGGCAGGGAGGTCAATCCGCTCTATATCATTTATGAAAATAACAAGATGAGGATTTCCCATTGAAATGGCAGTTGCTTTGAATGTTTGATTGTTGATGGTAATTTCTTTGGAAATCATATTATCAGGATTACCGTCAATGGTTACTTCCTCTAGTTTGGGAGTGCCCATATCTACAGTTACCATTGAAACTTTACCTTCAGATAGTATAAGTTTTAAATATTTAATTCCAGAAAGTGTATCCAGGGCAATGTCTGTTTTATCAGTCAGCTTATTATCATAAAGATATTTGCCTATACAGCGAGATGCGTTTCCACACATCATAGCTTCAGAGCCATCAGCGTTAAATATGCGCATGCTGAAATCGGCAATAGGGGACTCACCGATAAGAACCAGACCATCAGAGCCTATTCCTGTGTGGGGAGCGCTCCATTTGATTGCTAATTTTTCCGGATGTTCTATGGGGTATTTTATTGTATTTACATAAATATAATCATTACCCGCACCGTGCATCTTTGTAAACTTAACCAGGTTTGCCATTTTGTATTAATGATTTGCTTTATTGATTTCCTTTTGTCTTTTATAGATGCAAATATATGACAATTTGTATAATTTGAACTATTAAATGCTTACTTATATCTAATTATTTAGAATAAATAACAATCAGTTTAGATAATGGCATAAAAATAATTAATTTATAATTATTTTGAGTATAATATTGTATAATTAATAGCAGTACTTTTTAGGATGAATATTTTTTCTTTATGTATGCATAATATTAGCCATATTATTAGATTCGTATATTACGAAACAGAACTATATATAAGAATCATTTAGCTATTCATATATATAGTTCTGTTTTATTTTGATCTTTCAATATTTAGAAAACTGGTATAATGCTATTTCTTTCTAGTCAGATCAAGCCCTAATTGAGGTTCGTTTGTAGTAATGAAATCAGCCTTTTTTTCGATAAGGTATTGCATCTCAGTTTCTTTATTCACTGTCCAGACATTGATTTTTATTCCGCATTCTTTTGCTTCGGTAAACCAATGCTCGTTTTTCATCATTGCACTTAAATTATAATCCAAACCTATGCATCCTATTTCTTTTAGTTCTTTTGGAGAAAGGTTTGCGCTTAAATAAGAAACCTTAGCTTTAGGATTCAGGCGAAGCAGCTCTTTGACTGTATTCAAGCTGAAAGAAATATATTCTACTTTTTTTTCTAATTTAAGTTCTTTGACCATTGACAGCACTTTAGCAGTGAGTGAATCTTCTCTTTCTTTGGTGCTATGAGGCTTTAACTCTACAATGAGTTTGATGTTTTTGCACTCTTTTCCTTTTATCAGATACTCTTCAAGCGTGGGAAGGTACTCACCATTTGCTAGTTTTTCCTGTTTAAGTTGAGGGGAAGGGGTGTTTTCTAAAACCAGATGATGATCGGCAGTTGTTGCATCATGATTAATCATAGGTACTCCATCCGATGATAACCAGACATCAAATTCAGAGCCGTAAACTTTAATATCATTAGCTTTGGTTAATGCGGCAATAGAGTTCTGTGCTGCTCCTTCTGTATTCCAGAACCCACGATGAGCAATGATTTTTGTTTTTGTTTTAGCATTCATCGTCACTAGTGTGAAGAGTAAAGCTCCAAAGATAATTAGTCTTTTGATATCCATAATTTTATATTTAGGTTTATCGGGCAAAGGTAAAATATCTATTGCTTAAAAACAAGAGAAAGATGCTTTTGAAATAAATAAAAGCATCTTTCTAAAATTAGATATTTTGAAGTAATTAATAACTTTCGTCGTGTACTCCTTTTACTGCACGTCCGCTAGGGTCGTTCATGTTTTTAAAAGAGGCGTCCCAGGCAAGGGCTTCGGGTGTGCTACATGCTACAGATGGAACAGATGGAACGCATTTTGCAGCACTTTTACTTGGGAAATGTTCTTCGAATATACTACGATAATAATACTCTTCTTTATTCATAGGAGGATTAATAGGGAAGCGTTCGGCTGAATGAGCCATATCTTCATCGCTTACTCGTTCTGAAGTTAAAGCTTTAAGTGAATCAATCCAGTTATACCCTACGCCATCGCTAAACTGTTCTTTCTGTCTCCATGCTACGCTTTCGGGTAACATGTCGGCAAAAGCTTCCCGCAAAATCTTTTTCTCTATTGTTTTTCCGGGAGCCATTTTAGCTTCAGGGTTTAGTCTCATTGCTACATCTAAAAACTCTTTGTCGAGGAAAGGAACCCGCCCTTCAACTCCCCATGCAGAAAGGGATTTGTTTGCACGCAAACAGTCATACAAATGCAGCTTGCTGATTTTACGGACTGTTTCTTCATGGAATGATTTTGCATCTGGTGCTTTGTGAAAGTAAAGATAACCGCCAAATATTTCGTCGGCACCTTCGCCTGAAAGAACCATCTTTATACCCATAGATTTAATTACACGGGAAAGTAAGTACATAGGAGTAGAAGCCCGAACGGTAGTCACATCATATGTTTCAATGAAATAGATTACATCGCGGATGGCATCCAGTCCTTCTTGTACGGTATAGTTTATTTCGTGATGAATAGTCCCGATATGATCGGCCACTTCTCTTGCTTTGATTAGGTCGGGTGCATTATCCAAACCCACGGCAAAGGAGTGAAGTTGTGGCCACCAAGCGTCGGACTTACCATCTGTCTCCACACGTTTCGCGGCATATTTCTTTGCCACGGCAGATATAATGGACGAATCCAATCCTCCGGAAAGCAAAACTCCATAAGGCACATCACTCATTAGCTGGCGTTGTACTGCATCTTCCAGAGCATCATGCACATCGGCTATGGAGGCTTTATTGTTCTTTACAGCATCATATTCCATCCAATCGCGGGTGTACCATTTTTTCATTACGCCTTCCTTACTGTAAAAATAATGTCCCGGCAAGAATGGTTCATAGCTTTCGCAGAATCCTTCAAGAGCTTTCAGTTCACTGGCTATGTAGACTAAGCCCTCTTTGTCGCGACCAATATACAATGGAATTACTCCAATAGGGTCACGAGCGATGAGATATTCATCTTTCTCAGAATCATATAAGGCAAAAGCAAATATGCCGCTGAGATCTTCCAGGAAATTAATTCCTTTTTTACGGTATAGCGCCAGAATTACTTCGCAATCGGAACCTGTTTGAAATTGGTATTCTCCTTCAAACTCTTTGCGAATATCACGATGATTGTATATTTCTCCGTTCACAGCAAGAGCTACCTTACCATCGGGAGTATACAATGGCTGACCACCCGATTGAGGGTCAACGATAGAGAGACGTTCATGGGCCAGGATAGCTGAGCCTCCGCAGTAAATACCACTCCAGTCGGGACCGCGATGGCGAATTTTCTGAGCCATCTTTAAAGCTTTAGCACGTAATTCTTCGCTTTGCGTTTGTATATTGAATATTCCTACAATTCCACACATTGTTCTTTTTGTTTATTTGTTACTTAAAAAAGCATCAATCTCTGTAGCCGCTTTTCTACCTCCAGCCATTGCTCTTACAACCAGACTGGCTCCTGTAGCAGCATCTCCCGCGGCAAATACCTTGGCTGTTGATGCAGCGGCACAAGCATCAATAGCAATATTTTTACGATTATCGACAGTCAGCTCCAGTTGTTCAATAATTCCTTCCTGTGTAGGGTGTACAAATCCCATGGCAAGGAATACAAGATCGGCTTCAATAATTTCTTTTTTACCCGATGGCATCATTATCATACGTCCGTTTTCGCCTTTCTCCCAGGATACCTCTTCAATTTCAACTGTTTTTAACTGACCGTTTTCGCCCATGAAACGGCAGGAATTTATGTTCCAGCGTCTTTCGCAACCTTCTTCATGTGAACTGGTTGTTTTCAATACCTGAGGATACATAGGCCATGGCGTTGAAGGATTATCATGTACAGGAGGTTTAGGTAGAATTTCAATCTGAGTAACACTAATTGCTCCCTGACGAACTGAGGTACCAATACAATCGGAACCTGTATCTCCACCACCTATGATCAATACCTTTTTTCCTTTTGCATTGATTAATTGATCCTTATCAAATGCTTGTCCTTCCAAAATCTGGTTTTGCTGGCTCAGCAATTCAAGCGCGAAGTGAACTCCTTTAAGCCCGCGTCCTTCAATAGGAAGGTCTCGGGGAACTTCCGCACCTATACACACGCAGATAGCATCATTTAAGTTAACCAAAGCTTTAGCTTCAATATCCTTGCCTATCTCTGTAGAAGTAACAAACTTAATGCCTTCTTGTTTAAGCAGATTGATGCGGCGATCTATAATATTCTTGTTTAGTTTGAAGTTTGGAATGCCATAACGAAGCAAACCGCCCACATTTTCATGCTTTTCATAAACGGTTACTTCGTATCCTTTGCGGTTTAATTGGTTGGCAACAACCAATCCGGCTGGTCCTGCACCAATTACGGCAACCTTTTTTCCGTTTCTTACCGGACGATGCGGAGTTATATATCCTTCACGAAAAGCAGCTTCCACAATTGCAGCTTCATTTTCACGGATGGTAACAGGTTCATCGGCCGAAAGTTTCAATACGCAACTTTTTTCGCAAGGAGCCGGACAAATGCGGCCTGTGAATTCCGGGAAATCACAGGTGGATTCCAGAACCTCATATGCTTCTTTCCATTTGCCTTTGTAAAGAAGATCTTGCCATTCGGGCTGTATGTTGCCAATAGGGCATGCCCAGTGGCAGAATGGTATACCGCAATCCATGCAGCGTGATGCCTGCAATTTGCGATCGTGGCTATTGAGAGTTTGTTCCACTTCTCCGAAGTCGGATATACGTTCATGCTGAGGTCTGTAACCTGCCTCTTGTCTATGTATTGTTAAGAATGCTTTTGGATTTCCCATTTCTATTTGTTGTTTAAGTAAGAATAACCCGAATAGTTTTTTAATCTATCTAGAGCTTTTGTTTAAAAGGCGTACACTTTAATTGTATTAAGTCTACTCTCTACGTTGTATAAGTGTACACCTTTTTATAAACTATTCCTGATGTTTTTCTTTAGAGTTCTATATATAATTAATAATCTCTCTGCACGTTAGCAATCTTCTGTTGCAGCTTCTCCATTTGCTCTTCCTGAAGTACTTTCTTGTATTCAATAGGAACAATCTGAATAAACTGATCAACATACTTTTCCCACGAGTCTAACATAGTTTTTGCTAGTTTACTACCTGTGTAGAAGTAATGATTGCGAATTAATTCGTGCAGTTCCTTACGATAACTTGACTCTTCGATAAGCGATAATTCTACCATTTCCATGTTGCAGAAATAATCAAAATTGCCATCCTTATTCCATACATAAGCAACTCCTCCGCTCATGCCGGCAGCAAAATTACGTCCGGTACTTCCTAAAACAACTATGCGTCCGCCGGTCATATATTCGCAACAGTGATCGCCTACACCTTCAACAACAGCAGTTGCTCCCGAGTTACGTACAGCAAAACGTTCGCCTACACGTCCGTTTATATATACTTCTCCGCTGGTAGCCCCATACAGCAGGGTATTACCCGCAATTGTATTATCTTCGGGAATAAAGGTGGCACGTCTTGGGGGAAGCACGCTAATGCGACCACCTGAGAGTCCTTTACCTAAATAATCATTGGCTTCACCTTCAAGCTTAAAATCTACGCCATTGGTAAGGAAAGCACCAAAACTTTGTCCGGCAGATCCTTTGAATTTAATATTTAACGTATGCTCGGGAAGTCCGGCTGCACCATGTTTCTTAGCAATTACACCACTAAGCATTGCACCTACACTTCGGTCGGTATTTTTGATAGAGTATTCCAAAGAAACCTCTTTTTCATGTTCAATAGCTTCCGCAGCCTGAGCAATGATTGTGAGATCTTTCACATCATCGTTGATTGGATGAACATCTTCGCCCACATGATGTATAGCAGCATCAGTACCTTGTGAAGGCATATATGTCAACTTAGAAAGATCAAGTAATTCATATTTTCCGTTAGAAGTAATGTGCTTGCGTTCAATTAAATCTGTACGCCCCACAATATCTTCCAGTTTAGTAAATCCCATTTCGGCCAAATGCTCGCGAACTTCTTCGGCAAGGAAAGTAAAGAAGTTAACTAAATATTCATGTTTGCCATGAAATCTTTTGCGAAGCTCAGGATCCTGAGTTGCAACTCCAACCGGACAAGTATTCATGTGGCATTTACGCATCATAACACAACCTAGCACAATTAAAGCAGAAGTGGCAAAACCATATTCCTCAGCTCCCAACATGGCCATAAGAACAATATCACGACCTGTCTTTAACTGACCGTCAACCTGTAAAGTAACCTGTCCGCGCAGTCCGTTCAGAACCAAAGTCTGCTGAGTCTCAGATAATCCAAGTTCAGGAGAGATACCTGCGTATCGGATAGAGCTTGATGGGCTGGCGCCTGTACCACCTTCCGCACCAGAGATAACAATATGATCGGCTTTGGCTTTTGCCACACCTGCGGCAATTGTTCCCACACCGCTTTCGGCAACTAGCTTAACGCTGATACGTGCCTTTGGATTGATGTTCTTTAAATCGAAAATAAGTTGAGCCAAATCTTCGATGGAATAGATATCATGATGAGGTGGGGGAGAGATTAACGAGATTCCCTTGATAGAGTGACGAGTCTTTGCAATAACCTCATCTACTTTATATCCTGGTAACTGACCACCTTCTCCCGGTTTTGCTCCCTGAGCGATTTTGATTTGCAATTCGTCTGCATTTACAAGGTATTCGGCAGTAACGCCAAAACGCCCCGAAGCAATCTGCTTAATGGCAGAGCGCATAGATAATCCGTTTTCCAAAGTCTTGAAACGAGATGAATCTTCTCCACCTTCACCGGTATTACTTTTTCCTCCTATTTTATTCATGGCAAGAGCCATTGTTTCATGCGCTTCACGGCTGATAGAACCAAAGGACATGGCTCCGGTAACAAAATGCTTCATAATTTCTGAAGCGGGCTCAACCTGGTCAATGGAAATAGGACTCTTCCTAAAACCTAAGAAGTCGCGAAGGAATATAGGAGTCTCTTTCTCATCGACCATATGAGTGAATTCCTTAAACTTTTTGTAACTACCAAGTCGGGTGGCAAGTTGCAGGGTAGAAATAGTTTCCGGATTCCATGCATGCTGCTCGCCACCTTTACGGTAGGCATATATACCTTTATTCGCAAGCATATCATATGCATTGGCTCCAAAGCCTTCAGTGTGGAAAGCAATTGCATCGGCTGCAATTTCATCCAGGCGAATGCCTCCAATAGTAGAATTTATTCCTCCGAAGTATGAATTACTAAGCTCTTCGCTCATACCAACAGCTTCAAATATCTTTGCACCGCGATAACTACGGATGGTACTGATTCCCATTTTGGACATAATCTTGAATAGTCCTTTGCAGATAGATTTAATATAGTTCTTTTCCGCAGTTGCATAATCAAGTTGTATTTCCTGCTTTCCAACAAGTTCGTCCAGAATTGCAAATGCCATATATGGATTGATGGCACTTGCGCCAAATCCCAGTAATAATGCGGCATGCATTACTTCACGTATTTCACCGCTTTCTACAATCAATGCAGTCTGCACACGTTTGTGAACAGAAATAAGGTGATGATGAACGGCACTAACTGCAAGAAGAGCAGGGATGGCAGCATGAGTAGCATTCACATCTTTATCTGAAAGCACAATATAATTAACGCCATCAGTAACCGATTGCTCTGCCTGCTTGCAAAGTTTACTCAATGCTTCCTCTAAACCGGCTTTCCCTTTGCTTACTTCAAATAAGATAGGCAGCTTAACGGTGTTAAATCCCTTATATCTGATGTTGCACAGAATATCCAGTTGGGCATTGCTCAAAATAGGATAGTTTAGCTTTACCATTTTACAATGGTTCTCGTTTGGAGTAAGTATATTCATACCTACAGCACCAATGTATTCTGTAAGCGACATAACCAATTGCTCACGCAAAGGGTCAATAGGGGGATTGGTTACCTGAGCAAACTGTTGGCGGAAATAGTTGTATAACAGCTGAGGTTTAGTAGATAGTACAGCAAGTGGAGTATCGTTACCCATAGATGATAACGGCTCGGCCGCGGTAGTGCTCATTGGAATAAGCAATTTCTCTATATCTTCTTTAGAATAGCCGAGAGTATGAAGCATACGGTCATAGTTGCCCACCTTATGAGAAACCTTTCGCCCGGTTTTAAGCTCGTCTAACTCAATACGGTTGTTTGCCAGCCATGTACGATAAGGTTTAGCTTCGGCCAATTGTTTTTTCAGGTCGCCATCATAATAAATTTCACCTTTCTCTGTATCTACCAATAAAATCTTTCCGGGTTGCAAACGTCCCTTTTCTTTTATCTCATTTGCTTCGAAATCCATTACGCCCACTTCAGAGGCCACCACCATCATATCATTCTTTGTTATCAGGTAGCGGGCAGGGCGAAGGCCATTTCTGTCCAGCATACCTCCGGCATATCTGCCATCAGAGAATAGCAGGGCAGCCGGACCGTCCCATGGTTCCATTAAAATAGAATGGTATTCATAGAAAGCCTTTAAATCTTCGGAAATAGGATTCTTTTCATTAAAACTTTCAGGGACTAACATAGCCATAGCATGAGGCAAACTTAGTCCGGACATGATTAAGAATTCAAGGACATTATCAAGAGACGCGCTATCGCTCATGCCACTTTGAATAATAGGGCGAATATCTTTTAAATCACCTAAAACCGGAGAATTTAGCACGCTCTCTCTTGCTTCCATCCATCCACGATTACCACGGATGGTATTAATCTCGCCATTGTGTGCTAGCAAACGGAATGGCTGAGCTAGTGACCAGGTAGGAAAGGTGTTTGTACTAAAGCGAGAGTGTACCAATGCCAATCCACTGGTAAAGTAACTATCTGTTAAATCGGGGAAATAGTGTCTCAGTTGTGATGATGTCAACATTCCCTTATAAATAATACTTTTACTAGATAACGAGACAATATAAAACTCCTTTTTAGAGTCAATAGAAGATGAATTTACTTTGTTTTCAATCCTTTTTCTTATTATATATAATTTTCGTTCAGCAGTTACTGAATCGGTAAATCCTGTAATGAATATTTGCTTTACATCAGGTTCGGTAGCAAGAGAATCCTTACCCAGAATTTCTGCATTAGTAGGTACATTGCGCAGATGCATTAATGTAAGCCCTTCTTTCTCAACTTCTTCAGTAACTATATTTAAAAGAGATATCTGATCTTTTGAATCTTTTGGAAGAAACAGAAGCCCAGTTCCATATTTTCCTTTTTCGGGTACAGGAATACCTTGTAATAATATAAACTCGTGAGGAATTTGTAGCATGATGCCTGCTCCGTCACCGGTTTTATTATCTGCACCTTCTGCACCGCGATGCTGCATGTTTTCTAATACCTTCAGAGCGGATTCAACAATGTCATGTGATTTACCTCCGTGGATGTTAACTAACATTCCTACTCCACATGCATCATGTTCATTTGCGGCATTATATAAGCCTAATTTATCGGGCTGTTGCTGGAAAGGAATTGCTGTCTTTTCGTTGTTAAAAAGTTCTTTTTTCTTCATTCTCTTTGACTATTTTCTATTGTATTACCTATTGTATCTATCAAATTGATTTGCAAAATTACAAATTTAATTTCTTTTTGATATCAAAATTGGCAAGAATGTGTGCAATAAAATATATTTCATTATCGCATAACTTACAATTCGTAATTAAAACAACAACAATTTGTTTTAATATAATGTTTTATATGACTTATTTTTTATATATTGTAATCTATTTCAAAAAACTGTATAATTTATGCATAAATTAGTAGTTGGACTTATACGATTTTTTTTTCAGAGTTTTATGTCTATTATTTGTAGTAAATATGACTGATATATAGATAATAATAACTATCTTTGCACGAAATTTAAATACATGCATAAAATATGTGCGGAATAGTAGGCTACATTGGAAAAAGAGACGCTTACCCCATTCTTATCAAAGGATTGAAACGGCTGGAATACAGAGGGTATGACAGCGCAGGGGTTGCACTAATAAGTAATGATCAGCAATTAAACGTTTATAAAGCGAAAGGCAAAGTGTCTGAATTAGAAAGCTTTGTTTCGCAAAAAGATATTTCCGGTAACATAGGAATTGCCCATACTCGCTGGGCTACTCATGGCGAACCTTGCCAGGCAAATGCCCATCCTCATTATTCTTCCTCAGAAAATCTCGCCCTAATACATAATGGTATCATTGAAAATTATTCAGTTCTTAAAGCAAAGCTTCAAGCTAAAGGATATACTTTTAGAAGTAGTACTGATACAGAGGTTCTTGTTCAACTAATAGAATATATAAAGGTTACTAATGAACTGGATTTGCTTACTGCTGTTCAATTAGCCTTGGGCGAAGTTATTGGTGCATATGCTATTGCTGTGCTAGAAAAAAATCATCCTGATGAAATTATTGCTGCTCGTAAAAGTAGTCCATTGGTTGTGGGTATTGGAGATGGGGAATTTTTCCTGGCATCTGATGCCACTCCGATTGTAGAGTATACTGACAAGGTAGTATATCTTGAAGACGAAGAGATTGCGGTAATCAGACGTGATCAGGAATTAAAGGTTGTTGACCTCAATAATGTGGTTATGAATCCGGAGGTTTCAACTGTTGTGCTTAATCTGGGACAACTAGAAAAGGGGGGATATCCTCATTTTATGTTGAAAGAGATTTTTGAGCAGCCCGATTGTATTCATGATTGTATGCGTGGACGTATAAATGTGGAAGGAACAAATGTTGTACTTTCTGCAGTAATTGACCATAAAGAAAGATTGCTAAAGGCAAATAGATTTATAATAGTAGCTTGCGGAACTTCCTGGCATGCAGCTTTAATAGGGAAACACTTGATAGAAAGTTTCTGTCGTATTCCCGTAGAAGTGGAATATGCATCTGAATTCCGTTACCGCGATCCGGTAATTTGTTCAGATGATGTCGTAATTGCCATTTCGCAATCAGGAGAGACTGCCGATACATTAGCAGCAGTAGAGCTGGCAAAGAGCAAAGGTGCATTTATATATGGAATATGTAATGCGATTGGATCATCTATTCCTAGAGCAACGCATACAGGATCATATATTCATGTGGGCCCCGAAATTGGTGTTGCTTCAACTAAAGCTTTTACCGGTCAGGTTACAGTGTTAACAATGTTAGCCTTAACACTTGCTAAGGAAAAGCACTCCATTAGTGAGGAAGAATTCTTGAATGTGGTTTGTGAGCTGAACCAGATTCCGGATAAAATGAAGAAGATATTAGAAGATAATGATAAGATAGCTCAGCTATCGCAGATTTTCACATACGCACATAATTTTATATATTTGGGCCGTGGATATAGTTATCCTGTGGCTTTGGAAGGTGCTTTGAAATTAAAAGAAATATCATATATACATGCAGAGGGTTATCCGGCTGCCGAAATGAAACATGGTCCTATTGCATTGATTGATGCAGAAATGCCAGTTGTAGTTGTTGCTACAAAGAACGGTATGTATGAGAAACTGATTAGTAATATTCAGGAAATAAAAGCACGAAAAGGAAAAGTTATTGCGATTGTGACGGAAGGTGATGAAGTAATTAAAGAAATAGCTGATTATTGCATTGAATTACCGGAAACTATAGAATGTCTTGATCCATTAATTGCAACGGTGCCACTTCAATTGTTGGCTTACCATGTTGCTGTATGTAAAGGCATGAATGTAGACCAACCTCGTAATCTTGCAAAATCTGTAACAGTAGAATAGATATTATATTTATATATGGAACCGTTAAAACATGAATGTGGTGTAGCAATGATCCGCTTACTGAAGCCTTTGGCCTATTATGAGCAGAAGTATGGAACATGGATGTATGGACTGAATAAACTTTATCTTATGATGGAGAAACAGCATAACCGTGGGCAGGAAGGGGCAGGATTAGCTTGTGTAAAACTGGAAGCAAGCCCTGGCGAAGAATATATGTTTCGTGAAAGAGCATTAGGCACCGGAGCTATTACTGAGATATTTGGTGCTGTGCAGTCTAACTTCAAGGATTTGAGTCCTGAAAAGCTTCATGATGCAGATTATGCCAAACGTTGTCTTCCTTTTGCTGGAGAGGTCTATATGGGACACCTTCGCTACAGTACCACTGGCAAAAGTGGTATTTCTTATGTTCACCCGTTCCTTCGCCGGAATAACTGGCGGGCTAAGAATCTGGCTCTTTGCGGAAACTTTAATATGACCAATGTGGATGAAATATTTCATCGTATAACAGAAACAGGTCAGCATCCCCGCAAATATTCAGATACTTATATAATGCTTGAACAAGTAGGGCATCGCCTTGACCGTGAAGTGGAGCGTCTTTTTCAGACAGCAGAAGCTGAAGGACTTAAAGGAATGGATATCACACATGCTATTGAGGATAATGTAGACTTGGTAAATGTGTTAAAAACATCCAGTGATGTGTGGGATGGCGGATATGTGATCTGTGGGTTAACCGGTAGCGGCGAGTCTTTTTCTTTTAGAGATCCATGGGGAATTCGTCCGGCTTTTTATTATCATGACGATGAAATTGTGGTTCTTGCTTCTGAACGACCAGTTATTCAAACAGCGATGAATGTAGCAGGGGAGGATGTGAAAGAACTTAATCCTGGCGAAGCAATTTTAGTTGATAAGAACGGAAATATTCGTTTAGCTCAAATCAACGAACCAAAGAAGCTTAGTGCTTGTTCGTTTGAGAGAATTTATTTCTCACGAGGCAGTGATAAAGATATTTATAATGAGCGTAAAGCTCTTGGCATAAATTTGGTTCAGCCTATTCTTAAAGCTGTTGATAATGATTTAGAGCATACAGTCTTTTCTTTTATTCCAAATACAGCCGAGGTTGCTTTTTATGGAATGCTTGAAGGCTTTAATAATTATCTGAATCAATTAAAAATGAAAAAGATATCTTTATCTGATCATCCATTGAAAGATGATGAACTGGAAAAGATACTTTCTATGCGCATTCGTTCAGAAAAGGTGGCAATTAAAGATATTAAGTTACGTACATTTATTGCTGAGGGTAATACAAGAAATGATTTGGCAGCCCATGTGTACGATATCACTTACGGCAGCATTGTTCCAAATGTGGATAATCTTGTGGTTATTGATGACAGTATTGTAAGAGGTACAACATTAAAGCAGAGCATCATTGGCATTCTTGATCGACTGAGCCCTAAG
>Ga0172378_10003882_pt1 | contig 14067 bp, 15 predicted proteins | sample GrowelOW332metaG_FD_119755 | JGI IMG/M metagenome (GOLD analysis project Ga0172378, IMG submission 119755) | Groundwater microbial communities from an aquifer near a municipal landfill in Southern Ontario, Canada - Pumphouse #3_1 metaG | ecosystem: Environmental > Aquatic > Deep subsurface >... | reverse complement strand
CTGTACAAAAAGCAGTGAAGTCCTGTTCGGAAGATGTTCTCATTGTCATACCTACTGATGGTCCGAAAGAAGGTTTGGTAACGTTTATAAGCGGTAAGTTCAAATGGACAACCGACACGATCAATACAGACGGATTTGATAACGTCATTTTCAAAAAAGAACCTCCGATAGAACCACCCTACGCTGTAGAAATAGCCACAAAAGACCTGACACAGTTCATGTCTAATAAAGCACTCTTCAAAGATGTTCAATCGGTCAGATTCAATGCAAATCCCGATGGTCTGGAACTTACTATGGCAGAAAATGAAAGGAAACAATGTTCTCAAGTATTAGCAACCTCCTTTAATGACGTAGATACAGACAAAGTAATATCCACTTTCTCCAGAGAATATGCAGAAATATTGGCATCTGTTCTGACTGCATCTATCAATGGAAGCTCGAAGTTGTATTTAGGTATCGACTACCCCCTTAAGGCTGAAATAAACATCTCTGATAGCGTAACAATTAAATATTACATAGCTCCATGGGTTTCATCAGATTGAGATGACCGATACATACATCGTGACCATTGAAGGCCATGCGAAAGAGACAAATCTTAATGAGCTAATAGTGCAGACCAGATTCGACAAATTAGAGGATGCTGAGTCTTTCATTAAAAAGTTCTTCGGAGATGAAAAACAGATGCTTGATTATGCAAAGTATGGAATTACTAGCATGAATTGCAGCATTGATAAAGACCCAGGCAAGTATATTTCGATAAGACAGATGCTCGTTCCGCTGGTCTGACCGCAACCTATTTATACCTATAAACCATTTACCTATTTATGACAAAAATAAAGTCTGTAATAGATGAACTTCCGAATGAGATGCTCGTTACCCAAGGCAACCAAAAGTTCATCAAATATGCAGGTCTGCAGTTCCTTGTAGATCAGATCGGTGTTTTCAAATGTCGTTTGAGAGATGTCACAATAGATTACAACAAGGAGATAATCTATGAATGTGAAGGATATCTTGTACCTTCGATGTCTTATCTTAAATCCAAAGATATCGATCCTGCAACATATCCGCCCGAACTTCTCAAAATGCTTGAGTTGCCCGTAATCACAAGAGGCACATCATCCGATGCAAACACAAGAGAGAACCTTCGTAAGTACAAAGTCGAGATGGCATCTACGAGAGCAGTGGTAAGGTGCATGCGTTTGATTTCCGGCTGTCCTTACACTGGGGTGGACGAGCTTCCTGACAGCGATACAGCAATGACCACATACAAGAAGATAGAATCATCTATGGGTATCAAATCAGCTACAGACATTCTCAAAGACGAGAACGCAATGCTGCCCAGAGAGCAGTGTCTAAACATCATTGATGATATGAAGTCTAAGAATGTAAGTATTGCAAAGGAGCTTGTGAAGTATCTTGATAGTGTCGGTGCAGGCATGAAGTCGAATCTGACAGATGCACAGCTTAATGAGTTCGTGAAGAAGATCACCACACAGTGATAATATGAACCCATTCAAGAAAGAGATATATTACATATCTGCCAACAAACTTTCAATGGGCATCAACTGCCCTTTCAAATTGTATTTGAATCTGTGTCACGTTCAGCCTAAACACTTCGATAATAAATATACTAGTGCAGGCTCTGCAGTGCACAAGTATATGGAAGATATGTTCACAGAAGGTGCACACGACTTCGATTACTACGTCAATGGAATGTATCAGCCCGAAGAAAACCGTCCATTATATGTCGTTCCCGAAGAGATGTATGATCGTGTCAAGACCTGCATTTCCAATGGAACAAAATGGTTTAACGGGTATTCCTTCGACTGTGAGAAACCATTCAATGTCGAGTTAAAAACACCTAAAGGCAGAAAGGTCATGCTTAATGGGTTCATAGATGCTATCAATGATGAAGTGATATATGATTGGAAGACCGGCAAGAAGGTCACTACAAAGGACGATTACAAGCGTCAGGCCGCTGTATACTACTACGTGGCAGAACCCAAGCGCAAAGTGATATTCAAATCCCTTCTGGATGGTTCCGAGTTCACAGTAAATAAACAGCACCCTAATTATATTCCATCTCTCTGCGACCAATACATAGACCGTCTAGAGATGCATGAGTTCGACAGGAACATTAATGCATTATGTAGATTCTGTGAATTTAGAACAGAGTATTGTTACAGCGGTGCAGAGTATGATTATTTCCCATTGGAGATACATGAATTAATCAAGAGGTAATTACATGGGTGTATTAAAGTGTACATGCGGAGGGATCTTCGCCAAGTCAAAAGACCTAGATGGATTGGTGTGCAATCGTTGCAACGCATTCATCTCAGGCGATACAAATAAAATAGAGAATATAGATGTCTCTTCATCTATGGCAGACCTTTATAGTGAAGATCGTGCTAAGAGTATGCGCGGAGTACCTGTCGAGAAATATACATTAGGCAGCGAATCCAAGGGACGTATCGAGATAATCGTACCCATATACGCCAGCGAGGAGGAACGCTCTCTTCTTATTGAAAGAGGAGTAACTACCATGGAGAAGATTCTTTCACAGGTCAAAGACAGAGAGTTAGACATATTCTCAAACAGAAAGTGAGGCAGTAAAATGTATCTAGTAATATCAGACAATAGATTTCTCGTACCAACTGACATTCAATATTGGAAGGACGAAACATATCTTGTAAGTACTAATGAGAAAGCATATGCAATCCCCTCTAAGGATATTTTCGAGGTAGATGAACACGATTTCATAAGAATTGTATCCGAAGCAACATATGGACATCAGTTCAGAAATATCGAAATGAGAGACCTATCTCCTCAAAAGAATAATATATCTTTTCACGTGGCACCGGGCGGACTGGTCTATAAAAGGTTATTCAGAAAGACCGTAGCATCTCTCTTCATTATTCCGCCAGATTTCGGAAACGTCACAAAACCTGTGATATTCGACAATCAATTAGATAACACAATCTATATAGCGCACACAAAGATTAATAATGAGCTTGCATCTACATACACAGAAATATTAAAAGTACTGGATGATGCATCACAGCCTCTCACGACAAGAGAGATCGCGATCAAGATGGGAAAGGGAGACAAGATTCCCAACACATGTTCAAGAATGACAGAACTTAGAGATAAGGGGCTAGTCAAAGCTGATAAAAATGGCTTGATCCTCAGATGGAAGATAGTGAGATAAATGGAACTGTACGATTGGCAGAAAGAGTCCTTCGACCTTTGGGCAGATAATAACTTCAGGGGGGTCATTCAAGCAGTTACCGGTGCAGGTAAGACAACAGCAGCATGCGACTGTATCCGCAAGTACAAGATGCTTGAACCTGATGCAGTGATATGGGTTGTAACAGATTACAATGACCTCAGAGCGCAATGGACGGAAGAGCCAATCATAAAACAGTTCGATATAAAGGTCATGCTGTACTTATCTGCTATCGGAGAGTATGACAGGCTTAGCAGATTGGGAGAGGTCGATAAACTCCCCAATCTTCTCGTAATAGACGAATGCCACCACCTAGAAGCCCCTAAGTGGGGACAGATAGTCGAGAAGGATGTCAAGCACGTCTTAGGGCTGTCAGCGACTCCTGGAGAGGCTTACAGGCGCGTAGGGCCGATTCTGCAGAAGATAGGATATGACAAGGCGAACATAGCACCAAGCGAAGTCCATCTTATCCTATTCCCTCTGACAGATAAACAGCAGAGCAAATACCTTTCAAAGACCAGAGCAATGGAAAACTATCTTAGAGAATCCAATCCATACGCTACATTCTATAACGACCCAAATTATATGAGGATGTCCGTTTATAGAAAGGCGTTCTTGGATGCACTACCTCAGAGGATGGAGATTGCACTGGAAATATTGAAGAACAATGTGGGAAAAAGAGCTATCGTGTTCTTTTCTAAGAGCAAACAAGTAATGGCGTTCAGTGAGATGCTTGAAAATGCAGGACTCTCATACGCAATTCATATTTCTCGCAGAAAAGAGATCGAGAAGTTCAAAGATCATACTGTAAATATTTTACTCTGTATCAACATGGTGGCAACAGGGTTCTCAGACCCTACAATCGATTTGGGAATAATGGTGTCATATAATCAGTCGAAACGCGATAACATTCAGCGTACCGGCAGAGTATTGAGATATAGGGAAGGTAAGACCGCACAGGTGTTCTATCCTGTTGCTATCGGTACGACAGACGAAACTATCGTAAAGAATAGGAACAGCATATTCCCTGACGATTCAGTAAGAGTGGAGAAATGGAAATGACAGATTTTAAAGGAATATTGGAAGTCATAGATGGAATGGATGATGCAACTAAGCTGATATATCTCACAGAGGTAATCATTGATGCCAAAGGTATTATCGACAATTGTGAGCCTATCAGAGCAGACCTTGCACAGATGATGTATGATCGCGGAGAGGTAGAACTCGGAGATGGGAGATACATCAAGATGACACAGAGACGCACCAAGAAAGTAGACGTAGAGCAACTCAAAATGTCTGACAATAATTTATATATGAGATTGGCAGAAGACGGGTTGCTTACAGTTCCTTCATCAGTGGTCAAAGAAGTTCCCGAAGTCGGAGAGTTCACAGAGAAGAACATCTCCAAATCATATAAAGTGGAGGGATTGTGATGGATATCGGAGAAGCACTTGACTTGTTGAAGAGCGATTATGCGGTCACACGTAAAGGTTGGGATGGGAAGGGACAATATCTTAAATCGCAAAGACCTCGTACCTTGGTTGGCATCACAGACCGATATTCTGGCATTAGATTGGGAAATACACACAGGTGAATAAGATGGGCGCTAAAAAGAAGAAAGCAAATGAAGAAGACACTCTGACAATTGTCGAAGGAAACAATGAGGTCATCGCGGTCAATAACGATGATGCATTTACAAGTACTATTGACACATCTACCGGCAAGAACACAGTCATCGATGGAAGACTGTACGTCATGGATGATGGAGAAGAAGAAAGCATGTTTTATAAACGTGCTCAAGTCGAGGCAGAAGTCTATCGCAGACTCCACAAGTATGATGATGTCATTCGTATTTGTCAAGAGAATCAATGGGGAGAATATGATTATGGTATGGGAAGAGCTTCACAGGTCACTCTTAAGAGCATTGCAAAGTACTGTTATGAGCTTAGACATATCAAAGACCGCTACAACTATCCCAACGATATCGTATGGCCCAAAGAGCCGGACATCGCAATAAAGTATTAAATAACAGGGCTTGATTGTATAGTTATACCCCGATAAGGGGAAAAGGGATATCCATGACAGACTATACAATCACTCCCTCTAAAACAGGGACAGGAACGATCTCGCCTTCGACAGCAACCACAGTTACAGGCGGAACTGACCAGGCAGTCGTTATGACACCAGGTTCTGGATTTATAGTAAGTGCTGTTTCTATAGATGATACGGCACTCACAGCATCAGAACTGGCTGCAATAACAGCTACGACAGGTGTCGCAACATATACCTTTAAGGCAGTAGATGCAGATCATACGATCGCAGTTACTTTTGCAGACGAGCCGGGTACTATGACAATTAACATAGATGATACTGTATTTGGAAATAAAAGAGTAGCATTGATAGGATTTGGAGGAACGTACGATACAGGTGGAATCTCTATCGGAACGACAAAAGCAGCCTTCGGTTTTGTCAATGGAGGATATCAGCTTGTAATCACAGGCGGTATGGCAAAACTGTACACTAGTGGCAGTGAGGTCGCTGGCGGAACAGATGTCTCTGGTATACAGGGACTTGTCATCTTCGGATGAAAACAGAGGGGAAATCCCCCTCTTTACTTATTTTTAAAAGCTTGACCTTGATAGGTATTTTTTGAGTTGTTTGAGTATTGCATCACTTCTTTCGAGAAGTCATCTAATTGTATATTAGATACATAGAACTCAGATTCAAACAAGTATTCTGAGAATTTAGCATAACGTATGCAATCACATGTGTGATCCTTACCACTTACAGGTTCATCTAAGAAGTTATCAGGGTCATCAGGGTCAGGTTTGAATAGATATCCTTCTATTTCTTCCTCAAATATCTTTCCGAGTTTTCCGCTGTTATCTATATAGATGTCGCTACCTTGACAGTGCGATATTCCTGCGGCCATGTTCTTATTGGCCTTATTGGCATTATAAAATCCAGCCTTATGTAGTTCTGCACCCCTGTCGGCCTCTGCATGATCATACCATATATAAGCATCAAAAGAAATCTCAGGGTCATTCACCATGAAGTCTATCAGGTCTTGAGTGAACTTATGAGTCTGATAATACAGACATCTTGCATAAGTGGTATCATTCCAATCCCTGCACTCTACAAGTACCATAGGGTCAATATATCCCCAATCAATACCATAGTAGCGTTTTCTTATCTCTTTGACCTCTACAGGCCATTCCTCATAAGGCAGTGTCTTTATTTCAGGATAGACCTTTCCGAGAGGAACACCAGGTTCTCCGAAGATATATGTTCTACAATATGATTCATTCCTCTTAGCTCTATCCAACCACGAATGAACGTTCTCCCATTTGACAAAAGGATTTTCGGTGAAAGTAGAGAAGTCTACTATAGCGTCATCCTTGAAAGGACCGCTTGGATTTCTTACGAATGTCTTAATGACCCAATTATTATATGAAATAGGGTTATAGCTTAGGAACATCTGATTCTTTCCATACCTGTTAGGTCTTCTGCAACGAGTATCCAATTGTGCGAACTTATTATCATCGAGTTCTGTACATTCGTCAGCCCACACATAGTTAATGTTAGCAGACTTTATCTTCTCAGGGTCATCCAATCCTACGAAGTATATTTTAGAATTGTTATATGGATTAGATATCTGAGCATCAGATTTATTCAGCCATTTGTGAGCCGGAATACCCCAATCCGAGAGCATCATTATAATAGAGGGGTCTCCTAAGTAGATGGTCTTCTTAAGAGCAGGCATAGTGCCTCTGACCACCCAGAAAACTGTATTAGGGCGAGTTAAGAATAAGTAACAGATACGCTGACAGATAGCCTGAGATTTACCGCTACCTGCACCACCCTGCAAGACAACAAATCTCTTAGGATTACTATCGTCCCATAAATATTTGAAATGATCTAGAATTATGATATTGCCTGAGTTGAGGTCATCGACAACTTCATTGACAGGGCGTTCATCAACATCAGGTTCGATAAATTCATCGAACAGGTCTTCATTCGCCGTCATTGTTCTCACTTTCGGGAGTGTCGACAATATCATGTGCTTTGTATTGTTCGTGAAGAGCATTCACAGCATCTGTGATAGATTTAGCTTCTTCCGGCGGACGTGATTTCATTCCATCTTTGAACTCGAATGTAATGTTGGCATTGACTCCAGCCTGAGAATCTTCACGATCTTCTTTATGCATCTTATATTTGAGGTTGTATGTCTCAGGTTCGAGAACATTCAAAAACCACTGAGCTACCCAAGGCAACTCCTCTGCACGATCATATAAGATGTTGTGCATAGTTACAATAGTGTTTCCTTTAGCCTCACACAGCCCTATAAAGAACTTAGCTTCGGTAGTAAGCCTGCTATTGAAATCTTCAATATCTTCAACACTCGCAGCTACGGATTCATAATCCTCTCTACCTTTCGCAAGTATTCTTTTTAGGGCAAGCGGAGGGACACCCGCGGCCAGAGATGCGGTGTTAAGCGAAACACCCTTTCCAACCGAGGCAAGAATGGCATTGAACCTGCTCTCATTTAATGTAGCGGGACAGAGAGGGTCACAGGTTGCGAACTCTTTCGTCACCGCTTCATCTACTGTGATATTGCTCACGTCCTTTTTGGGCGGTTTGGTCATATCAGATAAAGAGATACCACTTGTCATCCAGATTATCATTTATCAGATGTTATTTAAAAACTCGGTGAAAAGTATTTATATTATGAAGATTATTAACTGGTATGGAGCGTAGCAAAATTATCAAGTCTGACATCAAGGATTTAACCCAATGGCAGAGGGATAAGGTTGGCTATGGACGGTGGGTTTCGCTGGGGTGTTCTGATTGCTTGGAAGGACCATGTGTCTTGAAAGTGTTGGATGTTCATATAAACTATGATGACCCACCGGGCTGCATTTTAAGAGCAGATAAGACCTGTATACCTACGTGGGTATTACTTAAAGACAGAAGGGATTAATATAATTGATGATAATGAAGAATATCGTATCGAGCTTACTGAAGAGGAAAAGTTTGTTGCTGAATTGAAAGAGAAATTAGATAAGAAATCCAAAGAAGATAGTGATAAACGTTTTAGTTATAACGATACAGCACTGTGTAACAGCGCAGCTTGGACCATGTATCCATTCATGGTAGCAGTCGTGGATAAAGACTCGTTTATCGAGAGAGTATCTCAAATAGCACGCGAGATCATGGATTTGCCTGATTATCAGAAAGCGAGAGAAGCTTATCAGAATGAGCGTTCAGACTATTGCGAGCACATGTCAAAACAAGAGTGAGAGTTTTATCGCACCACTTGACAGAAAAACCATTTATCTTGTTAAATTCTACTAACGCTTGAAGTTCAGCACCTATAGGTATGTCGCGTACTCTGGGCATCGGTCTGCCCAATATGACCTCCATCAAGAGATACACCACTTCTTCTGGATCTGTACTGACAACTTCCCCGTGACATTCATGATACAGACGATACAATCCATTATATGTATATATTTTATAGAAGTCGCTCATTGATTCAAAATATATAATATAGTATATAAATATATCGCATTGCTTTTATATCACATTGAGTTTAAAATTGATAGGTATAAGAGATGCTTCAAGTCACCAAGCGTTACATGGGGTCTCAGACTCGTAAACTTCTGCCGGATACACCTTCATTTGCAGGACTTTATGGAGATATGGACTCGGCAAGATTGAATATTGAATTTCCCGAAGTATATAACACCTATACAAAATATGTAAGATTTAACGTCACATTGACTGATGCAGAGGGCAATTCTTATATTCCTGTATATGTAATGACTGATAATTCTCTGATTATTCCTCAAGAGATTTCAAATATTCATGCTACAGAGGATAACGAAGATTCTGTAATTACATTTAATGTTCTTTTATATCATGGTGACAGTTTGATAGAAACGTCTCTACCTGGAACGATATACTTTGCTACAACAGATAATATAGTATCAACAAGCACTCCATATTACACTAATATTCTTTTAAGGCTGGCGCAAGAGGCTTTTATTCAAGCTGAATTTTCAATTGATTCTATTGCAGATCGCCCTATTGTTACATTTTCAACTATTTCTGGTACAGATACACCTATCACACTTGAAGTACCCTACCTCGCATCTGGAAAGATACCTACTCAGTTCTTACCCGGTTCTGCAGTCGTAGACCTCTTTCATATTACAGACCCTTCGGAACTGACCACTTTAACTAATGCACATACACCTGATATGGCAATAGTGACCGCAGGAGCGTACACGGGAAATATCTATATTCTTACCTCAGATACGCCCACTACTGCAAGTGATTGGGCTCCGATGTATTCGGCAGTTGATGCCACCAAGCTTGCAACAATCGCAACAGGTGCGCAAGTCAATGTGATCGAAAGCATATCTGCTAATGGGGTTGCACTTGAAATTACAGATAAAAATGTTGATATCACCATTCCCGAGAACCTCTCAGACCTTAATAGCGATGCAACACATAGAACCGTAAGTGACACGCAGATATCAGGATGGGATGCGAAACAGAACGCTCTTACCTTTGATAACACACCTACACAGGGAAGCACGAATCCTGTTTATTCGGGAGGAGTCTATTCTGCAGATTCTGCATTGAGAGCCTTGATTGATAATAAACAGGATGCTCTCACATTCGATACAGCTCCCATTCAGAACAGCTCCAATCCTGTTACGTCAGGGGGAGTTTATGATGCAGATATAGAACTTCAAGACAATATTGATACCGAAGCATCTACAAGAGCATCCGCAGACTCCACTATCGTTAATAATCTCAACTCAGAGATATCGGCAAGACAAGGCGCAGACAGTACTCTGCAGAACAATATTAATACCGAAGCACAGACAAGAGCTTCTGCAGACACAATTCTACAAGACAATATCAACGCTAAACAAGACACTCTTACCTTTGATAACACACCTACACAGGGAAGTACAAACCCCGTCACATCTGGCGGAATCTATGCATCAGTTGTAGGTAAACAAGACACTCTTACTTTTGATAACGTTCCTACGGCAGACAGTTCTAATCCTGTCAAATCTGGAGGAGTTTATTCTTCGCTTGCTACCAAACAAGATACGCTTACATTTGACAGCACACCGATATCAGGCAGTTCCAATCCTGTTACGTCAGGGGGAGTATACACATCAGTTAGCGGGAAAGTAGATAAAGTTTCTGGAAAAGAGTTGTCTTCCAACGATTTTACTGATGCGCTTGAAACAAAGCTCAATGGAATTGACGAAGGCGCACAGGTCAACGCAATATTTACAATGCCCACTCCTTCTGCAGATTATCTCGGAAAAGACTATCACTTTGTAGGAGAAACGGCAGGAGGATTTGTTCAGAATACATTCTATACTTGTATAAGCAACGGCACAGATTATCTCTGGAGTCCTTCTAACCCAGCAGTCGCAGGAGTCGCATGGGGAAGTATCAGCGGAACATTATCTTCGCAGAAAGACCTTCAAACTGCATTAGATGCTAAGCAGAACACCCTCACATTTGATGATGCACCTACCTCTGGCAGTTCCAATCCTGTAACATCTGCGGGCATATACACCTCGGTATCTGCTAAGCAGGACACAATGTCCGCAGGTACTGGTATTTCGTTCAGCGGAACTACCATTAATCATAGTAACACAATATCCGCGGGAACAGTGGGAAGTGATACAAATGTGCCTGTTATTACATATGATGCTCAGGGACATATTTCTGGGGTTTCCAGCGCTACGATCTATCCCCCGGCGACAGCAGGAACATCTGGACAGATATGGCAGTCGCGTGGCTCAGGTATTGGAATATGGCAGTCGTTAGATGCCACCCCTATTTCAGGCAGTACAGTAGCGATAACTTCTGGAGCTGTCTACTCTGCACTCGCCACTAAACAAAATACACTCTCATTCGATAACACACCCATCGCAAGCAGCACCAATCCTGTTACCAGTGGCGGAGTATATTCTGCACTTGATACTAAACAAGATACGCTTACAGCGGGCAGTAATATCACGATCGAAAGCAATGTAATATCTGCTCAGATAGTGGTTCCTCCGGCAGGAATATCGGATACGTTCTACATGGATAGTGCTACGACACTTTCAGATACGCCCCCTGTTTCAGAAGTATATGCAGATATTGTCATGTCGGGAACAACAGGAACAAGCATAACTCTGACGTACACCCTTCCCGAAGACAGAATAATCTCACCCACCGCAACATATCAGTTCGCCTCCAATCTCAGAAATATCACTACGGGCACAGTATACACGATCACCGCAACTGCTACTTATGGTACGACAATCATTGCAACAGGAACTCAGTCAGTCACAGCGACAGACACATCAGAATACAATGTTATTGCAATGTCCAATCAACTTTCATCTAATTTGAACGTAGTTGCAACAGGAACGGTCGTGCTTACAATTACGATGTCGAAAGATTCGGCAGGAGCACAGACTGCACAGCTGTTTTCATCACCTGCAGGATATACCTCATTTACGAGAAATGGCGGAAATATCTCTGCGAATAATGTTTATGACAAAGTAGCTGGAAACAATTACACACAAGCATCTATTAATTCTCAGTTCTATTCAGATATAGCGTCTAAAGTGACTGCTAATGAGGCTATAACGGCTAATACGGCATCTTATGTGTTCCCCTCGTATGACACCAAGGGATTGACCACAGGGGCTATAAAGACCGTTTATCAGAAGTCTATCTACCTGAATGGAACAGGTATCGGTTTCATCTCCGATCAAGATAATTCTGATATTACTGTCTATTCCCCGACTACGGCAGGAACATCAGGACAATATCTGATATCTACAGGCGGAGTTCCCTCATGGGCTACTCTCGATCTTTCAGGATATCAGCTTAAGAACAATTTAGTAACTGCATTTCAGACAACGCCAGACAACTCTCACTATCCCTCTGAGTTGCTGGTATACACGCAGCTTAATACGAAACAGGACACCCTCACGTTCGACTCTACACCTACGACAGGCAGTGCGAATCCCGTGACCTCAGGTGGAGTCTATTCTGCACTCTCCGTAAAGCAAAATACCATAACTGGCGGGGCATCTACGATAACTACCTCCAATCTTACTGCGAACAGAGCATTGCTTTCCAATTCATCCGGAAAGGTCGCAGTGTCTGCAGTTACAAGTACAGAGTTAGGATATATGAGTGGTGTTACATCTGCGATTCAAACACAGATAAATGGAAAACAGGATGCGCTGACCTTTGACAGTACACCTACTGTAGATAGTGCTAAACCTGTAACTTCTGACGGAATATATCGGGCATTGACACTCAAACAAGATACTATGTCTGCGGGAACTGGCATAAGCCTGTCCGGTACTACAATTAATCATGAAACAAGTATCACAGCAGGTTCTGTAGGTTCTGCTCTTTCTGTACCAATTATTACATATAATACGACAGGACACATAACTGCGATATCCTCAGCTACGATATATCCGCCTACCACAGCGGGAACGGCTGGACAGTATTGGATGTCTGATGGTGCAGGGGCTGGCGCATGGCAATCTCTTGCCACATCTGCGATAAGCGGTTCAGGTGTCTCGATCACAAGCGGTGCAGTTTATACAGCTCTTGCAGGAAAACAGAACACTTTAACGTTCGATTCAACACCCACATCTGCCAGCAGTAACCCTGTAACAAGCGGTGGAGTGTACGCAGCATTGGCTGGAAAGCAGGCAACTCTTTCTTTCGATGCAACACCCACTCTTGACAGTACAAATCCTGTTACAAGTGGCGGAGTATATAGTTCACTTTCGGGTAAGCAGGATAACATATCGGCTGGTACAGGGCTTGCACTTTCAGGTGCAACGGTTAATCATGCTTCAAGTATTACGGCTGGTTCGGTAGGTAGTGCAACATTAGTGCCTGTTATTACTTTCAACGGAACTGGGCATATCACTGCAACATCTACTGCAACGATCTATCCCCCTACTTCGGCAGGAACATCAGGTCAATATTGGAGAAGTGACGGAAGCGGGCAAGGTGTCTGGCAGTCCATGATAACTGCGCCTACAAGCGGCTCCGAATATGCAATAACAGCAGGTGCAGTCTATACGGCGTTATCTGATAAGCAAGATACATTAACATTTGACAACACTCCCACTTCTGCAAGCACAAATCCCGTGACTTCTGGGGGAGTTTATACTGCTTTGTCAGGTAAACAAGCAACATTGACGTTTGATAGTGCGCCTACATCGGGAAGCGCAAATCCTGTAACATCAGATGGCATATATACAGCAATTAATACAAAAGCGACAACGGTCACATACACTGGAACAGTTTCTACTACTTGGACAGGAAGTTCTGCGCCATATACTCAGACGATAACAATAAGTGGCATTCTGGCAACAGATAACCCGATAATAGATGTCGTTTTAAGTTCCACATGGGCTACAGCAGTACTTCAAAATACAGCATGGTCTAAAGTACAGAGAATAGTAACCTCTGCAAACACATTAACGATCTATTCGACAGAGGCAACGACCACTGAGATACCGATACAAGTAAAAGTTGTGAGATGAAACAATGGGAGAAGCATTTATAACCAGGAGAGGTGGAAGCGGTGACACTTACCGTCTCGATATATACGTAACAGCATCAACAGGAACACCGGACCTGTCGGGTATAGCCGTGACAGCAACATATGGCGGAAGTTCTTATGGTGGAACGACAGACTCAAACGGAAGATGTCAAATACAAGTGTCTAAAAACGTAACATATACCATATCTTGTGCAAAAACATTTTTTGT
>Ga0172378_10003881_pt1 | contig 14067 bp, 7 predicted proteins | sample GrowelOW332metaG_FD_119755 | JGI IMG/M metagenome (GOLD analysis project Ga0172378, IMG submission 119755) | Groundwater microbial communities from an aquifer near a municipal landfill in Southern Ontario, Canada - Pumphouse #3_1 metaG | ecosystem: Environmental > Aquatic > Deep subsurface >... | reverse complement strand
TTTGGAATTTGGAAAGATATTCCTATCTCATCTCTTTTAATACCATTGGACGTTCACAGTGGAAGACAATCAAGACGACTGGGACTGCTTACCCGTAAACAGAATGACTGGAAAGCCGTGGTAGAATTAACTAACAATTTACGGCAATATGATCCTGCTGATCCCATAAAATATGATTTTGCTCTATTCGGAATGGGAGTCTTTAATGATGTTGATTAAATAAATAGAAGAAGTCCAAGCGTGGATGCTTGAACTAAAGATGTGTTGATTAAGTCTTTAGCGTAAGCGTCACGCTAATGCTTTTATTCTTGTCCACTTTTGTGAATTTCTACGTATTTATGTCTATGATGATTTTAGTAGAAAACATTCCTGTTTTTTATTCCCTTATTCTTAATTTAATTGTGTATCATTTAATAAATTTGTTGTTGATAGAATTTTTTATACAATAGTCTTGTCTAAATTCCTTATTTTTGACCGTCTTTTATTAATTTAAGAAATATAGAAATGAATAATAATATTCCTGAAACAGAAAATACAAAAAAGAATAATTTTATTCTGCAAATAGTAGAAGGAGATATTCGTGAAGGCAAAAACGACGGTAAAGTACACACACGGTTTCCGCCGGAGCCCAACGGATACCTGCATATAGGACATGCAAAATCAATTTGTCTTAATTTTGGGATAGCTCAGAAATTTAACGGAATAACAAACCTTAGATTCGACGATACAAATCCTTCAAAAGAAGACAACGAATACGTAGGATCAATTAAAAAAGACATAAAATGGCTGGGCTTTTCGTGGGGTGACAGGGAATATCATGCATCCGACTATTTCGATAAACTCTATGCATTTGCACAGAGACTTATTAAAGAAGGTAAAGCCTATGTAGACGATCAGGACGCAGAAACCATAAGCAGTCAGAAAGGGACACCTACAAAATCAGGAATGATAAGTCCGTACAGAGATCGTTCTGCAGAAGAAAATCTTGATCTTTTTGCCCGGATGAAAGACGGAGAATTTGATGAAGGCACGAAAGTACTGAGAGCCAAAATAGATATGGCCTCTTCAAATATGCATTTCAGGGACCCTATAATATATAGAATACTTAAAGCCAGACATGAGAGAACAGGAGACAAATGGAAAGTTTATCCCATGTACGATTTTGCACACGGACAATGCGATTACTGGGAAGGGATAACACATTCAGTATGTACTCTCGAATTTGAAGTTCATCGTCCGCTATATAACTGGTTTATCGATCAGTTAAAAGACGGGGAATATCGGCCCCGACAGATAGAATTTGCACGTTTAAATCTTACCTATACGGTAATGAGCAAACGTAAACTTTTAGAACTTGTAAAAGGAAATTATGTAAACGGATGGGATGATCCCAGGATGCCGACCATATCAGGATTGCGTCGCAGAGGCTATACTCCCGAATCCATTCGTAACTTTTCGGAACGAATAGGTGTAACCAAAGTAGACGGAACCATAGATGTAGCCCTTCTGGAATACAGCCTTCGTGAAGATCTTAATAAAAAGGCCAAAAGGGTAATGGGAGTTCTTGACCCGTTAAAGGTAGTAATTACCAATTATCCCGAAAGACAGACAGACGAAATAGAAGCAATTAATAATCCTGAAGATCCCGAAGCCGGAACACATAAAGTAGCCTTTACAAAAGAAATATATATCGAACGCGGAGACTTCATGGAAAATCCTCCACGTAAATTTTACCGTCTTACAGAGGGTAGGGAAGTACGTCTTCGTTATGCCTATTTTGTAACATGCACAGGCGTAAAGAAAGACGATAATGGTAAAATAACCGAAATTGAATGTACATACGATCCTGCATCAAAAGGAGGTAATTCACCTGACGGAAGAAAAGTAAAATCAACACTTCACTGGGTATCAGCCACCAAAAACATAAAATCTGAAGTACGTCTGTACGATCGTCTTTTCAATGAAGAAAATCCTGAAGGACATAAAGACGTTGATTTTAAAGAATTTCTTAATCCGGACTCACTTAAGGTATTGCCCGAATGCTATATCGAAAAGTCTGTAAAGGATTCAAAACCACTTGATGTATTTCAGTTCGAAAGATTAGGATATTTTAATGTAGATTTAGACAGCACCGCAGAGAAATTAGTATTTAACCGTACAGTATCATTGAGAGACAACGGCGCTAAAAAAAATAATAATCAGAAAAACAACAAACAGAAAAACAACAATAACAACAACCAGAAGAAAAATAATTAAAGCTTATTAACTAAAAGTTACAGCACTATCCCTTTGTTGTGAAAAGGAGGTAGTAATCAGGAAAAAAAGTATAGAGCAGGCAAAAAATAATTATCGGGATAATTGGATTGCAAACCATAGATTATATTAGCAGTAAAGATTTAAGGGGAGGATTTAGAAAGTGAGAGACTGGAATTTTAAAAATATTGATTTCTTGTCATATCCTTTTTATGAAGGACATGATTTAGGAGTTTCTTTAAATGGAGAAAATCTTTCGGTAAAGATATGGGCCCCCGGGGCTACGGAAGTTAAATTTCTGATTTACCGGCAGAGCATGATGGGAGAACCTATACGTATAGATTCTATGAATCCCGGAGAGAAGGGTTGCTGGTCATTAAAATTAAAAGGAAAATTTTCAGGATTATATTATTGTTTTCGTGTAAACAATAATGGCTGGTTGAACGAAAATCCGGGGATAGACGCACGTGCCACAGGAGCAAACGGGCACAGAGGCTTATTTTTTCATCCCGAAGAAACCTCTCCCTCTGGATGGGACAAAGATCAGCCTATTATTACTGAGAATCCTGTAGACGCCATTTTATATGAACTGCATATAAGAGATTTTTCCATGTCTGATAATTCGGGGATGGTAAATAAAGGAAAATATCTTGCATTCACAGAAGAAGGAACCCATGGTCCGGAAGGTCAGACTACCGGTATAGATCACCTTAAAGAGCTGGGAATTACACATGTCCATTTGTTACCTGTTGCTGATTATCATTCCGGAGACCAGAGAGCTCAAAAAGAAAGTTATAACTGGGGATATAATCCCGTCAATTATAATGTTCCTGAGGGAAATTATGCAACAAATCCTAATGATACATCTGCAATAACCGAACTTAAGAAGTTGGTAATGTCTTTGCATAAGGCAAAGATAGGTGTAGTTCTGGATGTTGTCTACAATCATTCAGGTTATACAATAAGGTCATGGTTCAATCAGACCGTTCCCGGATATTTCTATCGACAGAATTCTGACGGAACTTTTTCAAATGGCAGTGGCTGTGGAAATGAGATTGCCTCAGAAAGGCCAATGGTTAGAAAATTCATCATAGATTCTGTATGTTATTGGGCAAAGGAATATCATATAGACGGATTTCGTTTCGATTTAATGGGGCTTCTGGACATTGAAACGATGAACGATATACGTGCTGCACTTGATAAATTACGTCCCGGAATACTTTTGTACGGTGAAGGATGGACAGCCGGAGAAAGCTCCATGAATGAACGATTCCGTGCTGTAAAGAAAAATGTAGGAGAATTAAACGGAATCGCCTGCTTTAATGATGATTTCAGAAATGCAGTAAAAGGCAGTGATTTTATACGTCGGGAAAAAGGTTTTGTAAATGGAAGAATTTATAATGAGGAATCAATAAAATTTGGTATAACAGCAGCATGCTATCATCCTCAGATAGTATATCAATATGTTACAGGATCTTCATTTGCATGGGCAAGAGAACCATATCAGAACATAAATTACGTATCCTGTCACGATAACTTTACTTTATTTGACAAACTAAAAATCAGCCGTACTGATGTCTCAATAGAAGATATTAAGAAAATGCAGAGACTCTCCGGAGCTCTTGTATATACATCACAGGGAATTCCTTTTATGCAGGGCGGAACAGAATTTTGCAGAACAAAAAATGAAAACGAAAATTCGTATCGTTCGCCCGATGTTATTAATCAGATAGACTGGTCATTAAAAAAGGAATACCTAAGCGTTTATGAATATTATAGAGCGTTAATCCGGTTACGTAAAAATCTCCCCGCGCTTAGAATGCGTTCCTCTGAGGAAATCCGAAAATATCTTTATTTCCCTTCTTTTTATCATACCGGAATTGTCTCATACATTATTAAAGACTATCCATCTGAAAAAAAATGGAAAACAATACAGCTAATCTTTAATGCCAATGTAGACCCGATAAAAATAGAATTAACACATGAGACCACCTGGACAGTCCTTGCCGAGGGAGAGAATGTTAGCTGCAGAGGAATACGTCGTTTTGACGGTAATGAAATAACGGTACAACCTATATCAATGACTATCGTCAGTACAGAAAAGTGATAAGTGGCTTAAAAGATGACACAAGCTAAGACTCTTGCGTCAAATATTAATTTAAAAAAGGCACGGATTTTATTATCCATGCCTTTTTTATCATATTAAATTCCAATTCTTTAAAGCCATTTCATAAGCATAAAATCCTGACGATTAGGAAGCAAATCATTCTTAGGATATAATCTCAGTGCGTAGTCATAAATACCGGGATCCATAATATTAAAAGTCAGCTGATAAGTGCAAACAGTTCCTTCCAGTGGACCGGCGATGAACGGAATATTCTTTTTCCATTTTCTGTTATCTTTGTTATCCTGTTCCGAGGTTACAATTTCCAGACCTACCTCTTCAGGCTGTAAACCTTTCAGATCTATAGTCACTTTTGCAGGATATTCAACTCCAATTTTCAGTACATTAGTAATACCATCGGCAAGATTAATATCCTTCACCTCAATATTATCCCATACATTCCGTATCTTATTTTTCCAGGCAACAATATCCCGGGTGGTCTGAAAATTATTTTCCGTTAGCAATTTTCCCCTCTTCATCTGAGGTAAATAATAACGATCATGATAATCTTTCATCATACGCGCAGTAGTAAAATCAGGAGCAACCTGTGCAATAGTATTCTTTATATAAGAAACCCAGTCTTTAGATATTCCATTTTTATCCTTGTTATAATAAATAGGAATAATCTGTTCCTCAAGAATATTATAAATTTCTTCTGCATCAAGCTGATCCTGCAATTCAGTATTGTCTATTGATTTATTCTGAGGCAGAGCCCATCCTGCTCCTTTTTTGTAACCTTCAACCCACCAGCCATCTAATACGGAGAAATGAAGAGTTCCGTTCATAGCGGCCTTTTCACCACTTGTACCTGAGGCTTCCAGTGGTCTTGTGGGTGTATTCATCCATACATCAACTCCCTGAACAAGCTTTTTCGCCAGATTTATATCATAATTCTGAGCAAATACAATTTTTCCTATAAACTCAGGTTTCTTGGAAATATCAATAATATACTTAATAAGATCCTGTCCTGCCTTATCAGCCGGATGAGCCTTACCTGCAAAAATAAACTGAACAGGGCGATCGGGATCATTTAAAATTTTAGACAAACGCTCAGGATTTTTAAATAAAAGAGTAGCTCTTTTATAAGTAGCAAAACGCCTTGCAAAACCTATAGTCAGTGCATTAGGATTCAAAGCATTAATAACCTCAGTTATCAGCTTTGGAGTTTCATGACGTTTTAGCCAGGTTTCAGAAAACTGGGCTTTTATAAAATCAATCAATTTTATCTTTAGTCTCTTCTTAATATCCCATACTTCATCATCCGAAATAGTATAGATAGTACTCCATAATTCTTTATTCAGCTGATTCTCTACAAAATTATCACCGAAATGTTTCAGATATAAATCCTTCCATTCTTTTGCCGACCATGTAGAAAAATGAACTCCGTTGGTTACATATCCTATATTATGTAGTTCATCAGGTAAAAATCCATCAAACAGATTTTTAAATATTTCTTTTGAAACCTCGCCGTGAAGTTTACTAACTCCGTTCATACCCTGTGATAGATGTGCAGCCAGATAACTCATATTAAAACGATCCTCATCCGGTCTGGACTTACCCAGCATTAAAAATTCATTCCAGTTTAGATCCAGTTTATTTGCAAAACCGTCCATATAATGACGAAATGCATCTTGCTGAAAAGAATCATGACCTGCAGGTACGGGAGTGTGAGTGGTAAATAAAGTAGAAGCACGTACCACTTCTTTAGATTCTTCAAAATTCAGTCCTTTATTCTTCATGAGATCAGCAATTCTTTCCAGACCTATCATAGCCGCATGACCCTCATTACAATGATAAATATCAGAATGATATCCCATTTTCTCTAAAAGACGGATTCCTCCAAGGCCCAGAAGCATTTCCTGTTTAAGCCGGTTCTCGTTGTCTCCTCCGTAAAGATGATGGGTAACTGTACGGTCATCATCTCTGTTTTCGTCATAGTCAGCGTCCATTAAAAATAATTTTATGGCACCAACATTCACCTGCCATGCACGTGCATGTAATACTCTTCCCGGAAAGTCAACTTCTATCGTTATCCAGTTACCATCCTTGTCAAATGCTGGCTGAACAGGAATATTAGTAAATTGCTGAGCTTCATAATCAGCAATCTGTTCACCCTGAAGAGTGATAGTTTGCTTGAAATATCCATAACGGTATAGAAGTCCCACAGCCACTAAGTTCACATTAGAATCACTGGCTTCCTTTAGGTAATCACCGGCAAGCATTCCAAGTCCGCCCGAAAATATTTTAAGACTGTCATCAAGACCGTATTCCATGCTAAAATAAGCAATTTGTGAGCCTTCATGTTTTTTACGTTTTTCCAGATACTCATTCATCTGTGAATAAACATTTTCCATTTCTGACATAAACGACGCACTCTTTTGCAATTTCAGAAATCGGTCGTAATGCACGTCTTTTAGCATAACAATAGGGTTATGACCACTTTCTTTCCAGGCAACTTCATCTACCCTTTCAAATAAATCCTGTGCCTGATTATTCCATACCCACCATAAATTGCTGCTAAGTGTTTTCAGCGGCATCAATTTCTCAGGAATATTCGATTCCACATATAATTTTTTCCAGTTTGGCATGATTTTATAATTTATTATTTATTTTTTTATTCTTTTTTAATCTTCAATGCACATTCTTTATCCTTTAGGTTATAAATTTCTGTGTCTTTTTCTTCAAGTAATTTTTCTAAACATTTAATTTTTTCAGCATTATCTTCAGGTACAAAAGTATCCAGCCTTAATGTGAAATCGCTTAGAACATTCATATAATTAATAAAAGCCTCATAAGGACTTTCATAAGGATTAAAAGAATCATGGATTTCTCCGTCAGAAAACACTTTCGTACACATATAATAAAAATGATCACTTGTTTGCAGATAATTCCAGTCACGAATCATATCCTTATCCTTAACCAGTTTCATTTTTTCACTTAGAGCATACAGTTTATTAAAAGCCTCATCCTGCATTTCATTACCAAGCCATGCAGACATATCCCTTTCCTCGTCAGCCCATGAAATAGTCTTAGGCACAGAAACTGCAGATACAGGTTGATATTCATTAACTGCTTCCGAAGGAGTTGCAAATTTCAACAGACCTGAATTTATAGCCACCTCCGGTAATTTTTTTAGAAATTCGAAAATACCCGAAGACTCAGGCTGACGTTTCCCGAAAGAGTCATAATTAATAAACAAATTAATAATTTCAGAATTTTTTTCAGCAGTCATCCAGTCTACAAATTTTTCTGCCGTCAGCGGATATTTATTCCAGTTTTTATTAGAAAAACGGTAAGACAAATCATCACTTAATGCAACATTTCTTAAAAGAATTTTAAGACGGGGATTCCGTACATTACAATATAAAAAATCAGGCGATTTCCATCCCAGAATATGTTTAGCTCCTTCCGTCAGCATTCCCTTAAAACCAAGATTCGCTATAAATTCTCCAATCCTGTCATTATAAATCAATTCTGTATTTTTAAAAAATACAGGAGTCACATCAAAATATTTTTTAATTAAATCATCATGTTTTTTAATTTGCCAGGCAAATAATTCCTCGTTCTTTATTGAAGACAGCGAATGAGAATAGGTTTCAGACATAAATTCAACCTGCCCTGTTTTAGCAAGTTTTTTGAATGATTCCAGAACTTTAGGAGCGTACATACGAAATTGTTCAATTGCCGTACCGGTAATTGAGAAACTAACTTTAAAAGCGCCTTTATGTTTTTTTATAAGTTCCAGCAACACCTTATTAGCAGGAAGATAACACTGCTCTGCAATATTATGCATAAAAGTTTCATTAGTATAATCATCATAATAATAATGATCATTACCGATATCGAAAAAACGATATTTTCTAAATCTAAAAGGCTGATGCACCTCAAAACAAAAACAGATTGACCTCATATCTTTTATTTTTTATTTAACACCTTTAAATAAATTTCGCGTACAGTCTTGGCTGAATTTTCCCACAGCAAGTTGTCAACTTCTTCTTTTCCTTCTCTCATAATAAGACGCCATAAAGAAGGATAATTCAGCAGTCCATAAATAGCATCAGCCATTTCGTCGGTATCCCAGAAATTAACCTTAAGCGCATATTTAACAACTTCCGATACCCCCGACTGATTAGAAATGATAACAGGCACATTTGCCTGCATAGCCTCCAGCGGAACAATTCCGAAAGGTTCAGAGACAGAAGGCATCACAAGAACATCCGACATATGGAGCATATCTGTTACTTCATCACCTTTCAGAAATCCTGTAAAATTAAATTTATCGGCAATCTTTAGTTCGGCGGCTCTTTTAATCATAACATTCATCATATCACCACTTCCTGCCATAACAAACCTAACACCCTTCATTTTTTTAAGAACCATACTTGCCGCTTCAAGAAAATATTCAGGCCCCTTCTGCATAGTAATACGACCAAGGAAAGTTACAATCTTATCATTTACTCCTTTTTTTAATTTAGTTTTTGCAGTTTTACACAAAGGCTCAACAGCGTTGTAAACAGTAGACACTTTATCCGGATTAATACCGTATTTATTTATTATAATATTTCGTGTAAGATTACTAACAGCGATAATATGGTCAGCCATCTCCATCCCTTCCTTCTCAATATTAAAAACCCGTGGATTAACCTTTCCGCCACTGCGATCGAAATCTGTAGCATGAACATGAATAATCAGAGGTTTTCCTGAAATTCTTTTTGCAGCAATTCCGGCGGGATAAGCCAGCCAGTCGTGAGCATGAATAATGTCAAAAGAATTATTTTTGGCAATTACTTCAGCAACAAGAGAATAATTATAAATTTCATTAAAAAGATCATAGCTATATGTACCTGAAAAATTAAATTTATTATTTTTAATCTTTACCGTATGATTACCCTCAGCAATCTTTTTTTCTGAAAGTTTCAGGTATTCTTCCTCTCCCACATAAGGAATAAGATTTGAGCCAATCTCAATGTAATTAATGCTTTTGTCAGATTTAGGAAAATGTAATCTTTTAATATTAACAGGTACGTTATTTGCACCTATAAGAGATATACCCGACTGATCCTCATCTCCATGAGACTTTGGAACTACAAAAAGAACATTAACATCTCCGATTTGCGACAGACCCCTGGTAAGTCCGTAACAGGCGGTTCCCAGTCCTCCTGAAATATGAGGAGGGAATTCCCACCCAAACATTAAAACTTTCATATCTTATCTTTTAAATTGTCAATTATTTTATCAGGTGCTGTAAATACTGTTTAAATACTATTTTAGGGGTGATATACCGATGTTTATGACAATCTCTCCAAAACAGCAGAAAAATTATGATTTGCAGTCAGATTCAATTATTCCTTTTTTTTTATATTATCAATATCATTAATCATTTTATAAGTTCTTATAAGAGATCCTACGCTCCATGCCTGAGAACCGGCACCTCCCTGATTATATGGGGGATTACCATCATACATTTCAGCAATAGTACCTAAACAATAATTAGACATCTTTTCCCCTAAATCGTCAACAATATTTTTTATCTCTGCACATTTATCTTTTTTGTAAATACTAATATAACCTTCAGCAAAAAACTGGATTAGCCATGGCCATGAAGTACCCTGAAATACTTCTTTTTCTCTTATTTCAGCACATCCCGAACATAATCCCTCATAAAGAAGATTTCTTGGAGAAAGAGAACGCAATCCTACAGGAGTCAGCAGCTGTTTTTGCGCAACATTCAACACAGATTTCTTCATCTCCTTATTAAGAGGAGAGAAATCCATTGCAGCAGCAATAACCATATTAGGTCTTATAAACCAGTTCTTTCCTGAAGAAGGAACACAGTCAGCCAGATAGCCCTTGTCCTCGTCCCAAAATTCTTTGATAAAAGAATCCGCAATAAGCACAGGCAGAGAAGTCCACTCTTTTACGAAAGCTTTATCTCCTGTCATTTTTGCAAGTTTCAAGGCAAAGCTAACAGCATTAAACCATAAAGCATTAACCTCCACAGGCATTTCATTTCTGGAAATAACAGGTTTACCATTCACATAAGAATTCATCCATGTAAGAGCCTTTCCGTTTTCATTACTCGTTATAAGACCTTCTTTATTCATTCCTATTCCATAAAGAGTCCCATCCCTGTAATATTGAAGAATCTGCTTCATTGCAGGACCATATTTCTCCCAGACATATTTACTATTCCTTTTCGTTTTATAGAATTGCTGAACAGCCCAGAAAAACCACAAAGAAGTATCCATAGTATTATATACCGGGTTTTTCCCTGAAAAGTCGGGAAATAGACCATTTTTAAGACTACGTAGCTGAGTATCTGTTATTTCTTCAAATGTTTTTTTATCACCAAAAGCAAGAGTTAATCCCGGCAAAGCAATAAAAGTTTGTCTGGTAATCCCGTTATACCATGGAAATCCGGCAACCAGATCCCTGCCGTCCTTTAACTTAATAAAAAACTGATCTGCTGCATTTTGCAAACAGCTGATAAAGGAATCTTTTTTTATAAGAAGATTATACTCTTTATTAAAATCATCATTCAGATTATCAGTAACAATTTCCTCAGTAGAAGCTGAAAAAATAACAGACTCCCCTTTTTTTACCGGGATTTCAAAATATCCCGGAACAAGCAAATCCTCCTGGTTAGCATAGCCCCTTTCCTTATCCTTCTGATATTCTATATTATAATACCAGTCGGGAACAGGAATAAACTCAGCTTTTTTTGAAAACTGCATGCAAAGTTCGGGATATCCTTCATAAAGTCTCATTTTTATGCCGTTATCAATAATTTCATATTTTGTATTCGCATACAAATTAGCCTTACTTAAAGAATGAATACCTCTGAAAGCCAGAAACGGACTAAAACGCATAATAGTAGAAGAATGAGCTTCTTCTAAGGTATATCTCACCATCGACTGTCTCTTATCTTTCGATAATATCAATTCTTTGGTTATTACTGCTCCTCCGGCTTTAAATGTAATTTTTGGAACAATATCCGATTCAAAATTTATAATATATTTATGCCCTTTGGGGTTATAAAAATCTCCGTTGTATTTGTGTATACCTAAATTAAAAGCAGCTCCGTGCTGAATCACTGTTTCATCAAGTGAAGACAGAACAACGTGTTTATCATCTCCGCCATCATTAAGGGGACAAATAAATAATCCATGATATTTTCGGGTATTACAACCCGGAATAGTGGTATTTATAAAACATCCCCTGCTATTAGACAGAAGAATCTCACGTGACAATAAATACCCGAGATTATTCAGCTTCCTTTTATCAAATTTTAAATAACTCATAGACTTTAATCTTTTGTTTTTTAAAACGGAAAATATCTTTTATTCAGCAAATATGTCAATAATTCATCCCTGTCTGTTATCCTATATCATTCCATATTATAGCATTTTTACTCCAATCAAGATAAGAAATATAAACTATATTTTATATGTATTTTAGTTAATTTTATTATTCAACTCTTTTAAATTTATCTTTTTTCAGAACAATTCCTGTTCGTGAAGGTAAATAGAGATTTAAATAATGCTGACTTCCCGTTCCATTTGATGGCATAGTATAATAAGTCATACTTTTATCAATTCTGTCTTGTCCGCCAAAACGGGATTCATCCGTATCAAAAATAATTTTATATTTTGATGGCTCCATAGGAATCCCGTAACCCGTAAACGACTGTGAAGGATTAAAATTAAAAACCATCAGATAGTCTCCTCTTTTAAAAGCAAGCACTTCATCCTTTTTATTATCAAAGAGACGATAAATTTCCGGAACATTAAGTAACTTAGTTTCAGAAACCCAGTGAATCATCACACTGTCAAAATCAGAAAGATAGTGATATTTCAAATCATGATTATCCATAAGACTCCACTGCCTTCTGGCATGACTATACGACCAGTTATTTCCCTGCCTTGGAAAATCTATCCATTCAGGATGACCAAACTCATTACCCATAAAATTAAGATAGCCGCCACCTGAGCAGGTTAACGTTACAAGGCGAATCATTTTATGAAGAGAAATTCCGCGATCAACAATTACGCTGGGCTGGTCTTTCCTCATGCTGTAATACATCTCTTTATCAATAAGCCTGAAAATAATAGTCTTGTCTCCAACCAGAGCCTGGTCGTGCGACTCATCATAACTTATTACTTTCTCATCCTGACGTTTGGAAGTAAGCTCATAATAAATTTTACCAACATCCCATTGTTCGTCAGCAAGCTCCTTAATTGTTTTTATCCAGAAATCAGGAACGCCCATAGCCATTCTGTAATCGAAGCCAATGCCACCATCCTTTTGCGGAGTGGCTATACCCGGAAATCCGCTCATCTCCTCAGCAATAGAAATAGCACAAGGATTAATTTCATGAATTAATTTATTTGCAAGAGAAATATAAGTTAAAGCCTCAAAATCAGTATTAGGAGTAAAATAATCCTTATAAGAAGTAAAATCTTTATCCAGACCATGATTTAAGTATATCATGCTGGTTACTCCGTCAAAACGGAAACCATCGAACTTAAACTCTTCCATCCAGTAACGGATATTGGACAAAAGGAAAAGCAAAACATATTTTTTATTATAATCAAAACAATAAGAATCCCATGCAGGATGAAGTCCTCTGTCTCCCTCATGGAAAAATATAGAACGCGTACCATCGTATTTTCCCAGTCCCTCTATTTCATTTTTCACGGCATGAGAATGTACAAGATCCATTATAACCGACAGTCCCATTTTGTGAGCCGTATCAATTAGTGATTTTAGTTCATCCGGAGTACCGAATCTTGAAGAAGGAGCAAAAAAACCGGAAACATGATACCCAAAACTTCCGTAATACGGATGCTCGGGAACAGCCATCATCTGAATAGTATTATAACCTTCCTTCTTTATCCGGGGAAGCATCTGATCACGGAATTCAGTATATGTATGCACCCGTTCTTCTTCACCGGCCATACCCACGTGACACTCATAGATAAGCGGAGCTTCATTTTTGGGAGAGAAATCAGCATATTCCCATACAAATTTTTCCTTTGGCTGCCATACTTTGGCGTTAAATATCAATGTTTTAGAATCCTGAACCACATATTCAGCCCATGCTGGAATCCGTTTACCATATCCATTATTCCAATGCATGGAAAAAGCATATAAATCACCATCATGAAGCTGATCTTTATTTAAAAGCAACTCCCAGTTTCCATTTCCGTCAGAAGAAAAAAGATAATTTTTTTGCTCCTTCCAGTCATTAAAATTACCTGTCAGATAAATTGCTGTGGCATTGGGAGCATAATCACGGATTACCCATCCATTAGCGGTAGAGTGCAGACCATACCATAAATATCCACCGGCAAAATCAATAAGATTTTTTCCTTTTGTCAGTTCCTTTTCTTTTTCCTTAGACCGGAGTATTCTCATATTTATTACCGGCAGGTATGGAATTAACCACGAATCATTCTTAACAAATTTAGGTAAATCCATAAAATTAGCTTTTGTTAAAGATATAAATTTTTGGACGATTATATTCTCAAATAAAAAACAAAAAAAGGATATGCATTTTGCATATCCTTTTTAAAAATGTTCTTTATATTTTTATTTCCTTGCGTTTCTTTTACGCTCCGCTTCATGAAGCAGAATCTTACGCATACGTA
>Ga0172378_10003877_pt1 | contig 14074 bp, 9 predicted proteins | sample GrowelOW332metaG_FD_119755 | JGI IMG/M metagenome (GOLD analysis project Ga0172378, IMG submission 119755) | Groundwater microbial communities from an aquifer near a municipal landfill in Southern Ontario, Canada - Pumphouse #3_1 metaG | ecosystem: Environmental > Aquatic > Deep subsurface >... | reverse complement strand
TGGAATGGATACGGAGGCGATTGCGGATGAAGAAGATGCGGGAATGGAAGAGCTGGAAAGCCTTCCACAAACAATTACGCAGGAATGGCTTCAAAGGCGAATGTCCGAAGATATCTATGACGAGATGGAGAAACTCTGCCTGTTTCCATATGAGTTTTGCTCTTCCCAACAAGTGGTTCAAAGAGATGAAGTTATTTAATTTAACAAGTATCAAGATCGGTGTTTTATTTAGCTACGTTGAGTAATTACAAGGATTATCAGGAGCCGTGTACGAGACCCGTACACACGGTTCTGTGAGAGGGATGATGCTGGACTTGATCATCCAGCATCACCCTACTCGATTACACATAATTGCAGCTTTGGAATACTGCTTGCTTGTTATTCAATAGAGAGAAAAACAAATGAATTGAGAAGGTAGTATTATTATGAAATCTCTATTGTTGACAATTGCTATGTCGATGCTGACAGTGTTCATGGCAGCAGGAATTACCCAACACTATCAAATGAATACTCCAGTTATACAAGAAGGAGCCTTGGGCACCATTGTAAAACTAGATGGAGCAAAGAATATTGGGAAACCGGGAGAACCCGATTTACCGTATTTTGGCTTCAGTCTTTTGCTTCCAGAAGCCAATGAAGCTATTTCCATAACAGTTCGCAGAGATGGTCCGGTAATCTATTCTCTGAAAGATATCGTAGCTCCAGTGCAGAGACAATATCCATTTTCTCATACCATCATTGAGAAAACAGACAAACCAAATCCCCAAATATACAACTCTGATGATGTGTATCCCCAAAATCCTGAGAGAGGCTTTGGAACTGAATTTATGAATGGTCATCCCATAGCATTTGGATCTTTTTCACCTTTTGAGTACTACCCTCAACAAAATGAACTTGTTTTTTATAAAAGTGCTGTGGTAGAGATTGAGTATCAGCCCAGCACCAGAGCTCGGGAAGCCACCAGATTGCTGAAGAAAGATGCTTTCGTCTCTCAACGTCTGATGCAGTGCGTGGATAACCATTATGCAGTGCCATCATATCGTTCCGACCGAACTGTTGGTATTGAGTACTTGATGATAGTGGATGAAGCCAAGGTAAGCAATTGGGAACCTCTGGAAAATTTATATACAAACCAGGGGCTTTCAGTGTATATGAAACCAATATCCGAGATCGCTGCTTCACAAGCTGGCAGTGATTTGCAGGAAAAGATAAGGAATTATATCATCAGTGTGTATGAAAGTAACCCCTTACGTTTTGTACTATTGGGTGGAGACACGGATTTGATCCCACATCGGGGGTTTATCGTAGATATGGGTACTGGTAGTGAAAGAGATAGCGATATCCCTGCAGATATGTATTATTCTAGTCTGGACGGAAATTGGAATACCGATAATGACCAATACTGGGGTGAAGTGATGGAAGCTGACCTGGCTCCGGAATTGGCCATCGGCAGGATATGCTATAACAACGATATTGAGATTGCAAATCAAATTAATAAAATCACATTGTACCAAATCCTCCCGGTTGAAGAACAGGTAACCAGCGCCGCATTTGTGGGAGAATGGCTATGGGACGGTCCTACCTGGGGTGGAGACTATATGGATGAGATGATTGGGGGATCCAGCTCACATGGCTACACCACAGTAGGAGTACCAACAAGCTGGGATATCAGTACCTTGTACGATAGAACTTATGGCTATTCCGATGCATGGGGTAGCACTGAGATAAAACCGTTTTTGTCAGAAGGTGCAACTTTGGTTAATCATCTGGGGCATTCAAATACTACCTACAACATGAGGCTCTCAAACAACCTTGTATCCGATACTGAAATTACAAATAACGGTCAGACCGAGAACTACTCAATCTACTTCACTCAAGGTTGTTATGCCGGAAGCTTTGACAACCGAGAGACCACAGCTGGTCAATATACTGCGGATTGTATCAGTGAGAAGTTCACATCGATAGCTACTGCAGCAGCAGGTATGATCTCTCATTCTCGCTATGGCTGGGGTATGCAAGGTTCCACAGATGGAGCGAGTCAATACTTCCATCGAGAATACATAGATGCCATTTTCGGAGAAAACATCCACAATTTGGGCTATACTCTGGTGGATTCCAAGATCGATAACATACCATTCATATACGACAATTTGGTAATGTATTGGGTTACCTATGAAACCAATCTGTTTGGCTGTCCAGTTACCCGCGTTTGGAGCGACAGTCCCCAAACAATGAGTGTAAACTTGCCCGTTTCCTGGATGGTGGGTTTGAATTCATACCAAATTGTGACCAATGCCCCAAACTCATTTATCAGAATAAAGCATGGCGAAGAAGTTGTTTATGAAGGTGAATCCAGTGAATTTGGTGTATTTAACATAGTTTTGGAAGAAAACCTTGTACCAGGTAACTATCAGATCTACATTACAGCACCAAACTTTTATCCATATGACTATACTGTATATGTTACTGCTAACAATATGCCTTATATCGTATGCTGGAACGTAAGCAATTCCGATGAAGACGGTCTGATCCATACCGGAGATATATTGGGCATCTCAGCCACGATCAAAAATATGGGTTTGATAGATCAACAAAATCCTGGCGTGATTACCCTCAACAGCCCCTCATCAAATATTGAGATATTACAGGGGACATATGCATTCGAAAGCATTAGTGCCGGTGATAGCTTGATAGTAGATGATGCTTTCCAGATCCGTGTGATGGGCTCTTTTGCGGACAATTCTCAAGCTACCCTGGTATTCAATGCAAGCTTCGATGGTTATGAAACAGAATCATTTCACAACTTACGTCTTGCTGCCCCTGTACTTAGCCTTGGCAGTTATAGTGTAACCGGAAGCAATTTGTATGTAATGCCCGGAGATACCGCATCTATCAGCTTTACACTAAACAACACTGGTACCGGAAATGCTCTTACACCATTTATATTAGTGTTTACGGAAGACCCACAATTGACTACAGACGTTTTTGAACTGGTTCTTGATCCGGTGCCCGGAGGCGGGACTACATCGTATAATCAGGTGTTTGATGTACATGTGGCTGATACTGCTGAAATCGGATCATCACTATCTCTGAGCTATGTTATTGCAGCTGAAAATGGCAACGCAATTGATGGAAGGTTCCAAGTGAGCATTGGTTTGATAAACTACGGTTTTGAGGCAGATCAACAAAACTGGGAATCGGTTCAGCTTCAACAGGGCTTTACAAATCAATGGCATCGCAGTTCACAACGAAATAACACTCCAGATGGTTCCTGGTCTATGAAATTTGGAAACCAGGATTTGTCGAGTTATACTTCATCAGGATATGGTGCACTAATATCTCCGGAACTGGCAGTAAACCCCGGGAGTGTATTGAAATTTTGGCACTGGATGGATGCCGAGGATCATGACGATTATCCCAGCCAAGCTTGGGATGGAGGTTTGGTGGAAATGTCTCTCAATGGTGGTGGCTGGAGTTCTATAGAGCCTGTAGGTGGCTATCCGAAAACGATTTATAACAATCCAGCTTCTCCTTTTGATTCTGGAACTCCTGTCTATTCCGGATCTTTTAGCTGGGAGGAAGCAATTTTTGAACTGGGTAACATCACCGGAGTTGCTCAATTCAGATTTGTCTTTGGCAGCGATGGATACGTGGCAGGTGAAGGTTGGTACATAGACGACGTTAGAGTGGAATCTACCAGTGATTCCGATGAAGCCATTGCTGCACCTGTTCAGATAAGCCTGAAGCAAAACTACCCCAACCCCTTCAATCCCAACACCAATATCAGTTTCTATACACCAAAATCTGCTAAAGTCCGCTTGAGTATTTACAACCTGAAGGGGCAACTGGTCACAGATTTGGTAAATAGTGAAGTACCTGCCGGGGAAAATGTGTTTACCTGGGATGGCCGCGATAAAAATGGTCATCCTGTGGCAAGTGGTATCTATAGTTATAGACTTAAGTGTGAGAGTATAACCCAGACCAAGAAAATGATCCTAATGAAATGAAGAAATACCTTGTTCTAACCGGTGCCGGAATCAGTGCTGAATCCGGCATCCGGACTTTTAGAGATTCCGGGGGATTGTGGGAAGATCATCGCGTGGAAGATGTGGCTAGTCCCCAAGGATTTCAGAAGAATCCCAAGCTCGTGTGGGGATTCTATAAGGAACGATATGGAGACAGCATCAATGTAGATCCAAATCCGGCTCATCTTGCCTTGAAAAGGATGGAAGATGCCTTGGGGGATAACTTCCATCTGATTACACAAAATGTAGACGGATTACACACTAAAGCCGGTAACAAGAGAATCTACGAGATGCACGGAAGCTTGAAGAGTTGTTTCTGCGTATCTTGCCGTAGTAGATATCAGTTGGATGAGATTGATCTGGATATGGATGTGCCCCTTTGTCCGAAGTGTAGTGGATTTCTGAGACCTGATATTGTTTGGTTTGGGGAAATCCCTTATTATCTGTATGAGATCGAAGGTAAACTGAAGAATTGCGATGTGTTTATCGTGGTAGGAACCAGCGGCACTGTGTTTCCTGCTGCAGGCTTTGTGATGACAGCAAAGTACTTTGGTGCGCATACCATAGCCGTTAATTTGGATAAACCTGATAATTTCAATTTTATCGATGAGTTCTTTCAGGGTAAATCTGGGGATTTGATTCCGCCATTGGTGGAGAAAGTGATAGGTAGTTTATAATGGAAGACACCCTGTTCTTTGGTCCGGATTTCCTTAGCGAAGATGCAGAGGAGCAAAAAAAGAGTTTAAAGGAAGGCGAGCTTCGTGAAGTAGCGGTTCTATTTGCCGATATCAAAGGCTTCACCAATATATCAAATCTATTTGAACCGGAAGTGATTCACGGTAAGATGGACGAGATCATGAAGATTTTTAGCCGTTGTATTACCTTCTATGGTGGCTTTGTGGATAAGTATATGGGCGACGGCATTATGGCTTTGTTTGGTGCCAAAAAAGCATCGGAACAGGACACCCAAAGGTGTGTACTTGCCGCTATCAAGATGCAGGAGCAATTGAGACTCTACAACAAGCTTTTGAACAGAGAAGCAGGCTTCGAAAGCGTGGAATTGGGCTTGCGCATCGGTATAAATACTGGCATGGTATCCGTGGGGAAAGTAGGTCAATCCCGGGAAGGTGATTTCACAGTATATGGGCCTCAAGTGAACCTGGCCAGCAGGATGGAAAGCAACGCTCCCGTCAATCGAATCATGATGCCAAAGCGAACTATGCTTATGGTGGAAAATATATTCGAGTTTGAAAGTCACGGCCCTGTAGAGGTAAAGGGGATGGATGAAGCCATAGATTGCTGGCTGGTGCTAGGGCAAAAGTCGGAAAGCTTCAAATCCACCACTACAGAATTTATCGGTCGTGAAGAAGAGATGATGATATTGGAGACTGCATTCCAGGAATCCCAAAAAGGCATACGCATTGTAGGATTGAAGGGTGATGCAGGGATCGGTAAAAGCAGATTGTTGGATGAATTCTGCGCCAGAAAACAGGATACGTTGATATTAAAGGGATATTGCTCGCCCATTAGCCCCAGTCCTTTCAATCTTTTTACCCGTATGTTCGAGAACTATTTCCAGATCAAGCATAACATCGCAGCTCTGCAAAAAAAAGAATTACTTACATCCGGATTAAAAGATTTGGCAACAAATGCAGAGAATCCAGCAGATATTTTGGACTGTCTGCCATTAATAGCTCTGCTGATGGAGATTAGGATCCCAGATCCACGCATAGAACAAAAGGGAAAAGACCTTTTGAATCATATTTTACAGGCGATCGAGATTCTTATGCTTGCTATGATCAATCAAGCAAGGGCACAAGGTAAAAGGATCATCATTATCATGGATGACATTCATTTGATTGATGATGCGAGTGCACAAGCTGTTGATTTTATCTTGGACAGGTTTCATATAGATGAACCCCCAATCCTGATTCTGGCTTTATATAGGCTGGATTACTCTATTCTCAAGTCGATTACCGGTCATCCGTCCTTCTCGGAGATGGAGTTAAAAGCTTTTGATCGGGAAAAGATAACTCAGCTTTTAGTAACTTATGCTGGCAGTAAAAAGCTTAGCGATGAAACACTGCAGCTGGTGATCGATCTTTCTGCTGGGAATCCTTTTTATCTGGAAGAGTGGTGCAATTACATCGGGAATCTGCCAAAAACTGATATGGACGAATATCCTGTACCCGGAAATCTTCATGCTCTTATTCTTTCACGTTTGGATAACCTTCCCCCAAACATGCGTTTAATCCTGCACAAAGCAGCAGTAATTGGAAATGAATTCTTTGTTGAGATTTTGCGTGAGGTTGAATCCATGCTCCGTGATTCTGTGAATGTGGAGAGCACTCTGGGGCAGTTGGAAGAACACTCGTTGATCATGAAGCTATTGGGCTTTGACTTCTCCACATACTTCTTCAAACACATAACCACCAGAGAAGTGGCATATCAAACTCTATTGCATCAGAATAGAAAGATGCTGCATGAATTGACCGCAACAGCCATAGAGAACGTATTTTCCAGCAATCTGGACGACTTTGTATTTACTTTGGCAGATCACTATGTAAAAGCAGAGATTTTCCCAAAGGCTATTCCGTATCTGAAGCAGGGAATTGATAAGGCAGCAAAAGTTTACGACAATTCCCTAGCCCTGAAACTGGGATGCCAGCTCCTGGAGTATTCAGAAGATGATCAAGAGAAATGCGAATTAATGGTGAGAATGGCCGATATCCTCTGGATGACGGGGAAATGGGCGGATGCAACGGAATATATAGAATCTGCTACCAAACTGGCAGTTCCCCAAAGCTCTCTGATGTGCGAAATATATCGATTTAACGGTATAGCTGCTTTCTACAGCGGGGATTTTGATACTGCTCTGAAACAGTTTCAGGCTGGCTACGAAGTTGCTACTCAAATAGATGATAAACTGCAGATCTGCGTTGCACAAAGTAACTTGGGAATATGGTATCAACATCATGAGAACTACCCTGAAGCTCTGGATTATCACTTTCGGAGCCTGGAGCTTGCCCGCGAAATGGGGGAGATACAACGGGAAGCCAAAACTCACTCAAATCTGGGTTTAATTTTCCTGGAACAAGGAGAGGGGGACAAGGCATATACAGCTTTCGAAAACAGTTTGAAGTTAAGCCGGGAAAGTATGTTTCTGAAGGATGAATCCATAGCCTTGGGCAATCTCGGCTGGACTTGCCTGAATATGGACAGATTGGATGAGGCATCAGATTGGCTGAATCAAAAGCTGGATTTGGCTACCAAAATGAATGACAAACTGGAAATTATTCAAGCTCTGGGAAACCTGGGAAATGTATATTATGAAATGCATGATTATGCATCGGCGCTGTCATTCTATGAACGCAGTCTGGCACTAAAAGAGCAATTAGGTAACAAGCAAGAAATCGAGCGGAGCAGGAAAGCTGTTGAAATCTGCAAGCAAAAGATTGCTGGACAAGTTTAAGAGCCACTTTTCTGTAATAGATTCGAGCCCACAATGAGTATCAATCCCAGTACTGTGGCGATATGAATCTGCTCCTTCAATACCCCGGATATTATGAACATCGAGAGAAAGGGGCTTAGAAAGATCAAATTTGAGATACGGGCTGTGTTCTCTGCTAATTGCAATGCTTTCAACCATAGAATGAAGGTAAGCCCCATTTCAAATATACCTACCCATAAAGACAGCAATATGGCAGGACACAATATAAAATCAGATCTAAAGACACCTATCTTGCCAATTATCACATGAAGTAAGACAAACATAGTACCTGCCAGAAAATTGTAGAATAGCTTAATGGAGTTACTTCGCGCGTCTTTTAGGCTAATAATCCAATACAAAGCCCATATTATCGAAGAACCCAAAGCCAAAGCAGTTCCCAAAGGATCATCGAAGCTCAGGGATAATAGTTTTCCTTTGGTGGAAATGAGCAAGACACCAACAAAGCTGATTAGCAGTGTATACAAATCCTTCCATCTGAAACGTTCTCCTAACAGCAGAACTGATAGAAGAGGAAGTACCAATGCCCAAGTGTAGTTCAGAGATTGCGCTTCCTGTGCCCTTAAACGTGAATATGCTGTAAATAGAACTATATAATACAAATATGGGTTCAATAATCCCGCTGGGAATGAACGCATGATGTTCTTGCTAAAACTGCGGAAACAATCCCGTTTGGTAACAGCATTATATGAAGCTAGAAACAACGTAGCAACTATGGAGGACAGCAATAATAATCCTACCGGATTCAAGTGCTTCAATCCCAGTTTGAAAGCTGTGGACACACTACTCCATGCGAGGATGGCAAATGCCGCATATATATAGCTGAGCTTTTGTTTCTTCATGGCACAAAAAAAGGGGTGACTGGGTCACCCCTTGCATAAGCTTTAGCTTGTTATCCTTTCAAAGACTGCAGTATTCTGGTAAAAGTCTCCTGTAGAGAGGTATTCTGAGTCTTAGCAGCACCCAGAATGATGAACTGAACTGCATCCTCGCTGGTGTTGTCCCATTGATACCATTTTTGAGCATAATCAATCATATCTTGATACTTCTCCAGATCATTGAGTAGCATACAAAGTTGAGCATAGTCTTCTTGATTTGATCTAAGGTTGATGAGCTGTTTCAAGTATGTAGCTGTAAGCTCTTTGTTGCCAGCGCGATAAGCGATATCCTTGGCATTTTGGATAATGTCAACGTCGCCGGGTTGCAGGTCAAGTGCAGCCTGTATGGTCTCAAGGGCTTTAGCGTATTGTTCCATCTCATAATAAGCATAGGAGAGATTCATGAGGTTGTCTGTGTTGGCTGGAGCATTTACTCTGGCTTTCTCGAAGTACTTTGTGGCTTCGGTCCAGTTCTTCATGTTGAAGTAGAAAGCACCGGTTTCCAGGATGTAGTCCTGGTTGTTTGGATCCTGCTGGATCAGACTCAAGAGAATCTCTTCAGCTTTTGCATCATCCTTTAGCTCTTTTTGATAGATGTCTTTTAGGCGGATCATCGGTTCGTAACGATCCGGTCTGAGCTCGTGGGCGAGTACAAAAATTTCCATGGCTTCCTGTGTGTTTCCAGCAGTAATGGCTGCGTCACCAGCACGGTAAATCCTGGTCCAGGCACTATCACGACGGCGCGTCATATCTCTGATGTCCAGTTTCTCTTCGTTGCTGAGATTCTCGTATCCTTCATATATGGCAAGAGCTTTACTATAATTCTCAAAGGCTTCTTTATTGTATTGTACAGCTTGTAAGGGGAAGTTTTCACCTTTATGCAGGCTGATGTCCGCAATGCGGCGTAGGGATAGGGCATGATCGGGATGTGTCTGTAGAACTTTACGGTAGAATTCTTCTGCTTTTTCCACATTCTGCTGTGCGTAATATACACCTGCGGTTTTGGCATTCACATTTGCCTGAGGGCTCAGTTTTTGCCTGGCGCTGCTGCATGCGCCCAGACCTAATGCCAGAGCCAGCAAGACTATAATGAGTTTTCTCATAAGGAATCTCCTGTGCTATTCTTTTCTTTCAATAAAAAATGCATGGCAGAATAAGTCAAGCCCTTTTTATCGATCATATCGAACATAGATAACAGGACTATTTGTATATTCATGCACTACAACAAGATAATTGGAACACGTATCGAAAACGCTATTTTGTACTTGACGAATACAGCATGATCTCCAAAGTGACACAAATTATACCTTTAATCAACGCCAGTGAGCTTGAAAGGAGCAAAGATGAATCCTCAATTTGTAGGTCGTAGCGTTTACGACTTGGACGATTACTCACGTGAAGAGATTATGTATATTCTCGAAGCAGCAAAGGGCATGAAAGAAATCAATACCCGTGAGTACAAAAAGATACCGACACTGCGCGGTAAAACTATCTGCACACTCTTCGTAGAAAACAGCACCCGAACCCGTATGAGTTTTGAACTTGCGGCCAATCGTCTATCTGCCGATGTTGTGAGTTTTCAGGCCAGTGTATCCTCTCTTCAAAAGGGAGAGAGCCTACAAGATACAGTATATACTCTTAATGCAATGGGAATAGATCTCTACTGTATCCGCCACAGTTCACCTGGAAGTCCTCAGCTTGTGCACAAATACTCCCAAAAACCAGTGATTAACGGTGGGGATGGCCGGCATGCTCATCCCACTCAAGCTCTGCTGGATATATTCTCCATCTGGGAAAAGCTCGGAGACTTGAAGGGTTTGAACATTACTATTGTAGGAGACATTCTCCATAGCCGGGTTGTTCGATCAAACCTGATCGGAATGCGTAAACTGGGAGCAAGAGTAACAGTCTGCGGGCCAAAAACCCTGATGCCGGCAAATCTGGAAAGTGTATATGGTTGTAAAGTGGAATATGATCTGGGGCGAGCCCTCTATGGTGCTGATGTTGTAATGGGTCTCCGTATGCAATTGGAGCGTATGACCGAAGGCCTTTTTCCCAGTTTGGAAGAATATAGCAAGCATTATGTTCTCTCTAAAGAGACCTTGAAGTACGCTAAGGCAAACGCTTTGATTATGCACCCAGGCCCAATGAATCGCGGTGTAGAAATCTTACCCGAGATTGCAGACAGCAAACATAGTGTGATAGTGGAACAAGTATCAAACGGTGTTGCCGTCAGAATGGCGCTGATGTTCCTGATTTTGGGTGGCAAAGCCTAAGGCAGAAGGAGAAATAACGATGAAAACGCTTATAAAAAATGCTCGTGTGTACTTAGATGGAAAGCTCTTGAAAAGAGAGCTATTGATAGATGGAAAAAAGATCGCGTTAATCGCAGAAAAGATTTCGGACAAGGCCGACAAGACTATCGATGCTGCTGGAGCAGCAGTATTCCCTGGTTTTATAGACCTACATGCTCATTTGAGGGATCCCGGACAGACCTACAAGGAAGACATCGTTACTGGTACAAAAAGTGCGGCAAAAGGTGGTTTTACAGCAGTGTGTGCCATGCCAAACACAGTGCCGATAACAGACAATATTGCCTCAGTGGAATACATACAATTAAGAGCCAAGGAACACGGAAGCGCCAGAGTGTATGTGGTCGGAGCCCTTACCAAACAGAGCAAGGGTGAAGAAATAAGTGAAATGGCAACGATGAAATCCGGAGGTATTGTAGGAGTAAGTGATGACGGGAAATGTGTTCAGAACGCTCGTTTGATGCTTTCATGCCTGCGTTATGCAGCAAATTTCGACATCCCTGTGATCGTGCATCCGGAGGATTATGCTTTGGCTGGAAGTGGACAGATTCATTCCGGAAAGATTGCTACTCAAATGGGGCTTTCTGGAATTCCAGCTTTAGCGGAAGAAGTGATTGTTGCCCGCGATATCATGTTGGCTGAAAGCGCCGGTGCCCGTTTGCATATAGCCCATATCTCTACTGCCAGATCTTTGGAATTGGTGCGCAGTGCGAAAGAGCGTGGACTCCGAGTTACTTGTGAGGTTACTCCTCATCACCTGGTTCTCACAGAGGAAGCATGCGGGACATTTGATACAAATACTAAAATGAAGCCTCCCCTTAGAAGCGAAAATGACCGCTTGGCATGCATTGCCGCTTTAAAAGAAGGGCTTATCGATTGTATAGCAACAGATCATGCTCCTCATGCCGATTTCGAGAAAGAACGTGAGTTTGATCACGCGCCATTTGGTATCATCGGATTCGAAACAGCATTTGCAGTTTTGTATGAGAACTTGGTTATCCCCAAAAAGATCAGTCTTGCCACTCTGGTAGATAATCTTACTATTCACCCAGCCAGAGTACTAGGTCTTCCAGGGGGTGTATTAAAACAGGGTGCAGCAGCGGATCTGTGTATCATCGATCTGAAAGACTACACCACTTTTACTCGGGAAAATATCGTGTCCAAGAGTAAAAATACGCCCTGGTTGGATAAAACTCTTGCCACCAGAGTAAAGTATACCTTCATGAATGGGAAAATAAGCTATCAGGATATATAAATGTACAAACCACTATATCGACAACGAGCGATACAGCTTCGCGAAGAGTTATCTGACGGTTACTTCATTCTCTGGATATGGGATGAAGCTTTGGGTGCTGCAGGCAAACCAGGGCAATTCTACGAAATCAGGGCCCAGGCGAGCTTTGCAAGTGCTCAGACCGCTCACGCCATGCCAAAGCTATTTAAGCCGGTTAGTATATACGACAACCAAGGCGGACGTATTGGCTTCATGATCAAGAAGGTGGGACCCGGTACTAGTGCCCTTTCACGCTTGAGAGCCGGAGACACGCTTGAACTGATCGGACCCTGTGGAAATGGATTTCCACTGTATTCCGGAAGACGAATCCTGCTGTTAAGCGGGGGAATAGGGTATCCGCCTTTATGGTATTTACAAAAGCAGCTAATAAACAACAATCAGATCTATTGGATGCATGGTGGAGCCTCTCAGGGAGATGTGTTTCCCTGCGATGAAATCTGGACAGAAGATGGCTCCATAGGCCATAAAGGCAGAGTCTGCGACAACCTGCAAGAAATCATCATCAAATATGAGATTGATACCATGTATAGCTGCGGGCCTCAAGGTTTGCTGAAAGCTGCATCCGAAACAAGCTCTGAGATAAGGATCGAACATTATTGTTCACTGGAGGCATATATGGCCTGTGGTATCGGTGTATGTCACGGTTGTGTCGTTCCGATCGGCAGTAGTGAAGATTGGAGTTATCGTCGCGTATGTAAAGAAGGACCTGTATTCAATTCAGCGGAGGTAAGATGGGAACTGATCTAGAAAAAATGTGCACACAGCATCCGAATGCCATAGAACTGCTGAAAACAAGATTGGGCAGGTTGGAACTGAAAACTCCGGTTACGGTAGCCTCTGGTACTTTTGATCTGGAAAGCCTAGAGTTCTTTGATCCTGCCTGTTTAGGCGCATTCGTAAGTAAAACCATCACCAAAGAGCCAAAGAAAGGGAATCCACCACCCAGGCTATATGAAACGGAAGCTGGCCTTCTGAATTCTATCGGGCTGCAAAATCCAGGTTTGGAACTCTTCATCACAGAGAAGCTTCCACTGTATCGAGAAAACTTGAATATTCCTTTGATCGTTAGTTTTTCCGGCTCCAGCGTCACAGATTTCTGCTTGATGATGGAGGCATTGGAAGCATGCCCTGGTATAGCGGGATACGAGATCAATGTGTCTTGTCCCAATGTTGAAAACGAAGGTTTAGCTTTTGGTACAGATCCGGACATTGTATTTAATCTGGTTCAAAACTTGGCTCATCTCACTCAAAAAGAGCTATGCGTAAAACTGAGCCCCAATGTTAGTGATATTGCTGAGATAGCCCAAGCTGCTGAGTCTGCCGGTGCCAGTTCTCTGGCTTTGATAAACAGCTTGTGGGGGATGGCGATTGACTATCGAACCGGTCTTTCGCGCATCAAGAAGGGGATTGGCGGTTACACCGGAAATGGGATCAAACCCGTAGCACTGGCTCTTACCTATAAAGCAGCACAATCTGTTAGAATTCCCATATTGGCTATGGGTGGTATATACGATTGGCGTGATGCCTTGGAATTTATATGGGCGGGAGCCTCAGCTATTGCTTTGGGAACTGCAAACTTTGTTAATCCCTTGGCGGCTCCAGAGCTTATTATGGGCTTGGGCGAGTTTCTGCTTACGGAACACAAAGCACTAGAAGATATTGTGGGAAAAGTAAAAATCTAGTGTCATGTCAAGTATGAAGTGGCAATTTTTGTATGCCACAGCGGCCGACGAGAGTTTTTGAACTCGGATAATGTGGAGTTCATTTGGAACTTATGTATCTTATTGTATACCTATATGTTAAATGGTAAAATGGGATTTAATATCTGGAGTGGATTCTATGCTTTGCCCGATTCCAAACCACCCCTAAACTTATTTTATCAGAGATAGATAGCATAAGTGTCTTGTTACTCCAGTGTATTATTTGGGTTGAATCATCTCCTCTTCCCCTTTGTTCGATCCAGTGTTGAAGCTGATATCAAGCCGTTATCATCCTGTGTTCACTCGATGATCACCCGATAATATCAGGTTCAAGTATCGATAAACCAGAGGAGGAAT
>Ga0172378_10003876_pt1 | contig 14074 bp, 11 predicted proteins | sample GrowelOW332metaG_FD_119755 | JGI IMG/M metagenome (GOLD analysis project Ga0172378, IMG submission 119755) | Groundwater microbial communities from an aquifer near a municipal landfill in Southern Ontario, Canada - Pumphouse #3_1 metaG | ecosystem: Environmental > Aquatic > Deep subsurface >... | reverse complement strand
TTTCTTTTGTACAGTGGTTCGATTGCTTGGTGATTGCTGCATGATTGCTTGTGGGAACGCCTGAACCATCTGTTTTACAATATGTCGATTCTGGGAAGAATTGAAAAACCATCTTGACGCTTGCTACGAAGAATCACTATTGTTCCACAGTAAACTGTTAGCAATGGAACTAATTGAAGGAGGAACCTTCAGATGGAAGAACTGGAAGTCGCGCGCAGGCTTCGGATGCTCAACGGAATGGTCAGGCGGTACCTTCATTCGTTGAACGGGGAGACCAAGACCGGCAAAGACATGGGGAGCAATGGATGGATTCTGGGATATCTGGCCGATCATGCCGACGAGGACGTTTATCAGAAAACGATCGAGGATCATTTTATCCTTGCTCGTTCTACGACATCCCGTCTGCTGAGCGCGCTTGAGACACACGGCCTGATCGTCCGTAGCGGCGTCGAAAGCGACGCACGGCTGAAGAAGATCGAATTGACCGACAAAGCGAAAGCGATCAATGCGATGATGTACGCGAACCTCAAACAGCTGGAAGCGAACTTGCTCAAAGGATTTTCCGATGCAGAGAAAAAAGATGTCGTTTCGTATTTGGATCGGATGAGGGGCAACCTGTCCGAAGCGCAGCAGCAACAGCATGAGTGAGGAATCTATGGTACGGAAACTTCTCGCGAGCGTCCGCGAATTCAAACGACGGAGCATCATGACTCCGGTGTATGTCATCATCGTGGCGATGATCGAGATTCTCATCCCCACGGTCATGGCTTTGTTGATCGACAATGGCATTACCAAAGGGGATATGGCGCAGGTGGTTCGCATCGGAGGCTTGCTTGTAGCGCTTGCTGCGCTTGCGCTGTTCTTCGGCATCCGAGGCGGTACCGATGCGGCGATCGCTTCGTCCGGCTTCGCACGGAATTTGCGCAAGGACATGTTCTACAATGTCCAGACCTTTTCGTTCTCCAATATCGACAAGTTCTCCACGTCGAGCATCATCACCCGGCTTACGACTGACGTGACCAACGTACAGATGGCCTATCAGATGGTCCTGCGTCTGGCCGTCCGCGCTCCGTTCATGATCATCTTCGCAATGATCTTTTCCTTTCGAATCGACCGAAGATTGTCGATGATCTTTCTCGCCGTGATTCCCGTGCTGGGTGTGGGGCTATGGCTGATCATGAGCCGGGTGCACCCGATCTTCGTCCGGGTGTTCCGCCTGTACGATCGGCTGAACCGGACGGTGGAGGAGGATCTGCTGGGCATCAGGGTGGTCAAGTCGTACAATCGACAGTCGTATGAGCAGGAGCGGTTCGAAGGAATTTCCCAGTCGATCTACGAAGATTTCTCAAAGGCAGGGAAACGTCTAGCGTTCAATATGCCGCTGATGCAGGCGTGTCTGTACGCAAGCATGCTCCTTCTTTCATGGTTCGGCGCCAAGTCGATCATAGCGAGCGGCAACGATCCTGCCGTGGGGCTGTCCACTGGAGAACTTGCTAGTCTGATCACCTACGCCATGCAGATACTCATGAGTCTCATGATGCTGTCCATGGTGTTCGTCATGATCACGATCTCACGGGCGTCGGTCGAGCGCATCGTCGAAATTCTCGATGAAAAGAGCGATCTCGTTTCCCCTGTGAACGCCATCACCCATGTCGCGGATGGTTCGATCGAGTTCGACCATGTCACGTTCTCCTATTCGCGCAACGCCGACAAGCCGGTTCTTGACGATGTGTCGATCCGTATCGAGTCCGGGCAGGTCGTGGGGATCCTCGGCGGTACCGGTTCTTCCAAGTCGAGTCTGGTCCAGCTGATCCCCCGACTGTACGACGTAGTATCGGGTTCGATCAAAGTCGGCGGTGTCGATGTCCGGAACTATGATTTGGATGCGTTGCGGAACCAGGTCGCGATGGTGTTGCAGAAGAACGTATTGTTTTCCGGTACGATCAAGGAGAATCTGCGATGGGGTGATGAAAACGCCACGGACGATGAGATGAAGCGTGCCTGCGGCATCGCCCAGGCGGATGAATTCATCAGTCAGTTTCCCGATGGCTACGATACGTATATCGAGCAGGGGGGGGCCAATGTCTCCGGCGGACAGCGTCAGCGGCTGTGCATCGCCCGGGCGTTGCTGAAGAAACCGAAGGTCCTGATATTCGATGACTCCACCAGCGCGGTTGACACGGCCACCGATTCGCGCATCAGGGAGGGGCTGCGTACCCACATCCCCGGTACGACGAAGATCATCATTGCGCAGCGGGTGGCTTCCGTCCAGAATGCTGATCAGATCATCGTCATGGACGACGGGAAGATTTCGGCGATCGGGACGCACGGCGAACTGTTGCGTACCAGCGACATCTACCGTGAAGTGTTCGAATCTCAGACCAAGGGAGGGGCTCTCCATGCATAAGGGGCGGAATATGAAGCACGGCCCTGCTGCGGGCGGACAGAACGGGACCGGACGTCCGTTCCAAGCGGGGCGGTTCAAGCCGGGGACGATCAAACGTCTTTTTTCATATATGGCGCAGTATCGCATCCATCTGGTCGTGGTTGTCGTGTGCATTCTCATCAGCGCCGGAACGAGCGCGTTGTCAGCGTTGTTCCTTCAGACGTTGATCGATACCTATATCATGCCGATGCTCGGGCAGAGCGCTCCTTCCTATGCCGCGATGTTCCGAGCCATCCTGCTCATGGGACTGATCTATCTGGTCGGAGCCGGCACGACGTTGCTGTACAATCGTATCATGGTGACGATCGAACAGGGAACGCTGAAGAAGATCCGGGACGACATGTTCTCCCATATGCAGAAGCTTCCGCTGCGGTATTTCGACACTCATTCCCATGGCGATGTGATGAGCAGATACACCAATGATACGGATACGTTGCGTCAGGCGCTTTCTCAGAGCCTGCCGCAGATGTTTTCGTCGCTCGTCTCGGTTCTCGCGGCGTTCATCTCGATGCTCTACCTAAGTTTCGTCCTTTCCGGTTTCGTGGTGGTATTCTTTTTCCTGCTGATGTGGACGGTTCGTACGCTGGTGGGGAGGAGTCGTGTCCACTTCATAGACCAGCAGCGTACGTTGGGTGATGTGAACGGCTATATCGAGGAGATCGTCAACGGGCAGAAGGTGGTGAAGGTGTTCTGCCACGAGCCGAAGATCGAGCAGGTTTTCGATGGCAAGAACGATGCGCTGTACGCCAGCGCCGCCAAGGCGAATACGTATGGCAACATCACGTTGCCCGTGGTGAGCAACATGGGCTATCTGTTGTATGCGTTGATCGCCATCCTCGGAGGTGCTGCGGGAATCGCCGGCGTGTCCAACTTGTCCCTGCAAGGGGTGGGTGTGCTGACGATCGGAACGATCGTTTCGTTTCTGACGCTGTCACGCAGTTTCGTCAATCCTATCGGACAGATTTCCATGCAGTTCAACATGGTAGTCATGGCGCTCGCCGGGGCTTCGCGGATCTTCGACCTGCTCGATGAGCCTGTCGAATCGGACGATGGCTACGTGACGTTGGTCAATGGTCGGGTACGGGATGACGGGAGTCTTGAGGAGTGTCGGGAATGCGAACATTGCTGGGCTTGGAGGCATCCTCATGCGGACGGTTCGGTGACCTATACTCAGCAGCGGGGCGATATTCGCTTGTTCAATGTCAATTTCGGCTACGATCCCGATCATCTTGTACTGAGGGACATTTCCTTGTATGCGAAGCCGGGGCAGAAGGTGGCGTTCGTCGGGGCGACCGGTGCGGGCAAGACTACGATCACCAACCTGATCAATCGTTTCTACGATGTCTCCGACGGCAAGATCCGCTACGACGGTATCAACATCAACAAGATTCGTAAGGCCGATCTGCGCCGGAGCATGGGGATCGTGCTGCAGGACGTGAATTTGTTCACCGGGACGGTGATGGACAATATCCGTTACGGGAAGCTCGATGCGACCGACGGGCAATGTGTCGAGGCGGCGAAGCTCGCCAATGCCGATGGTTTCATCAGGATGCTTCCCGACGGGTATCAGACGATGCTTGAGGGTGACGGTAGTGGCTTGTCGCAGGGGCAGCGGCAGTTGATTTCCATCGCACGTGCGGCGGTTGCGGATCCTCCGCTGATGATCCTTGACGAGGCGACTAGTTCGATCGATACCCGTACTGAGGCGATCGTGCAGCAGGGGATGGATGCTTTGATGAAGGGGCGTACGGTTTTCGTCATCGCTCACCGTCTTTCCACGGTCCGAAATGCCGATGTCATCATCGTTCTCGAGCAGGGAAGGATCATCGAACGGGGTACCCACGAGCAATTGCTTGAGCAAAAGGGCAAATACTGGCAGTTGTATACCGGAACGCTGGAACTAGAATGAGGTGAGGGTCATTGCAGGGTCATTGCAGGGTCATTGCAGGGGCATTGCAGGGGCATTGCAGGGGCATTGTGGGCGGCAGTAGGTTTGCAACTCACCCTTCCGGTTACTGCGACACCCCTGACAATGGCTTTCCCCGATGTGTAGCTGAGATGCGAGGTGTAATGATTTTGCATATATTTTGATAAAACATGCAATTTTCCGCATATAAAATTGAACTCGTAATTCCTTCCTGCTATAGTCTCGTTAGCATCCGATGCGCATGTATGATACGGATATGCGTTCCTGGGGGAGGGAATATGAACGTACTGGTTGTCGTAGTAGCCTGCGCCGGCATTTTGCTTGCGGGCTATCGTTTCTATGGAAATTTCCTGTCAAAGAAGGTGTTCAAGCTCGACGATAGCCGTGTGACCCCGGCCGTGGAGAAAAACGACGGGCTCGATTATTCACCCGCGCCGAAGGGGATGCTGCTGGGCCAGCACTTCTCCGCCATCGCCGCTGCCGGCCCGATTACCGGCCCGATTCTCGCAGCGGTCATGTTCGGATGGGCGCCCGCGTTGCTGTGGATTCTGGTGGGAAGTATTTTCATCGGTGGCGTCCATGACATGGGAAGTCTTGTCGCCTCGATCCGTAACCAGGCAAAATCGATCACCGAGGTCATCCGCCAGCATGTGTCCCTGCGCGCATGGATCCTGTTCCAGATTTTCATCTGGATCACGTTGGTCTACGTCATCGTTGCGTTCACTGATACTACGGCTTCCTCGTTCGTCGGAAACATCGACCTAGGGAACGGAGAAATGGTGACCGGAGCCGGAATCGCGAGTTCCTCCGTCCTCTATCTGTTGGTGTCGGTTCTGATGGGGCTGGCGATGAAGTTCGGCCGTCTCAAAGAGGGGCTTGCCACGCTGATCTTCATTCCTTTAGTAGGCGTGGCCATCTGGGCGGGGCAGTTGCTCCCGCTGGATCTTGGAATCGCCGACCCGCTCATGGCGCAGAAAGTTTGGGGGGGCATCATCCTAGCGTACTGTCTGGTCGCATCCGCGGTTCCGATGTGGTTGGTGCTTCAGCCTCGGGGCGCTTTGGGCGGCTGGTTCCTCTATATCGCACTGGCGGTGTGCGCCATCGGCTTGATATTCGGCGGCTACGACATCCAATATCCGGCGTTCATGGCATTGCAGGCGGATAGCCAGCTGGGCAGTTTCTGGTTTCCCATGTTTCCGGTCCTGTTCATTACGGTCGCCTGCGGCGCCTGCTCGGGGTTCCATTCGCTAGTTTCTTCCGGTACCACCAGCAAGCAGCTGAACAAAGAGTCCGATGCAAAGCCTGTAGCGTATGGCGCCATGTTGCTTGAAGCGCTTGTCGCCGTCGTATCGGTCGCCTGCGTCATGATCCTGAAGCAGAACGACGCCATGATCGGCAAGTCTCCGAATTTCATCTATGCAATGGGTATCGGGAGTTTCGTGGAACTGTTCGGGATTCCCGCAAGTCTCGGCATCAGTTTCGGCCTGATGGCGTTCACCACATTCGTCTATGATACCTTGGATGTCTGCACCCGTCTAGGACGTTATATCATCGAGGAACTTACCGGTATGAAAGGGTGGGCGGGCAAGATTATCAGCACTGTTCTGACCGCAGGTGTTCCCCTGTTTTTCATTTTCAAAACTTCGGTTGATGCCGCTGGCAATCCCATCCCCGCTTGGAAAGTGTTCTGGAGCACGTTCGGCGCAACGAATCAATTGCTTGCCGCCCTAGCGTTGATCGGCGTGACTGTCTGGCTGTTCAGCATCCGTACCGGAAAGTACGACAGAAAGTATCTGGTTTCGTTGATTCCTGCGGTAGTCATGTTCGTCATGAGCAATTGGTCGTTGATTTCCAGTATCTATACGACGCTGATGCTCGGACAGGGAATGATCGTTGTCGCTTTCATTTCCATTCTTCTGGTCTGTCTGTCGGTCATGGTTGCCGTGGAGTCGTACATCGCTCTCCGGCACTCCTCAAAGGCCAGGCCGATCCCCGCGGTATGATGCATGATATCCTAGGGCCGGTTGCCGCGAATCGCGTCCACCGGCCTTTGTGCGAGAAAGCATAGGAATCGTATCGAAACGGGGTATTTGGATTCTTGACAATTTCCCGTCGCGGGACAATGATGTGCTGCCATCATGCGACAGGTTGTCATTCTACATAACCAGATTCCTTCCGACGCGCCGGAGGATGTGCTGGATATTCTGCGTCAGGCGCAATGGATCAAGGAAATCCTCTCCAGCTCCGGTTATGAGGTCTCTCTCATGCCATATGGACTTTCCGCCTTGGAAAAACTGGATAGGCGGTGCATCGTATTCAATTTGGTCGATTCCGCTCCCGGCGAAGAGTCGCTCTCCTATCTGGTTCCTGGAATTCTGGAAAGCCTCCATCTCAGCTATACAGGCTGTTCGCTGAAAAGTCTCTTGCTCAGCACGGATAAAGTACTCGCCAAGCGGTTGCTTGTCGAGCATCGTCTGCCGACTCCGAGGCTATTCGGCGGAAATGCGCCTGACGGACTGTATTTGGTCAAACCGGCCGAGCAGGACGCTTCGGTGGGGCTTGATGACAAGTGCCTGGTGGCACGGAACGAAGTCCGGGACGTGTTGCTGCGGAAAAAGACAGAGACCCAAGGAAGGTGGTTCGCTGAGCAGTACATCGACGGCAGGGAGTTCACCGTCTGCATGTACGGGAGTCGGGAAGATATCCATGTCCTCCCACCATATGAATGGATGTTCAACGATTTTGGACAACGGGCGAAGATCATCACCTATGAGGCGAAATGGACCGAACGGACGTTCGGCTACGAGCATATCAGCGCGAAATATACCCACGATGCGGCTGACGGTCCGTTGCTTGCTGAATTGATCCGTATCGCCGGAGAATGCTGGAACGTGTTCGCACTGCATGGGTACGCTCGGGTCGATTTCCGGGTCGATGCGAGCAATCGTCCGTATGTGCTGGAACTGAACGCCAATCCAAGCTTCTATGGATTCTATCATCTTGCGAAGGAATGGGGTTTCAGTTTCGAGGATATTGTCCGCTATCTGGTCGACAATTGTCATCGATCATAGATACTTGTCCACCCAGACAAGGTTCTCCAGTTCGAAACCCTTGCTCGCGTAGAGACGTTGCGCCCTGTCGTTCTTTGGATGGGTCACCAAGGCCAGATAGGTGCAACCATGGTTTTTCGCCCAGTCCTGCGCGGCTTCGAGCAATCTTGCTCCGATACCGTGTAGCCGCGCTTGCCCGGATACGTATAGTTCGTTGAGCCACAGATAGTCGCCGCCGTTTTCCAGGCCACAGCAGACGTTTCCGAAGGCTATTCCGACCGCCTGTTCTCGATCGTACGCCACCCAGAGGACCGAACGGCTTCGTTCCTTCATCGCATTGGCAAGAACCATCTGCACGCTGGCTTTTGTCGGATCATAGCCGATGAACGTCAGTTGCTGCCGCAGGAGTTCCCATACCCGGTCAATATCGGGAATGGCGACGGTATGTTGAAACGACAATATCTTGATTTTCATGGCTCACCACCATTTTACATAGAGTAGCTTATCGTCTTGCGGTGCATAGTAGTCTGTCTGCCGTCCTTCCAAGATGTAGCCGTGATGCGCATAGAAGTTTCTGGTGGGTTGGTATAAGGGCTGAGAGGATGTCTCGATGTAGATTCTTCTTCCACCCCTTCGCTTGATCTCCGTTTCGGAGTGCTCCAGAAGGTGGGCGCCGATTCCTTGTCGTTGAAAATTGGGATCGACGGCGATCCAATAGAGATCGTAGCTAAATTTTGTACCAGGTATCGGTCCGAAGCAGGAATAACCAATTGGCTTGCTATCTGCAAATTCCTGTGCAAATTGAAAGAAATAGAGGCTTTTCTCTCCCTGTTCCAGCCGTTCCCTGACCAAGGATACCCCCACTTTCTGTTCTTCATCATTGAAAAAGCCGGAACGCAGGAGGATGTCCGCCACCGCGTCTATGTCCTGAAGGATAGGTTGTTCACGAAAATACATATTTCACCTTTCGAGCAATCGCTCGATTACCTGGCTATAGGAAAGTCCTGCTTGCTCCGCCGCCGCGATGAAACCGCTGTCCGCAGTAATGCATGGGTTGCTGTTCATTTCCAGGATATATGGCTTTCCCGCTTTGTCGACTCGAAAGTCGATTCTTGCGTATCCGCTGCTTCCGAACAGTCGGTATGCCGCCGATGCGAGCCTGCGAAGTTCCATCGTCAATGATGCATCCTTGTCCTGAAAGATGTAGTTGCGGCAGGTATGCCGATAGGCGAAGGATGCCTCCTTCCATTTCGCCTCATATCCTACGATCTTCGCTTTGCCTGCCGGATAATCGACGAACTGCATTTCGCAGACCGGAAGGATTATTCCTCCTGGCAGAATGGAGAGATTGAACTCCCTGCCGTCGATATACCGTTCGGCGAAATACTCCCGATGCTTCGTAAGCGCGTCGTCAAGTTCCTCACTGTTGGAAAACGAACGGACTGATGCGTCGGAGATTCCGATCGACGCTTCCTGGGCGACAGGCTTGAGGATCATCGGCGAACCGAGGAACGCCTTGCGGTCTCCGCCGGCGTCCACCCAGTCGGGGGTCGGCAGTCCGGCAGTCCGCAGCAACCGTTTTGCGATCAGTTTGTCGCCGGTCGCCAGGAGCGTGTAGGCGTCTCCGCCGCTGCACGGGATTGAAAGCGTTTCGCAGAGCATCGGCACCAGATGGAGGAGTCGGCTCGAACTCAGATTCTCCACCAAATTGAACACCATATCGCACCCTGATCGTTCGATGCGAGCGGCGGTGACAGGCAGGTTCAACGAGAACTCGACGACCTGTACGGTATGGTCGAGAGTCCGAAGCGCCTGCTTGACCGCCTTGACCTCCAGCAGCGTGTCCGCTTCGTCCTCGTTCGTGACGGAGCCGCATTTGTCGGTGAGGATCAGGACTTTCATAGTGCGAGTCTCCTCCGTGCCGAGGCGATGATCCGTTCGATTAGGCCGTCGTATTCCAGCCCATGCATCCTGCTGAGGATCGGCAGGTCGGAATCGACGGGATGCAACCCTGCAAGTGGGTTCACCTCAAGGAAGTTCACTGTTCCCGCATCGTCCATCTTTACGTCGATCCGTCCGCCATCTCGACAGCCGAGCGTTCGCCACGCATCCAGCGCTACTTTCTCGCAGGCATTCCATGCCGCGGACTCCGGTTTCTCGTACCTTGTGCAACGCTCATAGTCCTGTTTCGACTTGTAGGAATAAATGCCTCCGTCGCTTCGCTTTTCGACGATGATTTCCATTACTCCGACGCTGGTAGCCTCCGCTCCTGTGCCGGTGATGCCTACTGTGAACTCGCGGCCTCCCAGGTAGGTCTCAGCCAGTACCGGTTGCCGATACATCGAAAGCAAAGTCCGCGCGACGTTCTCCAGTTCCCCGGCGTCGTTCACCTTGCTAGCTGCGGTGATGCCGATGCCGGTTCCCCCTGCCACAGGTTTGAGAAACAGCGGATATGGGAGCGAAACGTTCCCGCAATCCTCCGGTTTCGAAAGGACGATGAAATCCGCCGTAGCAATGTCAGCCTTCCTTACTATCTCCTTGGTCAACCCCTTGTGCAGGCAGACGGCCAAGGTGAACGAGTCGGAGAACACGTACGGAATCTGATAGGCGTCCAGTAATGCCGGTATCTGGGATTCCCGCAAGAGCCCGAACAATCCTTCTGCGATGTTGAAGACCATGTCGCAACGGTTGTCCCCTGCAAGGTAGGATACCAGCGCCTTCACGTTGCCGATGCGTCGCGTACGATGTCCGAGTTTCCGCAAGGAGTTTTCGATGGCTTCTATCGTCACGATGCTATCGCATTCGGCCACTGACTCAGGAGGAAAACCTTCTTTCAAGTAATCGTCCTTCAGGTCGTATGTCATTCCGATCAGCACTTCGTGGTCTCCCTCGCCGTAGGATATGAGAAGAGCTTTCCCTCATAGTTCCTCAGATACAGATGCTCGTCGTCTTCTCCGACCTCGTACTGAGGGTAAATGGGCACCTTGCCCCCTCCTCCCGGCGTATCGATCACATACTGGGGGACGGCGTAGCCGCTGGTGAAGCCTCTGATGCCTTGCATCAGGGCCTTGCCTTTGTCCACCGTCGTCCTGAAGTGTTCCGACCCTAGGATCGGGTCGCACTGGAACAGATAGTACGGTTTCACTCGCACGCGCAGGAGCTTGTGGAACAGTTCCGTCAGTACCGGTACGGAATCATTCACACCCTTGAGCAATACGGTCTGGCTGCCCAGGACGGCGCCGCAATCGGCCAGTGCGTTGCATGCCCTGCTTGCCTCGGCGGTCAGTTCGTCGGGATGGGTCGCATGGATGCTGATATACAGGGGCCGGTATTTCTGGAGGACGGAGATGAGACCGTCGTCGATCCGCTGCGGCAGGACCATCGGGACTTTCGTGCCGATGCGTACCATCTCCACATGGTCGATGGCAGTCACTTCGGAGAGCAGATAGTCGAGCAAGTCATCGGAAAGGGTCAGCGGATCGCCGCCGCTGATGACGACGTCCCGCACTTCGGTATGTTCCTTGATGTACTCGATCGCCCCCGCCCAGTACTTTTGCAACGCTTCGGTATGCCCTCCGACCATCCTGGAACGGGTGCAATACCTGCAATAGGTGCTGCAGAAGCTGGTGGTAAGGAACAGAACCCGATCCGGATACCGATGCACCAGGCCCCGGACCGCCGTCGTATGTTCCTCCGCCAACGGATCGGCGCTTTCTCCTTTTCCAATGTTCGCTTCTTCGATGGAAGGAATGACGGTCTTTCGCAGTGGATTCGACGGGTCATCGGAATCGATCAGACTGAGATAGTAGGGAGTTACCGAGAAGGGGAACAAAGTGTCGGCGCTTTGCAATGCTCTGCGTTCGTTTTCTGTGGGAGTAAGGAAGCGACAAAGGTCGGAGTAGGTTGTGATCCGATGGAAGAGCTGCCAGTGCCAGTCGTTCCATAGGCCGTCGGTCGCGTCCGGGAAAAAACGTTTCCTGAACTCTTCGATTCTGCCTTCCAGGGGAAAACGTTCCTCCTGAAGGCCGCCGTTCTGGTGATGGGGGTTCGGTGCACCCGAGAGTGCACCCCTCCGTATGAGCGGAGGCTCGACATCATCAATAATAACATTCTCGTTAGTATTGAACTGTCCCATGTGAAAAATCATCCTTGACGACCAAACCAACGGTCCTTTCGACTCTACATGGTCGTCAGCGGTAGTGTATCACCAAGATGGGAAAACGTCCCTATCTTGTACTGGTTTTTTTCATGTTTTTTTCAAAAAAAACAGGGGCGTCCGCCATTCGGCGCAAGTCTTCGACGTTGAGATTCGGCAGGACCGCTGGCAATGGGTTCTCTGATTGTTTCCGGCAGGTCCCCACAGATCAATCTGAATTCCATTGGGCGTTGGAATCCATGTCCAGGATAGTGACCACCCCTCCTTTTCCCGCTCCGGTGTCGACGTTGACCAGATGATACGACGCAGATCTGAATACTTTTGGTACCGGCGTGTGCCCGATGAAGATCGTCCGGTCCGTTTCCAGCGGTCTCGACGGAATCGTCGTGCGATGTATCGATCCGGTTCGAGCGGATGTGTCCGCCATGCTTCGGTTCTCCATGTCGTACAAAAGGGCGCTCATGAAGTATGTCCGGTCCCAGACTAGTGTCGCCGCAGAAGGCGGGTTGTTCAGATCGTCGTATCGAGGGCGCATGACGTTCGCCGCACGTTCGATGTCTTCGAGTGTCAGACTGTCCGGTGTTCCGCCATGGACGATGATGCAGTCCTCTTCGACCCTAGCATACGGAATCTCCTGTAGCCATGACGCGATTTCTTGCCGTTCATTCTCGTCCACTTGCTCGGTGAGAAACGAAGCGACGGTCGCGTTTCCTCCGTTGTACCATGTCCACAGTGCGTCGGCCTCCCCGACGGCCAGCCAGTTCTGCAGCCAGATGTCGTGGTTGCCGATCACCGGCTTGATGTGGGGGATCCGCATGAGGAACCGAATGCAGGCGACGGTGTCCGGACCTCTGTCGCAGAAGTCTCCGGTGCAGTACAGCGTATCGCATGTCGCGTCGAATCCTGAGCGGTCCAGAGCTTGGAGCATCTGATCATATGCTCCATGGATGTCCCCTATGATGAATCGTCGGTGGCGTTCCAACGGCGGCCTCCTTCCGACGGACGATCCTTGATGGTCTGAAACGTATTCCTCCGTTCCAAAGGTCGTCTCATTTCTCTGTATCATACCATGGATCGGGATCTCGTGCATCATCATTGCCTGAGGATCCTTCGCTCGGCATACGCCAAAAGATATTCTTGCGGCGCCATGGTTTCCTGCTGCCTGATAATACCTGTTGAATCAAAACGGTGGAGCGTGTAGAATCCATATATTCGAGGGATGTTCCTTCCTCCTATGATGAGCGACATGCGGGGTTCTGCATGTGACTCGGATTCGATCGGCTATAGAGGAAGAACTCGTGAAGGGCCTCAATGCTACACCGATGCATGTTGCCGTTCCATGGTATGCGAAGTCACGATTTAGGAGTACATCAAGATGTTTCTGGACATAGAAGAAGTGGATGGATCCGTGTATCAGGCTGAATTGCTTTTCGAATACGATGAAGCTTGCGCCGGGTACAAGGTCTCCTATCGGCGTGTCGACGGTCCGGAAGACATCATCGTTCCGTCTCATGGTCCTGAAGATGTCCCCGTGACTGCGATCTCGCACCATGGGTTCATCGGAAACGGAGTGGTGAACGTCACCATCCCCTCGACTGTCAGGATCATCTGCGAGAATGCGTTCGACAGAGTGCAGTCCTTGCGATCGGTTTTGTTCGACAAGGGGAGCGGGCTGGAAACCGTTGATTCCTTTGCGTTCTCCCATACTTCCATCGAATCGATCAGAATCCCTGCCTGTGTGAAATACATCGGTCCCTTCGCTTTCCTCGGGACCTTCTCGTTGACCGAGGTGCTGTTGCCCGACGATTCGCAGCTGACTACCATCGGAACCTCGGCGTTCATGAATACACGCTTGGTGCATATCGAGCTTCCTCGTTCGGTCTCCATCATCGGCTGCCAGGCGTTCAAGGGCGTGCGGTCGCTGCAGTCGGTGGGTTTCGCCAAGGGGTGTCAGCTCCAGGAAATCTTGTCAGGCGCTTTCGAGGGAACGTCGATTATTTCGATCGAACTGCCGCCGACTGTCCTCGATATCGGGTGCAGAGCCTTCAACGAATGTCGGCAGCTTGTTTCGGTAAAGCTGCAAAGTTCTGTTCCTCCCTGGCTTGGTTTCGATGCGTTTCTCGACACGCCGAAGCTGGAACACATCTTTGTTCCGGCCGGTTCGGAAGCCTCCTATCGCGAGGCGGAAGGCTGGTCCGACTATGCTTCTTTGTTGACCGAGTTCTAATTTTTCTTCAAAAAAAATTTCTCATGGGTCGTTTCCAGGACTGCACAGTACTCACCGTGGCAGGCAATTGCATGCAAATTTGATGGTATGAAATCCTATTTGCAATATATTTTTTCATTGATATTACTCAATTTAGGATATTATTGAGCCAATTTCAAAACGCTGAAACCTATGTATAAAAATTCACAGATGTGTGCATAAAGATACAGAATAGCCAGAATGTCACCGCTCCGGTACAGAGGATATGCCATGAGGGTGAAAATCCGAG
>Ga0172378_10003875_pt1 | contig 14077 bp, 8 predicted proteins | sample GrowelOW332metaG_FD_119755 | JGI IMG/M metagenome (GOLD analysis project Ga0172378, IMG submission 119755) | Groundwater microbial communities from an aquifer near a municipal landfill in Southern Ontario, Canada - Pumphouse #3_1 metaG | ecosystem: Environmental > Aquatic > Deep subsurface >... | reverse complement strand
TTGGAATTTCGGCTCGTAGATTGCTTCCAGGATTTTCTTCAGCGCCAGTTGTACAATTTTATCTTCATATGCCGCTATTCCTAATGGTCTCGTTTTACCGTTACTTTTTGGAATATTCACCCGCAGGACTGCCTGTGGATGATAGGCTTTGCGTTTCAGCCTTCCGACTAAATCCGCGATATTTTCGTCCAACTTCTCCTCGTATTCCGTCTTGCTTTGCCCATCAATTCCGACCGCTTTGTTCCCATCCAGTTCCTTGTGACAGGCTCTTAGCATTTCTTCATTAATGTGGTGATACAAGGAAGTGAACTCCGGCCTCTTCGTGTGAGCAGATTTATCTGCTATTCTCTCTAATTTCGTTGACATTTTTTTCTCCGTTCCTGAGCACGGTACGTGTTTCCTCAGAAAGATTGTTATTATGTGACAGCCTTCCCTCTACTGAAATTACTCGGTTTCATCGGTACTATGCCGTCATCTGACTGCCTGCTGCCCATTTGGCTTTCTCCGTTTTATAGTTGTCCACCATACTTGCTTTCAAGAAGCAACAGGCTCTCCCCAGTTGATATGTAAGCACATTGTGATACATGAATGGCCCTTTGACCCCGCAGAGACCACCTTCTCTAACCATAGTGAAATCCGGCGATATTGCTTTCCACGTTGAGTAGCGTGTCAGCTCTCCAAATTCCGAAATTTCGGGGCTCAATAGCTTTTCATCCCTGCATCCTCGCTGTCTACGCTTAACTGGCAGCATTACTACTGTCCGTCCAAGACTCGCTACTGAATGACTGGTATAATCTTTTCAGACAGGATTCCCACCTGCTAGCTTACATACCCTTTGCTGGGCGCACACTCAAACTTCGCAAGTAAATAATCGCTATAGTGGCTCACTTGTCAAGACATAAATACAAATTTTTATAATTAATCTGATTATTCATGCATCTCAGCGTAATCCAGCAACATTTGCGGATAATAAACTTTGTTTGGAGGAATGTTACCCATAGCTGAATGACAACGAATAAAATTATAGGTAGCAGTATTATGATTACATCGAAAACCTATTTTCACGTATTAGAGAAACACATGGCAAAACCATCAAGATCCTCGACGAGATTATATAATTGCCGTCCGTTTTTATTACCGACGGCAAAGCACGCGGCAAAATGCCAGTACACTTAGCAGTTACAAGGCTTATCCTTTTCGTATAAATTATCGGAAGTAATAGAATAAAGCAAATATGAAGCAATTGATAACTTCTTTAAACTGCTTCTAGCTATTGATTTATAAGGAATCTTTCACTGTTAGTATATTTTAGGATTTTTTAAATTACTTCCGGCTTTTTCTCTCCCGTGGGAAACTCGTGGGAAAATAATATCCCTTTGGTTCCTGTAAAATCGTATCTTTAAGGGTTGTCTATAAAATTATCGTGGGAAAATAGACGTAATATTTCTTTGCACTATAAGATAAATGTCTATTCTTACATTGTCAAAAAAATGGCTCTCTAAAATCGCTTTTAAGCAATCTTTTTCATAATTTGCTTATACTTTATCGCGTAAAGCCATAAAATTCGTTATACCGAATCCTACGGCTATTTAATCGTAAAAAGCAAAAAAGCTGAAGTCCTGCACTGCTGCAAAGACTTCGGCTTTCATTTCTCCTACCACTCGGCAACATTATACATTACAGAGCAACCTTTTAAATCTTTCCCTTTAAAGTGTGCAAGTGCTTCCACGCGACCTTGTTCGTAACCAATAGTCTCGTAGGCAGTGCTATCGGCTACGGTAACACCTGCCTTAATTCTATGATCTTTTCTCAAATCGATCTTATACACATCAACCTTCTGCTGATCCACGGGTAAAGTGTTACCTATAGAATCTTTTTCGATTGGCGTTACCACGGTTCTATCCGTCTTCTCTAAGGCTGCTGGTGGCAAAGTGGGGTCGTTAGAAGCAATTTGCTTTTCGACGATAGTTGCAGCCTTTTCCACATTTGGAGCAGTTACATAATAATTAGCTGTTGGCTGCGTTTTTCCGGTTTGAATCTTATCTAAAGCTGTCTGTAGTAACTTCGCATTCTGTTCAGAGATATCAAGCTTATTATACAGAGCATTGGTGCTATCAAGCAAATCCTGTGGAATTACAACTGGCTGCTGTTCTTCATTGACCGCTGTAGCATGATTCTTTCCCATAAAATATGCACACCAAGTAAAACAAGAAAAGTGCCGACAATCAGCGGCACTTTATATTTTTGTACATATTCTTTTATCTTTTGCATATCAGATCACTCCTAAAATTCTGCCCGCAATCAAGGCTAACAAGACGATTTCAGTACATTTTACGATATCAGCACCATATTTTTGTACGAAAGTCTGCTCAACTTCTTTTACTTCGCTGGTGGCTCCATCTGCCGCAGCAGCAAGCTCTTTTTCGGCATTTTCAATTTTTGTCTGCAAATTTTTAATTTCTTCAGCAAAGAGATCCGCTCCGGCCGTCTTGAGCTGTTCACTAGCTGCCTTCATTTTTTCAATGTCTTGTTTAATCTGTTCGTTCATAACATATCGCTCCTTAAATTTTATTATTTGATATTTCAACTTAAAATATTCCACTTTTTTGATTAAAAATATTCCAAGATGTTTTAATATAAGATATTTCCATCAAAGCACTTTCCATCAATTTCTTTCTGATCGGTATACTGCCACATATACCCCTGTAAACTATCACTTTCACCCCATTCTGCATTCCAAACAGCACAGCCAAGCCCTTGCCAATCAATATAATCATTCAACCAAGATAAAGACGCATACACACCAGTATTTAAGCCGATATTATCAACAAAGTTTTTACAAACAGCTGTAATATTTTCAGGTGAAAAATCAAAACCGTGTTCTTTTTTCCAATGATCAGCATCTTCTATGTCAAAAAATACTGGAAGTTCTAGGCTAACTCCAGCTTCTTCGATCGCAGCTTTGCAATTTTCCACCTCTTTTAAAGCATCTTCTGGTGTTAGTGCATAGCTGTAATGATAAGCTCCAACCTGCAATCCTACTGCATGCGCACCATTTACATTTTCAGCAAATCTGTCATGACGGCCTGTTTTACCATATGAACATGCGACCATTACAAAATCAATCCCTGCATCAGCGACCGCCTGCCAATTCACATCTCCATTATTGTCTGATACATCAATACCTTTTCTCATTTTCCATTACCTCCATCGTACGGATTATCTCCGTCGTTACTATTTTTCCAACTGTCCATAACATATTTCAACATTGCCAATACACCGGCTCCACCTAAGGTTGTGAATCCATCCCAACAACTCCTTAAATCAAATTTGGTACCATAAAGGGCGTTAGCCCAATAGCCAACGCCCCAAAATAAAAAGAGCAGCAAAAATGCTGCAATGATACTTTCTATTAAATATTTTTGTATCTTTTTCAACTTTTCCCTCACATCCTTACTTAATTACAGCTCCATAAATAGCAATACATGTTGTCACGATCCAAGCTATCAAGCCAGTATAACCATTCTGCTTTTTCTCTCGTTCTGACAGCATCGTTTCTACTCGTGCCAGCCGATCGGACAAATCATCCATTTTAACAAAAAGTCTTTTTACTGACGCTTCGCTCATTCCTGTCACATCCTTAAAATCAGAATACAAAAGCCCGCAGATTTCTCTACGGGCCATGCCTACACTTACGTATCATATTGTTTTACCTCTTAAAATGATAGAAAATCGTCATTTTCTTTTTGTTTCTTCTTTGACATACTATCTTTCATCCTTCCAGCTTTATCTTCTTGTTTACGTTTACGTTCATCCTTGACCGTCTTAGGCTTTATGCCAAGTTCTTTGATACGAGCGAGTTTCTCTGATGAAGGATTATTGATAAAGTCCTCGACAGCATCCTGCTTTTCTTTCTGCAACTGTTTATTATCATCATAGATAATGGATTGCTTATCGGTTGCTATGGATTCATCAACAGACTTAAATCCAAGGCCTCTAAGAACGCGGTCATAAGCAGAATCATACACCGCATTTGTCCGGCCCCGACTGCCTTCGTTTTTTCCACTAACAGGCATAATGATATTTGCAATCCCAGGTGAAAGCATTTTCAAGGCTTGCATCGTGTCGCCATCTTTAGCATACATTAATGGTTGAATTACAGAGCTGGCAGCCGGACCTAACAGGTTAATAAAACTTTTAAAATCTTTTGGTATACTTGGAATAGCATCACCAACACCAGCACGAGAAGAAATGTCAACATTTGCTGTAGAAAATACTCCATATACTGCAATTTGGACGAGTGCTTTCATCACGGGATTATCACCAGCAGCTCTGTATATAGCCTGCTTTACCTTGTTTTTATAGGATACACCGAAAACAGCTTGACCTAAATCGTCAAACCAGTCAAGTGCTGGCACTTGGAAGAGCCCCGCCATGAGGAAGTAACTTCCCCAGAAAATGGCCTTTTGCCTTGGTGTCGTATCCTTTGAAACCATTTCTACCATAAGCTCAAATTCCTTAATAGGATATTTTTTGAACTGCAGCAGAACTTGGCTAAAGACTGAACCCCGGCGGAAGATATTTGGGGCATCATTTACGCCATAATCAAAGTTTGCTTTTCGGTTTACCTGCTGCGCGTATTCGATTGCTTTATCATGGTTCATTCCACGCTTGATAGCTTGCTCATAGGCAGCAAGAACCGTACCACGGCGAACGAGTCCCTCAGACTGTTTAAAGAAGAACATAGACTTGTTAGCGATATTACCAACGGACATTTTTCCATAGCCAGCACCGCTGTCCAATCCTATATCATTAAGAACACCACTTTCAGTAAGGATTTTTAAATCACTTATGCTGTATTTTTTATGGGCACCTTTTTCTAAAGCTTTCCACAATACATTCACATCACCAATAAGGGCTGCACTGTTTACGAGCTGTGAAAGGTTTATCATAGCGGAAGAAATGTTCAGACATCCAAGCTTCATAACAGAAACCGTATTGGTGAGAGAGTTGGCTAACTGCAAAGCTGCACGATCACCAAAATTTGCAACTACGTGATTTCTCCAGAACTTCGAATTATTAAGCAACTCATTTACCCACATTTCTACCGCAGTCGGATTTCCGTTGATATCGTTGATATAGTCTTTGCTATAGCGAGCTGTTGCATTCTCGCTATGAGCATCGTCAAATCGTCCATACAAACGTTCAAAAAGGGATATAGCTTTAGGCTTGAACTCCGTCTCCATTGCGACATAGCGGGATGATGTATTAAAGAAATGCCGCATAACCCAGTCAAGATCCTTTTCATAACCGGCTGCACCTTTTCGCTGGATGAAATTCCCGTAGAACCTATGACGATTCTTCAATTTTAATTTTCCCTGCATCATTTCCTTTGCTTCAGCCAGCGAAATATCGTTTTCTGTGGCCATTCTATGCATGACGCTCTTATACTCATTATCACCAATCGTAACAGCATAGCGCATATCATCCTTTTGGTTTAACCCAACCTGTGCGAAATCAAACTGTTTAGGCCGTACACTAAGATGTGCATCCGGATTGTTTTTAAGGTAGGACTCTGCTTTATTGACGGCTTCCTTCATTGTTCGTCCACTATCCACAATAGCAGTCTTTCCATCTTTTCCCTTCTGTATAACAAAGAATTCATGAAAGAAATGAGGTACATAACCTGTTAACTTATTCAAATCCGTTATGCCCTCACGCACTTCAATTTCGTATGCATTGTCACCCACATTAGTTTCATTCAAAATCTGTATTGCATCATCAGCTTTCATGCGCTTAAGCTCATCATCATTTACAACATAGGTTTTTTTCCAATTAGCATATTCTTTATACGTAACAAGGTACTTTCCAAAGTCTTTTTCGGTAGCTTTAAGAACTTCGATAAAGCGGCTCTTCTTCAATTCATCAAGCTGTGCTTTATCAAGTGTAGAAGATTTATCCTGTGGTCTACGCCTTGCATCATTAAGAAGCCGATAAGCCTTATTCATAATACGGCGTACTCTCACGTAGGCTTCTGCGACATTTTCCTTCGTACCTTCATCGATAAGCTCTTGCTTTGTCCACGCTTTCCCTTTGGTATCGCCCTGCAGCATGATTTCATATAGATTTGCTTTATCGCTTTTGTCTTTAACAAGATCCATTGCAGCACCATATTTGCGGTTAAAGTCAGAACGAAGCTTTGTAAGCTTTTGCATCCCACGCGTGGCGTACTCATAGAACATCTTGAAAGCTTTCACACGTTGCGCAATATTAGATGGAGAAGCCCAAACTTTATCAATGGAACCTATTTGGTTCTTGCTTTGTAATGCCATATCAATTTGTATCTGTGGTGAATGTGTTTGGCGAAACCTCAATAAAAGTTTTTTAAATGGCGCATCAATAAATGATTTGTCCTGCTTTGCAATAGAATATCTTTCGGGATTTAAAGCTTTTTCCTTGACAAGATCGTCTTCTGTTTTTATACTAGAACTAAGTAAAGCACTTCTTAGTGCAGTACCCACAGGAGAATTCGCTCCTGATGGACTGTACCGTGAGGTGCTTTTTTCTTTGTTCAGATAAACTAAGTCACCATTATTAATCTTGTTTGTAAACCATCTCATGCCCGGCGTATCTTTTCCATAGGCGGTATTTAGAACACTAATTTTTCTAATTCTACAGGAACAATAACGGTAGCCCCGTTATTATCTTTTATTGTTAAAGCAAAAATGAATTTTTTAGGATCTGGTGTTTTTAAAATCATTACAGGATCAGCCATAGATGCTGGTAATTTTTTTAGAACAGCACTGTCCATGCCTGGATGTTTTGAGCGAATAGCATGTTCAAAAAAGCTTCCATATACCTGCAGCTTCATGTTTTTTGCGCCAACAAGTTCTAAGGCAAGTGGCATATCCATGAAATCAAAAAGCTTACCATTTTCCTTCGACTTCCATTTTGCTTTATCAGATGCATCATATAAATCACAAAGTTTTTCCCACTTCTGGATATCGTCATTAAGCTTCTCTGCGCCCAAATCATATCCGGAATTATTAATGGAATATTTTTCATTAACCAATGGTTCTCCTGAGACCATGCGAATTTCTCTGCTTTTTCTCATAACCTTGAAAATACGGTTTCCATTTTCGTCCACCATACTACAAGCAAGCTTTTCGAATGCCTCACGCATAGATTGTTTCTGCGTATTCGTAAGACCAGCGGCCGGAGTATTCATAAACTCGCTGAAACGATCCATGAGATCATGAACCCATGCTACAAAACGCGTAGCTAAGGATTTATTATCTTTGCCAAGATTTTGGAACAAAGATACTCTGCGGTGCACATCCGGCATATAGTCTGCCATCATTTCTTCTATGGTTTCGATATTCGTCATTTCCGGTCGACCGATTGAATCACGGTACTCATTTAGCTGGGCATCAGAAAAACCTTCCTTGGATTCCAAATAATCAACCATATCATTGAACAGAGCTACATTGTTTTTGCCCATCCAATGAAACGCTTCATGCCAGAATATCCAGCTATTTGGAACCTTAGATTGCGTATTAATAAAGCTTACTCCGTTATGGTAAAAACCATTAAGTACCTTATTCCCTTTGAAGAATACGGTATCTATACCAAGTGTCTTACCGAAGGCCTGTAATGCCTGCTCTCTGCTAGGCAGTTCGTTATCCGGCATAAGCTCGATATTTGACCGCAGGCGCTCCGCAAAATTAAGGGAAGAAGCTTTTACGTTGGTAGCCATGAGAGCATTTGCTTCTTTAATGAAAGCGTCACGGCTGGGTTCATCATTGAAAAGAAAGGCTTTAGCGAACCGCGAATAATAGCCGTCATTACGTTTTGCAACAGAGTTTATTGCTTTATAAGAATCTTTACTTACATAGTCCTTAAACGTGGCTTTAGCCTGTTCTTCACCAGTTTTTGTATTTTTATGGGTACCTGTATCAAAATTGCTTTCTTTATCAGTTAAAGGATCTTCTTGCGAAGATTTTACTTCATAGTTTGGAGCCGTTATATGCTCAATAGCATCAAAGAACTTACTGATATTATTTGCATTAACATCATATTGCCCGCTTTGATATTGAGAAGCCGCTTCCTTACCGGACTCTGTTTCCTGCTTATCAATGATGATTACCTTGGCATTCACCTTAGTTCCTGCACGTTCAAAGGTTACATCCGGCAGGCTGATTGTCTTCATAAGCACAGCATCCGGTTCACCTATGCGTTCTAACTTGTTGTTGGCATTTTCATTTCCATACAACCATTTTTCAAGGTGCTTGTTTGCACTTGGACCATCGGGTATGATAGCAACCAATCTGCCACCATCTTTTAAGTGCCGAAAAGCTTTTTCCACATGATCTATAGCGGTTTTTCCTCCGGTACCAAACGGAGGATTCATTACAACAGCATTGAACTTATTGCCGATATAGTAATCCTCAAAAGTGGTATTCAGAACTTCTCCACCGTTCATTGCCATCTTGGCACGCGGGGCCAACTCCGCACTTGGTTCAATTGCTACATTTTTCGTATCGCTGGGGAAGAATCTTGCGATAGCACCATGTCCGGCAGACGGTTCGAGGGCACTGTCTCCTTGCTTAAGATTTGCCCATTCAGCCATCTTATAGCCTAAAGGTTCCGGCGTAGCAAAATAATCTTTTCCCTCTGCTGCTTTGGTATGCGCATTCTTTTTTTGCTGAGCGAAATAATAGGTCTTTGCTTTATCAAATTCCGTAAGAGCGTTATTAATGGCTTGGTCTTTCTCTTTACCACCAGTACCCTCGCCTTTGGCTCCCGGAAGATTCTTTTTCCATTCATCGCTATCCATTGTTTCTTCAAAGACATCGATAAAAGAATTCTTTAAATCACGAGCTTGTTCACCAAGAGCAAGATTTTCAGCGGTGCTGGCTCGTTCCGCAATCTTATTTGCGAAAGCGTTTTTTTCCATAAGCGTACCTGTGTTTAAATACCGGAAAATAGCATTTGATTGCTGGCCAACACGATAAATACGCCCTTCAATCTGTATAGCCGCAACTGGTTTTGTCGGCATACCAAGGTTAATTAATACGCGCTGATGCTTACCCGTAGTATCATGGAGACTTATTCCAGCCTGCCCTGCGTCCTGCTGAACAAGGATAAGATTTTTGCCGTTTTTGTCGTCATTGAAGTCTTTAACAGCCTGCTCGCGGTCCTTTTTACTTACATCCCCATTAAAGAGAGCCAGCTTATTTCCATATTCCTGCTGCAATGTAACAATTGGCGAATGAAGCTTTTTCAAATCAAGCCCGATTAAATCCGGCCGCATTTGTGCAAAATTTGCATATTGTTCTTGTAGATCATTTGGAACATGCTCTATCCGGAATGGGTGCTTTGCCCCTCCCTTTTTATAGCCGTGGAAAACGACAACCTTTTTTCCTGATTTCAGATATGCATTGATAAGAGGAATAACTTCCTTTGCCTTTACAGCCTCAAGCAAATAATCTTTTTGGTTTCCCTTATATTGCTGCTGCATGTATTGGGAAAATTCTGTAAGACCATGTTCTTTCTTTGAAAGCCAGTCGAATCCTTCATCAATTTTCTTGCCTATGCCGCCATCTACGAGAATAAATCCACGGTCATAATCCTTATCAACTGTGAGTGCGCGCCCAGATAAAACATCAGCATCTCGTAGTTTTTGATGAAACTGTACTTCCATTACAGAACTATCAACAGAGGCTTCCGGTTTCGTGAGCTTGTTATAGCGCATCCGGTAGCCAAAATTAGACATATAGAATTTTTCCCTGCCATCCCCAGAATTATAGGAAGATCCATCAACTTCAGGATACTTAAACAAATAGCCTTCTGCATAATCAACATCCGGAACGTATGCCCAAGGTGTCGCAGAAAGAAATGTAACCTTTGCTTTTTCATTTTCTGACGTTTTTGTCCATGCTGCAATATCTTTTTCACGCTGCTCATTAAGTTTGCTATAAGCAGCATCTTTCCTTTTCCCGTCTGGCATGTCAGCAATTTTTTCATATTCTTTGCTATGCAGACGTTGAAAACGCTCTCTAAATCCGCGTGAGTTCATTGTAATTGCCCTTAGATTCTTTAGTGCATCCGTCGGATTTCCACTTTCTCCGGACATTAAACTATGGGATTTATCTGGAATAATAATATCCCACTTACGGCTTACAAGTGCATTATTTGCACCCATATTTGAATAAGTCGTAATAACAAGGCCTCTTCCTGCATCCTCTGTGTCTGCAAGAGGTGTAACCTTCAAATGAAAAAACTTTTTCGCGTTATCTATCCAGTCGGAATTTATCTTCGCACTTGGCGTAACGATTAAGATATTACTTTTTCCTTTGTAGAGAAAGTGTTTTACGATACCCAAACCAGTGAATGTTTTTCCTGTGCCGGTACCATTTGTGAAGAGCACACCTGTACCTTCCTTTTCAAGAAGTCTTTTTTCTGCAAAGCGAACATCTCTGATTTGTTCGGGCAATAACATAGGCAGGTCGTGCTTGATTTTCTCAAGCTCGCCTGCCTCTTTTTTATCGGTATTTTCTTTTGGATCAGCCTTTAAATTGGCTGCATCGTTTCGTCCGTTTTCAGAAGGTTTAATATTTCGTCCAGTTCGACCGTCGTCAAGTAGGGCCTGTCCTTCGTAATTAGTGACAATGCTTCCTGATAATTGTTCAGTTCCGGTGCTACTGCTCGAATCTGAGTGTTTTTCTGCGCGTACTGCGCTATTGCCAGACGTTCTGCCAGTATCGGTGCTACGTCCGTGAACGCTGATGCTACCTCGTGGGATTTCCCCTGCTTCATCAGACGACTGTATACCTCGTCTTCCTTTTCTGCTGGGTTCTTGGATTGCATCATTTCCCCCCACGGTGTCTTTATTGTTCCCTGTGCTATTTCGTTTAGCCACGGGGCTGGTGCTGTCATTAAGCTCATTTGCAAGTTCCTCCTTTGTTGGATATTTTACTACGCCGGCATATGCTGGTTCTATAAGTCCAGCATACTCTTGACCAATCATTTTTACAAGTTGCTTTTTGAGAGCGCCCTTATCTGTAATTCCTTTGCATACTATGTCCCTATATATTGTATAATGGCAGTCATTTTCGCTTCATCAAATTTTATATCTTTTGGATATACGTTGATGGTATACCATACACTCGATAAGAAAGGCTTTAGCTCCACATTCCCAATTGTAGGATTGCTTCGTCCATACTTATAATTTAAAAGTTGCTGCCTGCTAATACCAGTTATTTAGGATAGTCGATATAAGCTAACCCTAGTCTTTTACGGTTTCTACTCATAAACTCCAAAAACTTCATAGCATTACCTCCTCTGCCGATATTCCGACCTATAAAATAGGTAAATATGTTTGACTACTCTCTGTAACAATACTAAAATGAGATTAATGCCTACTGGCGAAGAAAGGAGCTGCTTCCATTTTGGGACAGTTTTGGGATTCGCCTGCTCTCATTGGTAACGATTGAAGCTCCGGCGTGAAGAACACGAGCGACGGCTCGTTGGCTATTTTCTTCTAAACGAGCAAAACTGGTCTGCTAAAGAGATGTCACAGCCACAAAGCATATAGTCTGAGTTGGTGTCGTTGGACCGTGCCTCAATGATAAAGGAACAATCTTTTTATCACCGTTGCACGTTAAAAACCGAGACAACAACTATATGGCTGCTATGAGAAAAACAAATTTACCGGACATTGAGGACTTGATTGGAAATTAGATAATTGAGTCCTTTTTGTTTAGCACTAAGGTCGTTATCGCACGAGATCAGCGAATACTAAACATTTGACATGCACATATAGCTTCGTCAGTGTGAGAAGCGTCGGCGGCTATATTTATAGGCCGGAATATCGACAGATAAACTGATTGCCTATCTTCTCCTATACAATTGTTTTAATTTTATTTAACAATTTTTTATTGTTAAATAAATCAAAAAAAATCGTTTCTATAGGAATACCAATATCAATTTAAAATTTTTTCATAATAATAACCCCAGGCTTAGTATATTCATTTTACCATCTACACCAAGCTTGTTGACTTAATCTATATATATTGCTATTTTCGCTTGTGATCTCTTGCCACGAAATTCTATAAGTTTGTTTTTCTTCAATATTTTCACCCTTTTCAAGTAACAATGTTTTGTTGTTATCTATAATATACAATAAAATATTGTTCTAATCAAGCAAATAACAATATTTTATTGTTATCATTTTACAATTATTAGTTGTAAAATGATAATATGGAGGTATTAATTATGTTTTCTGATAGGTTGAAACAATTACGAAACAAAAAAAACATACCACAAGCTGAACTTGCTGACATGCTCGGTCTAACTCAACAGGCTATAGGTCGCTGGGAAAAAAATAAAGCAACCCCTGATTATGATACGTTAAAAAAATTGTCTACTTTTTTTAACGTATCAACAGATTACCTTCTTGGTAATAGCGACTTTCCTCTTTCTAATGAAATTCCATTACCAGTAGAAAATAAAAAAATACCAGTCATCGGAACCGTAACATGCGGGCCTGGTGGATTGGCATATCAGTATATTGATGATTATGTATACATTGACAGTAGTTTAAGTGGCGATATACGTGCCCTTCATTGCAAGGGTGACAGTATGGCAGGTATGGGGATTTTTGAGGGCGACACTGCAATCATACGTATACAGGATACCATTGAAAATGGAGAATTAGCTGTCATTGTAATTAATGGTGATGAAGGCACGTTAAAACGTGTCCGGTTACAAGAAAATGTTATTGTGTTAGAAGCAAGCAACCCAGCCTATCCCCCACGAATTTTCGCGGGAAAAGAAATGAAATTAGTGAAGATTGTTGGTAAAGTAATTGAGATAAGAAGAAAATTTTAATGAATGCCGTGGAGATTTGCTCACGGCTAATTATAAAAGAGGTCATACTATGAAAAGAATTGCTTTATTAGTCTTTTTTATTATGACTTTGATGTCGTCTACGGTATTTGCAACAAAGGGATATATAGCTTATTTTAACGAGAATTTGCAAACCTTGATTATCCCCCACAGGTATTGAACGACAAAGAAACAAACACCGTACACATTGTAGGAAAAGTGTTGGAAACGAGAAGAAAGTATTGAAGGAGGCAGACTATATGTCGGTTTTTATAGAAATAATATATTTGGCAATATGTTCCGGTTTGTTCAAGAAATTGGAAGACAGTTTACTAAAAGTTATATTAGTTCCAACATTATCTATACCAGCTTTCTACTTTGCATCTATATACTTTGGATTGGTTTGTATAGGATTTTGCATTATGTTTGGCCTAGGAAAGCCAAAAATGAATGAGATATATAATACTTCGGGACTACGCAGAAAATTGGGAGGAATGTTTGACTTGTTGGGAATGTTGTTGGTTATTATCGGTATAGTCGCATGGTTCTTTTTGGGGTGATATATTCGTATACGTATCTAAATAGCGGCATAAGTCCATTTCTTGGTAGCCTCGAAATTCTATAACAATATTTGCTTTATACTCCTTAACATTGTTGAGTATATTATGGTTGCTTATGAAAATGTGCAGTAGACATTCCAATCCAAAAGCGTAATTATTTTACAACGATAAAAAATAAAGGAAGTGGTATTTATGAAAAGATTTTTAACAAAAATAATCTCAACCGGACTATGCGCAACGACACTTTCGCTATCATTTTTTATTATCCCTGCCTATGCGGCTGAAAGCACAACAGCTGCAACAGAAACTGGTGAATATCACAAATTTGTTCCTTCTATATTAAAACCAGAAATCAAAACGATACCAAAAGATCACGCCTACATACCACAAGGAACAAAGTTTCCATTTGAACTAACTCAGACCGTTGACTCTAAAACAGCACATACTGGCGATCCAATATTATTCAAAATATCTTCTAATATTATCGTAAATAATGTTATTGTTATTCCAGAAGGAACCATCGCCAATGGTATAATCACAAAAGCAAGATCAGCTGGTGGCATGGGACGCAGAGGAAAGATCGAGTTCTCTATAAATTCAATAAAGACTATAAATAATGTTGATATTCC
>Ga0172378_10003874_pt1 | contig 14078 bp, 13 predicted proteins | sample GrowelOW332metaG_FD_119755 | JGI IMG/M metagenome (GOLD analysis project Ga0172378, IMG submission 119755) | Groundwater microbial communities from an aquifer near a municipal landfill in Southern Ontario, Canada - Pumphouse #3_1 metaG | ecosystem: Environmental > Aquatic > Deep subsurface >... | reverse complement strand
CAACGGTCGTATGCCGATGTCTTAAGGCCATAATCGGCGACAAAACGGAGGATATCCGCCTTGACAAAATCGTAATCGATGACATTACCTTCGGTGACCTTCACATACCCTCCTGAAACCCAGCTGTCGTAGTTGATGTTCTCCTTGCGTATCTTCTCCACCATCTTCTCTTTCGGAATCCAGAACAGTGGTAGTAGCTGGAACCGCTCGTTTTCATGGAAGATAAGCACATAGGCCGTGATGTCAGACACGTTCGAGAGGTCAAGCCCGCCCCAGCACTCGCATCCACGAAGGGTTTCAGGATTGGTCGTGCCACAGCACTGCATCCAAGTCTTGTCAAGAATCCATGTCTTCTCGGCATCCACCCACAGGTTCACATTCTTGGTCATCACATTGCGCACTGCCTCCGGACGGTTCTTGGCGTCCATCACCTGATCGGCCAAGTAGTCGGCCGAGAGGCTCACGCCGAGATTAGGGTTGGACTTTATCCACATTTTGGGGTTGTCCCACTCTTCGCTACGGTCGAGCGTGTAGATGATGCCAAATAGCGAGTCATCGTGATTCACTCCGCGCAAGACCTTGATGACGTTGTCGCGATAGGCATAGCACGCTCCGGCCTTGTTGAAGCCGGCTGTGGTGATGATGAACATCAGTGGCTGTCGGCGTGCTCCGAAGGCTGACTTGATGACATTGAACATCCCGCTGTCCTTGTGCGCATGGAACTCGTCTATAATGCCGCACGATGGGTTCAATCCATCATGTGTCCCGTAGTCGGATGAGAGAGGTTTCATCATTCCTCCCTTGAGTTCATAGACTATCGAGTTGCGATAAGGGTGAAGATAGTTCTTCAGATCGGTGGCCTTGACTATCTCCACAGCATCGGCAAAGCATATCTTCGCCTGATCCTTTACGGTCGCCGCCGAGTAAACTTCCGGTCTGGCCTCCCCGTCAGCAAAGAGCATGTAAAGACCAATTCCGGCAGAGAGGGCTGTCTTGCCGTTCTTGCGAGCTATCTCGATATAAGCATAGCGAAAGCGTCGAGTGCCGTCAGCGTTCTTCCAGCCGAAGATATTCCATAGCACGAACTGCTGCCATGGCTCCAGAATGAACCGCTGTCCGGACCATTTACCCTTAGTGTGTTTGAGCTTCTCGATAAAGCCGATGGCTCTCATGGCTGCTTTCTTGTCGAACACCCAGCCGCGATCTAAGGCAGCATCTAAGTCTCGATAGTACCTCTCGATGGCCAGCTGGACGAGTTCGCAGGTGAGTATCTTGTGGCTACGCACCATCTGGGCATAGAGTTCTGCCGGATAAATTTTCTTTGTCATGGCTCTTGAATATCAATGATTTCAAAATCGGCGAAGTCGTCCTTGGGCGTATTGCCAGTGAGCAGTGCAGCCACCCTTCCACGACTAGCCGGTGAGAGTCCAAACTCTGAGGCAAGGCGCTGGGCATTTGCCAGCGCACCTTCTGCCACCTTGCGCTTGGGGTTAATCTGAGTAACCGTTCCGGCCTTTGTCTCCACTTCGACTGTCACTCCTTCCTTCTCGACAGCCTTCATCATGTCGTTATACAAAGCCATCTCCCTACAATAGGCGACCAGCAGGTCAAGTGAGGCGACATCCAGCATATTGTTGCAGAGCATCTCAGTGCCAAGAACGGTGTAGAGCCTCTTGGCTGTTCCTTTCAGGGAAGACTTCGGTAGTACTGGTAGAGTCCCCGCAGGTCCCAGCGCCGGCACTTGCGGGTCCATCCTGCAAGGCTGGTCAGTACCCCGAAGGGTCTTCTGGTTATTTGATATTTTCTTTCGTCCTTTCATAAAAATCCATTTTTGTCAATTTCGCACGTGCGTGTTCAAGACCAAGGGGGCGATTACATTTCGAGACCTCTGAAGGAAAATGAGCCCCTCCCCATTGGTCGGATAAGCCAGAGTGGTCGTATGAACACTGACCCCATGTAGACCACTGGTCGCATTATTCCGAGGTACTTAATGGCACCATCTGTGCCCCAAAACCCCACTTAATGCGACCACTCGCAACTGTTTGATAACAGCCACAATGTGGCTTTGAAAAATGACGTATTAATTTCTTCATCATACGACTGCTTTTTAATTCCGGTTCATTTCTTGGGTTTATTCATCACTATCGACGAGAGAAGCCTGCTTGGCCGGTGCTCAAAGAGTCTCTCGTTGCGAGCCATCATCGTATAGAGCTTGGTGGTGGAAGCATTGCTGTGTCCAAGCATATCCTGCACCAGCTGCGGATCCAACCCCTGCTCAATCATCAGGCTGGCGCAGGTGTGCCGAAGTGAGTGTGCGGTGATATCTTTCTCGTCAATGCCAATCGCTCGAAGACGCCGTTTGATGATAGTTCCGATAGTGCCCTTGTTGATTCTGGTGTTCTTCCTGCCTTTCATATGACTGATGAACAGCGGATCGCCATCTGTGAATTCCCTGCCTGAGAGGTAGTCCTCCAGAAGGTCCACAGCTTCGTCGGCCAGCACAACGATGTCATGCTTGTCGGTATGCCCCTTGCGCTGGATATGAAGAACAGGAGCATCATTAATCTTATCGAAGTCCTCGACATTGATTCTCTGCACCTCGCAAGTGCGTAGCCCATTTGTGAGCATCAGGAAGATTATCAGCTTGTCACGTTTGCCGATGGTGGTAGAAGAGTCCATGCTGCTAAGAAGCGCCGAACTCTGTTCTCCGCTAAGAGGACGCTTGTAGTACTGCTTCATTTTGAAGCTGCTCTTGATTCCCAGACCGATGTTGTCGTAGTAGTGGTGTTCATCGCAGAAGCTATAAAAGAGCTTGACAACGGTGATATACCCGTTGTAGGTAAAGGCACTCTTGCCAATGCCCATCAGGTAGCGCTTATAGTCGATAATGTCAATGCGCTGCGGCTCGCGAGGATCGACCTTGCGTGAGCTCAACCACCGGAACCAGAGACCAATCTTTCGGCGATAGTCATCCTTGGTGGAGGGTAAAGCATCTGCCTCCGCGAGCCACTGATCGACAATTTGGGTGAGTGATAGTGTTGTTCTCATATTCGTTTACTTTTTGCTGGAAGCTACTTAAGAAGATTCATCTTTTGCTTGCAACCATTTGATGTTTATTTGTTAGCGGCTTCCATTTGCATTGTTATTTGTCTGCTGCGCTCTTTCTTGCATGACAGGCGTTGCATAGAGACTGAAGGTTATCCATTGTAAGCTTCGCTCCGCCCTTGTTGATTGGCACGATGTGGTCCACCATCTGAGCCGGAGTTGTTCTACCTGCGCGAAGACACTCTTCGCATAGCGGCTGCTCGGAGAGCTTCAATGCCCTGAGCCGTCGCCACCCAGTGCTCTGATAGAAGGCGGTGTTATGATGAATAAAGCCTTCAAAGGGCTTCTTCTCCTTTAGCCATGGCCGGCGGGTATGTTTCTTTATTGTCGGCATAGGGTTAGATGATTACTTCTGGGTTAATAGGAGAATCCAAGACCTCGGTGTAGATACCTGATACTCGGATAAAACTGCCACTCTGGCACATCTCGCGGTACTCGGCAAGATTGGAGGCGTAGACCTTGAAATCGGGAGAGAAACAAGGACTGCCATAGCGGCGGATGTTCTCTCTAAGAGCCCTTATCTCGCACTGCTCCCATAGAAGAATCTCCCCGTTGAAAGTAGCATACTTGCACCTGCCATCGTTCAGACGGAACACCACGCGGCGGTACTTCATAAAGCGGTCCGTATCCTCGTTGAAGTAAAAGATATCTTCGTTAACGTATTCACTCTTTTGTGTCATAGCGATTCTATTTTCTTAAGCTTGGTCCTGAGAATGTGACGATGCGGCAGAGGTGACCAAGGCGGTCCAGAGTCCTTTCACCATAGCGATTGATAATCTGGGCATCATTGAGGTTGGTGCTGACGAACACTGGCTTGCAGGTCACCTCGGCATTGTTGATGATAAGATTGAACCCCTCTGTCTTTTCGCCGTAGTCGTTCTTGAGCCCTTCCACGCCGAGCTCGTCGATGATGGGACATCCGGTGCGAAGTAGGTACTCAAGGCACGAGGGGCATGCCCAATTGCCGGTAGAGAACAGTGGTGCGAAATAGAAGTTCTGAGCATGAATTGGGTGAACGGTCCTGTCTTTCATCTTCATCAGAATCGGAATAAGCCCGTTGATGATGATGCTCTTACCCCTGCCGCAGGAACCCATAAGAAGGAGCCCTTTGCCCTTAGTATCGCACATCCAATTGATTATCTCCTCGTATTCGGGGATGAACTCGAACTCCGCGATGGTCTGGTCAACGAAAGTAAAGATCTCCCGAAAGATCTGCCGGCAAGTATCCTTGCCGCCCCAGCTGAAGCTGCGAAGCTCTCTGTGCATATAGGGGCTGTAAATGCCGAATGAATTGATTGCGTCTTTAACTGATTGTAACATAATGATTAATGTTTTTTATTGCTGATTTTGTTTCTGAAATTTTCGAGTACTGAATTGCGGTCGGCTTCTGTCTCTGGCTGCATGATTTGACCGATGTGCTGGCCTTGTTGGACTTGTTGTGGCGCTTTGGAGACCTGAGAGCCACCCTCAAGTGGAAAGAGTCCTTTCCAGCTGCTGACGATACTGCGGTCAACGATTTGCTGCGCAACAGAGGTATCGTCGCTGGAGAGATTACGAAGGCGTGAGAGGAGCTTTGAAAGCGACATCTCGCCGGAATAATCTTCTTTACGCTCGGATTTATACTCCAGCCATTGCTCCATTACTCTCTGCCATTTGGGGTCAATAGTCGTAAGCCACTCTCTCCAACTAAACTTCTTTTTCTTATCTTTTTCTTTAATAGAAATATTATTGTTTAGTTTATTCTCTATAATAGGAGTAGCCTCAGTTTGCGTTCCACTTTGAGAACCTATTTGGAACGCAAATTCATTATCGCCATCCTTTTGTGTTCCACTATGGAATACTTGCGTTCCACTGTGGACCGGTAGCGTTTCTATTTGGAATGCTTGCGCTCCTATTTGGACCGCAATGGACAGTGATAATGGCATGATTCGATAGATACCGCTACGACATCCTTTCTGCGGTCGGAACTCGATAAGCCCTGCTTGACACAGGCTCTTTCGGCAACGGAATATTCCGGTCTTAGATATGCAGGTACATGCCTGAATCTCCGATGGCGAGATGCTCAGTTCCTGCGGCCAGCCGGCACGATTGAATATGTTCATGAGTCCATGCCACAGAGCGATATCCGAGGATGTGAGTTGAAACGACGGCAGCTTGTCGTAGAAGAGCCTTATTTCTGTTAGATAGTTCATCTCTTGTTCCTTTCAAGTATCTTCTCAAACTCAGTATACCGTTTTGCCTCCTCTGGCTCTTTGACTGCCGGCATGGCTTCGCCAATAGGCTCTCTGACAAGGCCCATGTAGATCATCAGATCTGTGCGACGAATCTTTACTCCTTCTACGGTATTGAATTTTGGAATCCCATATTTTCTGCAGCAGCGGTCGCATTGTCTGAGTGATACACCCATAAAGTCGGCAGCCTCCTGACGCGACAGCAGTATCGTCTTGGCGAGGTTCCCGTCAAGAAGCTTCAACTGGTCGAGCTCAGTCTGAAGGCTCACAATACATCGCTGTATCTCGGAGAGTGTTTTGGTAAGATCCATTGTCCTTTCATCTGTTTCAGGTGCAAATGTCGCCGGTTGCTGAAAGCGAATCAATGGAGCTACAGTGTAGGTACAGCGAAATAATTGTTACTTTTTGCGATGTTCCTTGTCTGATAGGGCTTCAGCGAGTTTGTAGATGAACACGACGGGATCGTTGCGGTTAGCTATCTCCGCCCGTTCCTTATACTCGTATTTGTTTGCCTGAATGTGCAATACGTCTGAAGCCGCCGCAACAAGTGTATGAAAACTGACAGTCTTCCCCTGCGAATCGCGGATGATGCCCATCTGATAAATGGCATCAATCAGCTCAAGAAGATTGCGGGTGTTTGAGGTCCAATGTAAGTCGTAATTTCCTTCCGGCAAAAGAGAAGTGAATAGTTCTGGACAGGTAATACGTTTGTCGTTTTGTGCAATTGCGGTGCGGACTATGCCAGCTGCGCGCTTACGATAGAAATCTAAAGCGTCATTTTTTTTTGCCTTTCCGGTAGGTCAAGATAAAGAGCAGATCGTTGAACTCGCTGTCAATCCTCAGATAACCGCTGTTGCTGTATAGGAAATCTGCCAATAGAAGCGTGAATTCGGAGTATTGTACTTTCAGTTCATCGGAAGTAGAGTTTATGGTACTGTCAACCATTACCGTTCTCATGAAACGGCATTCTTGTATATTGTTCATTAGTAATATATTGTTGTGTTAGTAATACAAAGCGATTAGACAAAATTAAAGCCCACTACCCCTAGGGATGTGAGCTTGTATCACTTGGCGGCGAATGTATCTTCTTGTATACTGCGGTGCGAAAATATTAAAGTGCTGTTACTATCCCAAAGGTAGCAAATAATCGATTAACGAGGAGACTATTCGCCGGAAAAATGTTTGTGTCGACGCAAATTTGCTGTGAAAACCATTCCCGACTGATGCTTGCCAAAATTTTTAAAGATAATCGAGAGATGTACCAAAGTATTGCTCAGTTTGGAATAATCGAAATTATCGCCGTAGAAAGCGTATTTTCTCGTCATTTAAGCCATTAGAATAGAAAAATATCCTTAACTTTGAGAGTTAAATTAGCAAAATTATAGACTGTGGTGTAGGGTTACTAATAGAAATGGCCTACGGGCGGTGCTGTATGAGGCAAAAGGCTACTAATAGAAACGCAAAATGATAAATAAGCAGGAACTGATAAGTAAAATCCAATCGATTGACGGATTGAGTAACGAAGAACGGTCGTCATTGATTGAGTTGTTGCGCACGCGCAAGAAATATGGCCTTGTCTGGGAGGATAAGCCAGAGGACGTAGAAGAGAAGTTGCGAGATGAATTGCCTGTGCTCAATGAAGTGAAGGAACGAGCTATTATCAGTGACGACCCTGATGCTCCAAACCATATTCTTATCGAAGGTGATAATCTTCATGCCCTGACAGCACTTACTTACACCCATAGTGGAAAGATTGACGTCATCTATATAGATCCTCCGTACAATACAGGTAATAAGGATTTTGTGTATAATGATCAGTATGTAGATAAAGAAGACTCTTACCGGCATAGTAAATGGCTATCATTCATGAACAAAAGATTGAAAATTGCCAAACAACTACTTTCGGATAAAGGAGTGATATTCATCTCTATTGATGATAATGAACAATCGCAATTAAAAATGTTGTGCGATGAAATATTTGGTTTAGAAAATTTCGTAAGTAGTATCCCTTGGCATTCTCGTCAGTCCCTTCAAAATGATACCGACCTAAGTATTAATCATGAGTATATTGTTTGTTTTGCAAAACATCGAAGAATACAAAATCGTAGATTGAAACCATGTAATTCATCAACTTGGTACAAGGATGACGGTTTTGTCTTTTATCCAATAAAAGTTGATAATGAAAAATATAGTAATCCAGATAATGATCCTCGTGGTCCGTGGAAGGCTGATCCGTTTGATGCTCCTCATATAAGGCCAAACCTAACATATCCTATCACCAATCCTAATACAGGAGAACAGCACCTCCCACCTCGTGGGAGGTGCTGGAGAATTTCACTTGATAAATTCTCCAGTGCCTTGAGTGATAATAGAATACTCTTTGGAAAGACAGGCAATGGAAGGCCACAATTAAAAGTCTTTTTGAATGAACAAGAACAATATGGATCTATTGCACATTCATGGTTTGAAGCTGAAAAATTCGGAACAGCTACGCATGGTTCAAAAGACTTACAAGCAATTTTTGGGGGTGATAAGGTATTCACTTCTCCCAAACCTGTACAGTTGTTTTTTGAGATTTTGAAGCTCGTTTCTTTACCAGACAAACCTATTACCATTCTTGACTTTTTTGCAGGTAGCGGAACAACGTTGCACGCAACAATGAAATTGAATGAAGAAGATGGTGGACATAGGCAGTGCATCCTTGTGACAAACAATGAGAATCATATTTGCGAGAATGTGACCTATGAGCGCAACAGGCGCGTGATTCAAGGCTATACCACTCCAAAAGGAGAGGCAGTTGCCGGATTGAGTGGCAATAATCTTCGCTATTACAAAACTGATTTTATTCCAAGAGAGCAGACCGCTCGTAACAAACGCGCTCTTGTGGCTGCAGCAACCGACTTGTTATGCATCCGAAACGATGTTTATACGGAATCTAAAGAATTCGGGACGAAGCGTCTGCGTGCAGACGTCGCCAGATATTTCTCCGATGGAAAGCAACAGATGTTGATTATTTATAACGAGGAGGCTATTCCTGCATTTACTGAAGAGATATTTCGAATGCAGGAAGACACGAAGATAAAAGTATATGTCTTTGCCGCCGGCAATTATGCTTATGATGATGAATTTGAGGAAGTGGCCGACAAGGTAACACTCTGTGCACTTCCGGCTGCCATATATAACGCCTACCAAAAAGTGCTTCCAAAGAAACGGGCAAAGATACTTGATGAGACCAGCGCTGCCGATGTAGAGAATACTAATGGAGAACTAAACTTTCAGGAGGAATAGATTATGCTTAAGCAGATAAGATATCAAGAAAAGGCGGTTAATAGTTTGGTCGATAAAACAATAGAGTTATTGAATCTGACCGGCAATCGCAAAAAGCTTATATTCAAAGCACCGACAGGTGCCGGAAAAACTGTGATGGCATCTGAGATGCTGGCACGTTTGGCTCAAGAACTGCCAGAACGGTCGGATAGTCGCATCAAACAGGCGGCATTCATTTGGATTGCTCCGAACAAACTGCATGAACAGAGCTACTTCAAGATGAAGAACTATTTTACTGAGACGCAATTGCTGCGTCCTGTGATGTATGACGAACTGGACCATTCCGTGGATGGTTACATCAAATCAGGAGAAATACTGTTTGTGAATTGGGAAAGTATCAATAAAGATAATGCGGTGATGATTCGTGATACAGAGCTATCAGCTTCACTATATGATATCACCAACCGCACTCAAATAGATAATCACATTCCTATTATTGCAATTATCGATGAGGAACATATGTTCGGAGGCCGGAATGCAGTGAAATCAGAACAGGTCCTGAAGAATATTCAGCCAAAGGTCGAGATACGAATTTCCGCTACCCCTATCACTTCCGGAGATGAAATGGTCAGTATTCCTCGCGAGTCGGTTGTCGCCGAGGAGATGATTAAAGAGGGCATTATTCTGAATCCGGCGTTGAATGTGACAAATTCTATGGGACTGACCAGCAATCAATGGCTTGTGAAAGAGGCGCTGGATAAACGAAACGAAATAGCAAAGGCTTACGAAAAACTCGGAGTCAAGATTAATCCATTGTTGCTAATTCAGTTACCAAACGACAGCTCGGAAAGGACTACCAGTGAGGATGAAACAATAAAAGAAGAGGTTATCGCCTACCTTGATACCATAAAAAGCATCAATACGGCTAATGGTAAACTGGCCATATGGCTTTCTGGCGAAAAAACAAATCTTGAAAATATAGAGGAACCGGATAATCTGACAGAGGTGCTGCTGTTTAAACAAGCAATCGCGCTGGGTTGGGATTGCCCTCGTGCTGCTGTGCTATTGATATTCCGCAAGCTTGAGAGTTTCACTTTTACAGTCCAGACTATCGGCCGAATTCTCAGAATGCCGGAACAAAAGTTCTATACAAACGAAATCCTCAATAAAGGCTATGTCTACACAGACTTGAGTAAAGACCAGATTCAGATTGTTGCAGATGATATGGATTATATCTCTACTCTTCGTGCTGTCAGACGAGAAAATCTGAATAACGTATCGTTGACTTCATCATACGTTGAACGAAAGGCAACAGATCGTAATCGTCTTGGGTCGGACTTCAAGAGGGTACTTAAAGAAAAGATTGCCCAACAATGGACTCTGATTTATGAACCATCATTATTCTCGTTCTTTGACTTTGAAACTGGTGAAGACCGTTCGGATATGGATGAGGATAGTAAACAAAAAAATCAGGTGGCTGAGAATAGACTTAAGGCTGGTTCGCATATCAAGTTAGACGTAAGAAGTATTACTATCGATATACCAAAGGATTTATTGATGGAGGATGAGGTTGGATTAATGCGGGTAGATAATCAAGTCAAGTTTGCTCGAACAGAGACTGAATTGAATAGGGTTTTCGATAATTACTGTATCAAGCAACTTTCTGGATGGGAGCGGCATCAGAGCCTGTCTAATCTTGAGAATGCTCTCGTTGAGATTATGGAAGAATTGTTTGAAATCTTTGAAACAGAAGCCAAGAAAGTAATTCTGTATCATGCGAATCAACCGAAGTTTGCTGATGTGATTACAAAAGCTTTAAATGAATATGAAAAGGTAATAATGAAACGTCGAGCAAAAGCTGCAGAAAGAGAGTTGCATAATTACCAGTGGGAGGTTCCGGAAGATCGAATATATAACGAGGGCGCAAGTATGATTGACGAAGAGAAGAAAAATCATGCACTCTTGCCATTTATCAGGCTTAAGGATTCATCAAATCCGGAATTGGGCTTTGCGAAGTATCTGGAAGACAACTCACAATATATAGATTGGTGGTATAAGAATGGAGATAACGGAAAGTTGAATTATGCTATCCCATATTTTAACGTAAACAATGAAAGGGCTCTTTTCTATGTGGATTTCATTGTCAGAATGAAGAATGGTCAGGTGTTCCTTTTTGATACCAAAACTGAAGGAAGCGATGTGAATGCCGTAAAGAAGCACAACGCTTTGATTGATTATATCAATAGCGAAGAGATTAAGCCTCAGGGACTAAAGGGAGGAGTGATTATCGAGAGTAAAGGAAACTGGAAATTCTCACCGTTAAAGATTGCCAACACGACCGATATAGTTAGTTGGGATTGTTTTTATCCTGATCAGTATTGTATGAAATAACATTCAAGATTATGGCAAAAGGATTAGACAGCAAGTTCCTCCATTATGGAATCAGGGAGGAGGATTTAGACTTAATCAAGAGTCTTTGCGAAAAACACCACCTCGATTTCGATTGGGTCAGCGAGGAGATTTTACGAAAATTTCATGCATCAAAGGTTGACAAAATTGAGATGTCAGACTCTGATTCCGAAAGCATAATCAACGCGGCCATTCAACTCGTGAAATAACTGTACGCTCTATGATTATCAAGAATATAAAGATTAAGAATTATAAGACCTACCTGTCTTTGGATCTTGATTTGTCTATTAGCCCAAATAGACCGATAGTATTGATTGGCGGTATGAATGGTGGTGGCAAGACTACTCTATTCGAGGCAATTTGTGGAGCATTGTATGGCTTAAAAATCCGGAATAAGGAACATTTCGTGGAACTGTTTAATAATGGCGTCATGGGTCATACTGATCCTGAAATCGTTCTTGAGCTTACTTTTGTAGGTATGGTTCTGGGACAAGAACAAAAGTATATTCTTCGGCGCATATACAAGTTAAACCCTTCGGAAATGCCGGTTGAAAGCGTGTCATTGAATATGAATGGAAATCAATTCGTTTTTGGAACGGCAATGACATTTGCACAGCGAGCACAAGCGGAACAGCAGGTCAATAAAATTATCAAGGCTAATCTTCCGCAGGAGTTGAGCAAGTATTTCCTGTTTGATGCCATGCAATCAAGCGATTTGCTGAAAGAGAATGTGTTCGCACAGATTATCCGTGATAATATTGAGAATGTAATGGGCTTTAATAAGTACATTCAATTGGAACGGGCATCTGAAAGGCTACAGCAAGAATGGGCGGCCAAACGATTGGCAGCTCAAAAAGAGGCCGACGAATATAACAATCTGTGTAAGCAGAAATCGGACCTTGAGCTTGAACTCAATCAAAACACAATTGAGCAGGATCGTCTCTATAAGTTCATGGTAAATATCAAGGACGAGTATGAGATTGCGAAAGATGGCGCTAAGGCCATTGCGGATAACCGCGTGAAAATTGAAGACCTGAAATCAAAGATTGAAGATACCAAGCGAGCCGCGGCAAACTATAATGAACAATTGAAGTCGGTAGTCGATGCGTTAGAATTGAATGTCTTTATTCCCAAGATGATAAGTAATATTTCCCTTGAACTTAATGATGTAATCCGTTCAAAGGAGGAGATTCAACGCAAGATAGGAGAACAATTGTCACTCGAACAATTACAAGATATTACGAACCAAATTCTAAAATACCTCAAAAAGAATCTTTTATGTGTTGAAGGAATCGACGATGAAAAGATTGTTGCTTATCTGCGTAAACAACAGATGGCCCAAGAGGGTATCCTTGATAAGTATTCGTATTTGGACGGAACAGAGGTTGATGCGATAAAAGCGGCGCTATCTTCACATTCTGTCAATACTTTTATTCAGCTTGATACACTTCGTCATGATGTCGATACAAGGGTTTCAACGCTTAAAGAACAGGAAATGCAGAAAGACAGTCTGGAACGTATGCAAAGAGGTGGAAACGCTACCATTATCAAGGACTACGAAGATTCGGAGGCAAAGCTGAACAATCTAAAAGATTCGTTGACGGATATACGGGGAAGGATTTCTCGACTTGAAAAACAAATTCATCAGTATGATATCCAACTTCAGCAAGAACCAGATGTTAAGTATGACACTTTAGTAGAGCTGAAAAAATTCTTCGATGATGTCGCTAATTCATTGCTGTTACGCAAGAAGCGCAAGATTGAAGAAGATATGAAGGAACAGCTAAATAAGTTGCTAATCTCATACAAAAACTGCATATCAAAAGTGGAGCTATCTGACCAACTCGAGAATTTTTCCATAAAACTCTATCATAAGTCTGGAAACATTATCTCGCTTAATCAGTTGAATGCAGCTTCAAAGCAAATTTTTATTCAGGTACTCTTGAAGGTTCTTAGAAACTTGGGAGACTATAATCCTCCTGTGATGATTGATACGGTAATGGGCGTGCTGGATGAAGAGAGCCGAGACGTTCTGATGGAAGAGTACTTTCCTGACCTTGCAGAACAAACGATTTTGCTTTGCACTACGTCAGAAATTAGAAAAGACAAGGATTACATCAAGCTTGAGCCATTTGTCGCTAAATCATATACTTTAACAAGAGATGTGGAACAGCAATGTACAAATGTTGAAAGTGGGTATTTCGGTATTCAATTAAGCGAATAAGATATGGAAGTATTACTTGATAATCTGAGACAGGCGGAGGGTATAATTGAAGATATTACACCGCTTAAATCAATACTGGAGACTAAGTTTAACCTATCCCAGCAGGCGGACGGCAATAACCCATATACCTTCCCGCTGAATAAGGTTCTTCGTCTCTGCCTTATCGCTGGATTGAACCTCCAAGAGAAGAGAAATCTTGTTGATGCTGAAAAGATTCCACTCTCGAAGAATAATCAACATCTTGTAGCGACTTTCTTTACCAAGGATAATCTGAAGCCTTTTTTCTCTTCACTGCTGAAACTAAGATATGACGCATTAAATGTGGACTGGAGAGATTATACTGTAGTTTCGAGGATAGTCGCTAGCGAAATGTACAGAGGGTTACATTATCTTCTGGATGAATCAAACTTAGACTCGTTCTTGTATGCTGCAAGCGATAAAAAGCATGCTTCAAGCACAATACCGGCGCTTGAGCTCCTGATAGGTGAATACTCTGACTCTGTTGAGGCAAAGTTAAACATCAATGGTCGATCGGTCACCAATGCGCAGGTTTTAGTGGCAGGGACAACTGGATCTGGAAAAACAAACCTCTTGGCCGTATTAATAGAACAGTTCAGGAGCCTTTCAATAGAGACTCCCTATCCTGTCAACTTCTTGCTTTTTGATTACAAGGGCGAGTTCTCAGATCCGGCTAATAATAATTGGCTTAGTTTATTTGAAGTAAATAGAAGTTGCATTTTGGACCCAGTTCAGAAGCCATTGCCGTTTACTCCTTTTAAGGACTTCTTCGGTCATCCATTGAATGAAATCAATCTTTATTCTACTGAGATGGCCAATGCATT
>Ga0172378_10003873_pt1 | contig 14080 bp, 9 predicted proteins | sample GrowelOW332metaG_FD_119755 | JGI IMG/M metagenome (GOLD analysis project Ga0172378, IMG submission 119755) | Groundwater microbial communities from an aquifer near a municipal landfill in Southern Ontario, Canada - Pumphouse #3_1 metaG | ecosystem: Environmental > Aquatic > Deep subsurface >... | reverse complement strand
CAGCTCGTCTGCTGATGATGGTTCGCAATGTTGGTCTGAGTTATCGTAATGAATACAATATGGCATTGCCTGGTTTCATGCCTCTTGTTGGAGATGCATTTGGCCAGACGCGTGGCATGGGACCCATGTCTCCAGGTCTGGATTTTGCTTTTGGCATGATAGATGATAGCTATATTGAGCATGCTCGTGCAAACGATTGGCTATTGAATTCCGAGGCAGTTGCTACACCTGCGAACACAAATTACACTCAAGATATTCAGTTGCGAATGACGCTAGAGCCCGTCCGTAACCTGAAAGTAGATTTGAATGCCAGTCGTACCGAAACCATATCTAAAAGCGTGCAATACATGTTTGCTGGAAATCCAACCACCCAAAGTGGCACATTTACGATGACAACTATTTCTATGAGAAGTGCATTCGAGGGAATTGGTAATGCCGGTAACGGTTTTTCAAGCAAGTCATTCAATGAATTCTGTCAGTCTCTTGATGGATTCCGTAACCGAGTTGAGGCACAGTATGCTGGATCGGTTTATCCCAATGGGTCGTCGTTAGCTGGTCAGACATTCGATGCTGCGAATGGAGGCGTTAATAAATATAGTAGTGACGTGATGATTCCCGCTTTCTTGTCAACCTATACCAGTATGGGTGGCACCCTCAGTCTGTTTCCTGCTTTATCAAAATTATTGCCTAACTGGACGATTCGCTATGATGGATTGGGTAAACTGCCATGGTTCCGTGATGTTTTTAAGAGCGTAACAGTGAACCATGCCTATAAAAGTATTTATGCTGTCGGGGCATACAATACATTCAGTACGTTCCAAGAGTTCAACAATGGATTGGGATTTATCAGCGATGCCACGACAGGTATGCCCATTCCAAACAGTATGTACAACATATCAACCGTCAGTCTCAATGAAGCGTTCGCGCCTTTGCTTGGTGTAGACGTTACCTTACAGAACAACCTTACCACCAAATTGGAATATCGAACAACCCGGGTATTGACCCTTAGCACTACCAGCGTGCAAATCAACGAAGCAACCAGTCGCGATTGGGTCTTCGGATTGGCGTATAAAATCAATAATTTTGATATGTTCAGTGGTAAAAAGAAACGCGTGGCACACCCTCAACGCACCAATGCCACCCAGCAAAATAATGCCAATGCCAATCGAACGACAACTGGCATCAATCGGGATTTGAACATTCGACTCGACCTAAGTTATCGTCAGCAGGCTGCCATCAGCCGTGATATTGCCTCTATGACAAGCGCTGCCAGCAGCGGGAACAAAGCATTTAGAATGCAGTTCTCGGCAGATTATACCCTTTCTAAAATGCTGACCATGTCTGTTTATTACGATCAACAAACCAATACCCCTTTGCTTTCTAGCAGCAGTTTCCCGACAACAACACACGATTTCGGGGTCAGTATCAAGTTTAGTTTGACGAGATAAATACGAGAAAAGGCTTGTATTCTATAGAGACTACAAGCCTTTTCTCATCCTTAAATGATTCTGCTTTAGAAGCTGTTCAATGCTTTTTGGGCCGTTTGAACAGTCTTTGAAGCTGGAACTTGGGGCAGATTCTTTAGCTTGAAAGGGGATAATATCTTCTCTATTTTCTCTAATCCTCTTTGATTGTTCAGGCTCTTAAACTCTTTGCGTAACAAATATACCTTCTCATAAGCCTGAATACCTTCCACCAATCGGTCAAAACGTATGGACGACCTGGCGTCTGGATAAACCAGATAAGTGTCACCGGCAGCCCATGCCCTGAATCTTGAGTCGAGCAGCGGCTCTTTTACCCAGCTGTTATAAGCCCATCGTAAATAGCCGTCTAAATGTCTGTTTGCGATATGGTATCCTATCCAGGCAGCTTCGGCAGGGTCTGAAAAAGTAAATGTATTGGGGAACGCTTCAGCGCAGCAGGTATAGACAGTAGACACTTTTCCCTGTTTCTGGCGACTTTCCTTGACCTCTTCAGGGAATGTTTCACCGATAGTAATACAATAGTCGTATAGTTCGGGCTCAAGCTCTTTATGGTAACTGCCAGCCAATGATACTTTGAAGTTGGGTTCCACCTGTCGTATCAGTTTCAAAGTTTGCTGCATCACCTCCCGTGGGCGTTCGTCCATGGCGATGATACACTTATCAAACCATCCCTTTGCTTTCAAGTGCTTTGAAAAAGAGGTAAGCATGGCGGTCCACATCTCATTGTATGCATCTTCTCCAGGAGCGGTCTGAATGGATTTCATTTGGTTGGTTGCTTGGTCAAAATATTGAAAAGACAGTTTCCAAGGCACCATTGAATAGCAATTAATCTGTTGGTCAATGCCCTGACTCATGGCAAACTCAACCCATTTATCGAATACTCCAAAATCAAAACGCCAAGTGCCATCAACCTTTTTGATCCATGTTACCATGCTTTCGAAATAATCTTCGGTTTGTCCGCCCCAAGGTTTATGCATCAGTGAAACGGTGATAGACTTTTGCCCGGCACCAGCTAACATCTTTAAAATTGGGCGCATCGCCTCGAAGTGCTCCTGGCTCCATAGAGGTACCTTATAATATCTTGCAACGGCAAATGGATTTTGCCATAGATCCAAATGAAAAGCCCATTGTGAAGGGTCGGGCAGCGTTCTTTTGTGAACAATGATCTTTAGTGATAGTGCAACTGATTTTCCATCTGCTTCAATGATAACCTTGCCGGAATATGTCCCGGGCACTGTTTCTTTTGGGATGCGGCAGCTAATCCAAATCGGTCTTACAGAATAAGCTTCCATTGACATGGATGCGATGGTGTGGTCAATACAATCGGCAACCAGAAGAGAGTCGAACAGTGAATGATCGATGCGATCTCCACAACCCCCTTTTCCGTCAGTGTTCAGTTGGTCGGTCATGACATATCTCACAAAACCTCCACTGAAAGCAGATGCAGGTAAAGTTTGATGGTTTCGACCATTGAATTCAGAAAATTTAAAGGTCAGGTTCGTGATGGTCTTTCCGCTCCAAGTTACAGCTTGTGCATGCAATGTTTCCCCTTTCCATCCTTCAAGGGTCATTGATATTCCCTGTTTGTTATGTGGTGGAACATGCTTTTCGTACCGAGTGTCAATATCTCCCCAAGTAGCCTGCCAGTCGGTTATTCCTTTCCAGTCAGATTGTTTTATTCCATGTGGGTCGGGTAGTTCCTGATAAGACGCACGTGGAAATTCAGGTTGATTGGTGGGTACGCCACATTGTGTGGTACCGTTTTGCTGGGCCATTAATGGACTGCAAAAAAAGATGAGAGCAGCACAGGCCGTTTTGATTTTGTTATACATCGTCTTGGTGATTGGTTCAGGTGATCGTAAAGCGCTAATGCGTTTTGGATTGAAGCAGATGAAAGCCCGAGATGCTTGTTCTTCTGCCGTTTTACAAAGATAGGAATTATTCTTGAAATTCAAAAATTAATGACTTTACAGAAGGATTGTTTACACCGTTATTGCGATTTAATACATGCCATGAACAGGATAGAACAAGCCAATGACATCGGCTCGTTTCTTTCATTTTGAATTTCTACGCAATGCGCATCATCATTATTCGGCATCTTGTGTTCTCTTTCGTCTATTTATACTGACCATAGGTTTATGATGACATTTAAGGATGCTGCATATCCTTGAGTCTCTCAATACTTTTCTTTGTCAAAACAATTATTCATCAAAGCACTATTTATGTGTAGAAAAAGTGGATGGTTTTGTTTCACTAAATAAGCCGAATGGGATGAAAGAAGTCAGAAATTACTTAACATGCCAAAATGCACTATTTTGTACGATGATATGGGCACAATTGTCAAACAATCTCATTGGTTTTGTTCCATGAAATAGATGATATTGTAAAGTATTGATATTGAATAAGATATTTGCTTTTAAAATACGATGTGATACTTCTTAGACGAACGATAAAGTGTTTCTTTTCTTCTTTAGAAGGAAGCGAGAAAATCATTTATAGGTCACTTATTTCTTGCATGGACAAATATTTATGTTGAGAGTGCAAGTAGGTGATGAAAAATGTATTGAATGCTCTTCTAAAAAATGAGATAGTATTAAAGTTTGAGGTGCTAAGGACGTTTTTTCAATGAGCTTGGTACTCAAAAGTCTTAAAATATCAGTAGATAAGGCAGTTAAACGTGATATTTTTTGTATTTTTGCATCTGCTAGAACATTTCTATTTCTACACAGAACGGATGGCAAGCATGAAACAACGAATTTTTCATCAGCGCATCACCATGGCTTGGAAGTGCGTATTGGTCTTAAATTCTTTTTTAGTTCTTTATTTCTTTTGGATAAAAATGGCCATCTTGGGGTTGCTATTTGTCATGATTGTTGTCGGAATGCTCGAGCGTTTGCTGCACACCACGTACACCTTTTTGCAAATAAAGTCTATCGAACTTGACACAGAGATGGAATTTTTGGTGATTGATAAGGGGCGTTTTTCCACCAATAAGAAGATCGCTTTACGGGATATTGTTCGTTGTATGCCTATGCGCACTCATTTTGGTCTGGCCCATTATCTATTGATAGCGTATGGTGCCAAAAAGGTTTTGGCTATCGAACCGGATGATGAAAAGGGATTTGTAGAAGAATTAACAAAAAGACAAAAAGCGGAAGAACTTTCTTTCGCATCTGAAGAAATATGATCAACTCAAAATCGTTATTGTGGCTGTTGGCGTGGTATGTATGTGTACCGTTGCAGGCACAGGTAGATAATAAGCACAGCAACGAAAGTGTTGGGACCGTTGTGGCCACTTCAGCAGTGCATGACTCTGTTAGTAGAACCATGCCATTGTTGGACTGGCCATCTTCTGTCAGAAATCAACTATCCCAATTGCTGGAAGACAAACTGTTCAATACATCGCAGGTTGGGTTAATGGTGTATGACTTGACGGCAGACAGCACTCTTTTTGCGTACAACGAACGGCAGATGATGAGGCCAGGCAGCATTATGAAATTGTTGACAGCCATTACTGCTTTGGACAAATTGGGTGGAAATTACCAGTTCAAAACCGAGTTGTACTATGATGGAAAAATTGAGAACCGAACGCTGACAGGCGATGTATATTGTGTTGGGGGCTTCGATCCATGCTTTTCGCACGACGATATGCATTCGTTTTTGTCATGTGTGAAGGATTTGGGTATCGATACCATACGGGGTAATCTGTTTGCCGACAAAACCATGAAAGACCTCAATACCTTAGGCGAAGGATGGTGCTGGGACGACGATAATCCTATTTTATCTCCCTTGTTATATAACCGAAAAGACCATTTTATGGACCAATTTGAAGATGAATTGCGATCTGATGGAATTCGGGTTGAGGCATTTAGTTCTACAGGGCGAAAGCCAGCCAATGCAAAGTTGCTTTGTGTGCGGACGCACACCATCGATCAAATTCTGTTAGATATGATGAAAGAAAGTGACAATCTTTATGCTGAAGCAATGTTCTATCAAATTGCAGCTCAAGGAAAGCGGACAGATATATCAGCTAAAGATTCCAGGGTAGTTATCAATCAACTGATTCATGATGTTTCTGCGAATGCAACCGACTGTAGGATTGCTGATGGAAGCGGACTGTCTTTGTACAACTATGTTACGGTAAAGCTGTTGGTTAATTTTTTGAAATATGCCTATCACAATGACGCTGTCTATCGTCATTTGTTGCCGGTGCTACCGGTTGCCGGTGTAGATGGAACTTTGAAAGACAGATTGACCGATGCATCGACGCGAGGAAAAGTGTGGGCAAAGACTGGAACATTGACCGGTATCAGTAGCTTGGCAGGTTATTGTCAAGCACCCAATGGCCATCTTTTGTGTTTTGCCATCATCAACCAGGGTATTTTGCGCAGCAAGTTCGGCCATATGTTCCAAGATAAGGTTTGTCATGTTTTACGCAAACCTTGATGTCATAACATGGATGGCATGAAGGAAATTCGTTTATATTGAAAAATATTTTTAACTATTTGGTATGGTAGAAATTAGCATATTCGTGGAAAGAATGATCGGGCTGCTTGGTATGACTGGCTCTATCGTTCCGATAGCACGGCACATTTTGTTGATGTTCGTGGCTGTTTTTTTATCTTGGTTTAGTTATTTTCTTTGTCTGAAGATTTTTGTTCCGATGATAGAACATATTACCGAACGCACCTCTTCTAAATGGGATAGTTTGTTGTTAGGGCGAAAAGTACTTGTCTCGGCGTGCAGAATTGTTCCTGCATACGTTATTTTCAAGCTTCTGCCATTGGTATTCTTTCAGGAACATTTGGCCAAAGTAATCTTGGAACAACTCACTGCGATTTATATTACTTGGGCGGTTACCAAACTGATTCTTGCATTGATCAATGCCTTTCGTGACATTGAGTTTCATCAAAGTTCATCAACGCAACAGTATCTGCAGTCGTTTTGCGGTGTATTGAAGATCGTTGTGATCTTTATCTCTGTCATTTTCATTATTTCTTTGCTTATCAACAAAAGTCCCATGCGTTTATTTGCTAGCTTGGGTGCAACTTCAGCCATCTTGATGTTGGTGTTTAAAGATACGATCGAGGGGCTTGTGGCGGGAATCCGACTCACAAGCAACGATATGGTTCAACGTGGCGATTGGATTACTGTACCGTCGACAAATGCCGATGGTGAGGTAATAGATATGTCGTTAACGACAGTAAAGGTTAGAAATTCGGATAATACTATCGTGACGGTTTCACCGAAAACATTAGTGGATGGGTCGTTTCAAAATTGGAAAGGTATGCAACTTGCTGATGGACGGCAAGCAAAACGCAAGATTTTTTTTGATATTCAGCATGTTAAACCTGTCTCTGAGGAATTGAAGAACGAATGTTTGGCAAAAGGTTATCTTACACAAGAAGAGATACAAAATAATTCTACTAATATTGGATTGTACCGTACGTACATTGAAAAGAATCTTCCAAAGATTGATTACATCAACGAGAATCTTACCTATCTGGTGCGTTCTTTGGAACCCACACCGTATGGCTTGCCTTTGGAACTTTATTTCTTTTTGAAGAATAAGGAGTGGAAACCGTACGAACATCAATTGGCAGAAATCGTTGAATGGTGCTATGTGAAGGCACCCGAGTTTGGTTTAAAAATCTATGACCGATGTCTCGATTTTGAAAAATAACTTTTTCTGTTGCTTCCGTATGGGCAGTTAGGAAGGTCATTGTTCTGTCATGGGGCGCATCATAAATCAATAAAGTCATGGCATCTCTCGAAGATTCCATGACTTTATTCTTTAGTTGACGTTTTCTATATCCCAAATTACGTTGCCAATGTATGGCATTTCTTAATCAAAATAGTGAAAAAAATAAGAAAGTATTGCGAGAATCTACTCATGTTCGTCCTTTGTCAATACGATGATTCCTGCTTTTCGTCAGCGATTTCGTTCTTTTTAGAGGAAAAATAGAAATGCATTTCTTTCTTTTTTGCGCTTTCTTCCAATTGTTTTTTCCATATTTCCAGGACCGGATATCCTTTTCCTGCAATGCCAATCTCTAAGTCGGATTGATCTACTTTTTCGCTTGGACGGAAGGGTATCGATATGATACCAACCGAATCTGCTTTTTCAATATCAACAATTGCAACACCTTGATTAAGGATATCCAATTCTTTTGCAGCAGCCCATGATAAGTCTATGATTCTATCTCTCGTGAAAGGGCCCCGATCTGTTACTCGAACAATTACTTCTTTGTCATTTGCCGGATTGGCAACCTTCAGTAAAGTGCCAAACGGATAGGTGCGGTGCGCACAAGTCATACTGTCGTGATGTACTTTTTCTCCACTTGCCGTAAGGGCACCGGTCGATCTTTTTGAATAAAACGTTGCCTTACCTTTCTGATGTTGAGCCATCAGAAAGGTAAAGCTCATGATAAGCATAATAGAGAGAATACTTCTTTTGTGATGCTTCACACCGTCGTTTTATCGTTTATACTATACCCTGTGCCATCATCGCATGGGCGACTTTCATGAATCCTGCAATGTTGGCCCCCTTCACATAGTCAATATATCCGTCAGGTTGTCTGCCATATTTAACACATTGTTCGTGAATGGAATGCATGATATAGTGCAATTTTTCATCTACTTCTGATTCAGACCATGTAAGGCGGATAGAGTTTTGAGTCATTTCTAACCCTGAAGTTGCAACTCCACCTGCATTAACTGCCTTGCCGGGAGCAAAAAGCATTTTGGCAGCAACAAACTTATCGACAGCTTCTGCCGTACATCCCATATTGCTGATCTCTGCAACACACAAAGGATTTTGAGCCAAAATCGTCTCTGCATCCTCACCGTTGAGTTCGTTCTGTGTAGCGCATGTAAGGTAAATGTCGGCCTTACATTCCCAAGGTTTCTTGTATGCAAAGAATTCAGATCCGGCAAATTCATCGGCATAAGGTTGGCAAATATCATTTCCACTGGCGCGTAACTCCAAAAGATAGTTAATCTTTTCTGCATCAAGACCACTTGGGTCATAAATATATCCATCTGGCCCACTGATGGTAATGACCTTTCCTCCGAGTTCAGTAGCCTTTAAGGCTGCTCCCCATGCCACATTTCCAAATCCACTGATAGCGATGGTCTTCCCCTTCAAATCAATGTTTCTGGTCTGTAACATCTGATTTACAAAGTACAAAGCTCCAAAGCCTGTTGCTTCAGGACGGATGCGTGAACCGCCGTATTCCAATCCCTTTCCGGTTAAAACACCTTCCCAATGATTGGTCAGTTTCTTGTATTGGCCGAAGAGATAACCTATTTCTCGACCGCCAACGCCGATGTCTCCTGCTGGAACATCTACGTTCGGTCCAATATATTTGTACAGCTCGTTCATGAAAGATTGGCAAAAACGCATGACTTCTGCGTCACTTCGTCCACGGATAGAGAAATCTGCACCACCTTTTGCACCACCCATTGGTAGCGTGGTAAGGGCGTTTTTGAAAGTCTGTTCAAAGCCTAAGAACTTCATTATCGATAAGTTTACAGATGGATGGAAACGTAAACCGCCTTTATAAGGACCGATGGTGCTGTTAAATTGTACGCGATATCCAATGTTGACATGAACCTCACCAAGGTCGTCTACCCATGGAACTCGGAACATAATCACACGCTCAGGTTCTACGATTCGCTCTATAATTTTAGCCTTTTCAAATTCAGGATGTTGATTGTAAATGTCTTTCACAGAAAGCAAAACTTCTCTTACGGCTTGTAAAAATTCTAATTCTCCCGGATGCTTTTTCTCCAGGTCTTGCATGATTTTGTCAATTTCCATAGTAGAAACTCCTTAAATAAGTCGGTTAATAGTGTCATAATGTTCAAATTATGCTTTGGCAAATATACTTTTTTTATAGATACAAACCAAGAATATCGCGATAAAACAACTTTGGTATGTTTATTTATATGAAAAAATCACAGGTTCTCCTATGGTAAAACATCAACCTTTCTCATTGAAAACGGTAAGTATATTTGTTATTCTATATGGTTTTTCCTATTTTTGTATCATACTAAACATGACAATTTTTCATTTGTCACCCGGTAATGATATCGAGTTATACAAATGGGATGATAATAATAAACCGTATGAGCGTGCAAATAAAAGATAAAGGAGCCCAATACTACCTTAAGGATGTAACCTTCACGAACCTGATGATGCGCCGGGTTTACAATGTTTTGATTGTAGCCAACCCATATGATGCATTTATGTTAGAAGATGATGGGAGAGTAGAAGAGAAGATCTATGATGAATATATGGAATTGGGGCTTAGCTACCCACCAACATTCACACAGGTAAGCACAACAGAAAAAGCTACAGAGCTGATCAAAGCCATGCGGGTTGATCTGGTCATCTGTATGCCGGGAAATGCCGATAACGATGCATTTACTGTTGCACGTCATATCAAAAATGCTTTCCCTTTCGTTCCTTGTGTCGTGCTGACACCTTTTTCTCATGGTATTACCAGGCGAATGGAGCATGAAGATCTCAGCATTTTTGATTATGTCTTTTGTTGGCTGGGCAATACGAATTTGATTCTTTCCATCATCAAATTGATTGAAGACAAGATGAATCTTGAGCATGATATCAAGGAAGGCGGCGTGCAGATGATATTGTTGGTAGAAGATAGCATACGGTTTTATAGTTCGATTCTGCCTAATCTTTACAGTTATATTTTTGTACAGAACCAGCATCTCGCCACCGAAGCCTTGAACCGTCATGCAGCAACTTTGCGTATGCGCGGTCGTCCAAAAGTAGTTCTGGCAAGAACTTACGAAGAAGCGATTGATTATTATACACGCTATTCCGACAATGTGCTGGGAGTCATTAGTGACGTAACTTATCCCAAAGATGGGAAAAAAGATCATGAAGCCGGTTTGAAGCTGCTAAGGGAGATCCGTAAGCGTGACGAATATGTGCCTCTGATCATGGAAAGTTCAGAGTCGGCTAATCGAGAGAAGACTGAGAAAGAAGGCTTTCGCTTTGTTGATAAGAACTCTAAAATGTTGGGAATTGACCTTCGGCACATCTTCGAAGAGCATATGGGCTTTGGCGATTTCATCTTCCGAGATCCTAAAACCCATCAGGAGATCATGCGCATTCATTCGCTTAAGGAGCTTCAAGATAATATCTTCAAGATTCCCAACGATTCAATGTTGTATCATATCTCACGCAACCACATGAGCAGATGGCTCAGTGCTCGTGCCATCTTCCCGGTATCTGCTTTCTTGAAAAATATCACTTGGCACAAATTGCAGGATGTAGATGCCCATCGACAGATTATCTACGATGCCATTATCCAATACAGACAAATGAAGAATATTGGCATTGTTGCAGAGTTTGACCGCTTGAAATTTGACCGTTTTGCGCATTTTGCCCGTATCGGGGAGGGGTCTTTAGGCGGTAAAGGTCGCGGATTAGCGTTCTTAGATCACATCATCAAGCTACATCCAGAATTCAATCAATACGAGGGCGCTACGGTTCAAATACCCAAAACACTGGTTCTTTGTACCGATCTCTTTGATCAGTTTATGGAGAACAACAACCTTTACCCCATCGCATTGAGCGATGCGAGTGATGATGAGATTTTGCATCATTTTCTCAAGGCACAGCTGCCAGACTCCCTGATAGAAGACTTCTTTACCTTTTTTGACGCAACCAAGAGTCCGATTGCCATTCGATCGAGTTCGTTGCTGGAGGATTCTCACTACCAACCTTTTGCAGGTATCTATTCCACTTACATGATACCTTATCTGGAAGATAAATATGCCATGCTCCAAATGCTGGCTAGTGCCATCAAGGCTGTGTACGCATCAGTTTTTTACAGCGATTCAAAAGCGTATATGACCGCTACGAGCAACTTGATTGACCAGGAAAAAATGGCTGTCATTCTTCAGAAGGTTGTTGGCAAACAATATGGTGACCACTATTATCCAAAGATCAGTGGAGTTTTGCGTTCATTGAATTATTACCCTATTGGCCTCGAAAAAGCAGAAGAGGGCATTGCCTCCTTAGCTTTAGGTTTGGGAAAATATATTGTGGATGGGGGACAAACGTTGCGTGTTTCCCCTTATCACCCTCATCAAGTATTGCAGACCGGGGAAATGGAAACAGCTCTTCGCGAAACACAGACCCGATTCTATGCGCTCGATATGACCAATGCCAGTCCGGATTTCAAGGTCGACGATGGATTTAATATCTTGAAGTTGAAAGTAAAAGACGCCGATCAAGATGGATCGCTCAATTACATTGCTTCTACTTACGACCCCTATGATCAAGTTATACGCGAAGGATTGTACAATGGAGGGCGAAAGATTATTTCTTTTGGGGGTGTACTGCAACAGGATGTTTTCCCGCTGCCAGAAATCATGCAGATGTCCATGAAATATGGTTCAGAAGGCATGCGAAGACCTATTGAGATTGAGTTTGCGTGTGATTTGGAAGATGACAAGACCGGTGCGTTCTATCTTTTGCAGATCAGACCCATTGTCGATTCTAAGCAGATGCTCGATGAAGATGTGGCAGCCATCCCAGATGAAAAGTGTTTGGTGCGCTCGCACAACTCTTTAGGTCAGGGTGTAGAAGAAGATGTTTGCGATTTTCTCTACGTGAAGACCGATGAATCGTTTACGGCCATGAACAATCCTCGAATTGCAAATGAGATTGAACAGATGAACCGGAAGTTTCTCTCAGAGAATAGAGGTTACATTCTTGCTGGTCCGGGTCGTTGGGGCTCCAGCGACTATTGGCTGGGCATTCCCGTAAAATGGCCTCACATCAGTGGGGCAAAGGTCATTATTGAGATTGCCTTGAAGAACTATCGTGTAGATCCCAGCCAAGGAACCCATTTCTTTCAGAACCTCACAAGTTTCGGCGTAGGATATTTTACGGTTGATCAAGCGACAGGGAATGGTCTTTTCAGGAAAGAACTTTTGGATGCCATGCCTGCTGTCGCAGAAACCAATTTTGTCAGACATGTCCGTTTTGATAAGCCTTTGAAAATCATGATGGATGGTAAAAAGCAGGAAGGCGTGGTCTTACAGAGCGGCGAATAAAGGTATTTCTATTTAAAATTTGAAAGAATATGTTTGATGGTTTTGCTGTCATGCATATTCTTTTTATGGGATAGATGAGATGGTAAATGCCCGTTTTCATCTGGTAGTTGTCATTGGTTGTTGTCCATAAGCACCATCATAACACTGAATCTGATTGATATATGTCAATAAAACGAGCCTGTTTGTAATAAATACAAACATTTATTTGGAAATATTCCAATTGGATAATATCTTTGCATTGTGTTTTTCATGGTATTAGATTTAAGGTTAACAAGGTTGGACTACAGCGGTAGTCCTTTTTTTATGCCCCTATGTTCATTTGTTGAATCTTAAGGTTTTAATAAGGTCTTTTGTCTTCTTTTCATTCATCCGTATCTTTATTGATAAGTGATAGATAATCAAGTCTTTACGTGTTTGATTTTTTTGTTCTGCAATATGAGCCATATTGAAGCATAAACCCATAGACTTTGTCCATCAATTCCACTGGGTTTGCTTTTCAATCTCAATGACTTTCATTTACAATAACCTATCCATTCAAAGCCGGTAATCAAATTTCCTTTTACAAGATTGAATTATTTATGATCGAGGCAATTACTGATGTTCAACAAAATAATCGTTTTTAAATCGAAAATATAACCGGAAAGCTGCCTATGATGGAATTATAGCGTTGTAAAGGGAGTGGGGGTGAAGTTGATTATTCACCACATTTCAGACAAATTCTGACATTTTAATTCCTAATTTTGGGCTTGTTTGGTTATCTTTGCACGACGAATACCTAACCATGACGGATGCAGCGTATTTTAATTCTGACCGATTAAATGAATTTAAAGACTTTTTATAACACCCAACTGCAAAGAATTGCCATTGAAATTGGCCAGCTGAGAAAGAAAAGCAGATTCTATGTCGCCGGTGAAATAATGGCTTTTATGCTATTTCTAGGGCTTTTGGTTCTCTATACATTGGTACATTGGGGAGCAATTATCCTACTATTAGCACTTCTTTCTTTTGTATCGTATATCTTTATCCGTCATTTCGATGTGATAAATGACCAATACATCCACGATCTGGATGCCTTACATAAGGTTTATCAAAACGAACTTTTGTACTTGGACGGCGATTTTTCATGTTTCGATGATGGACAGCAATACATTAATCCGAACCATCCATTTACATTTGATTTGGATATTTTTGGCCGTGATTCGCTCTTCCAACGTATCAATCGAACCGTTACAACTGGCGGAAGTGACTTTTTGGCTGCTCAATTGTCAAAAACTGAAGATCAATCCTCTCGTGGTGATGCCATAAACGAGTTGGCCCAACACGAATCGTGGTGTGCAGATTTTGTCGCTTTGGGTCAAGATCGCAAAATTGACTCATCAGAAATTCTGAGGGCATTAAATGAAATTCACCAAATAGAAATACCCCATTTTGCTGCCAAACGATGGACTTTTTTTGTGGCATGGCTGTTCATCCTTGGATTGTTTGCCTCGATCGTTGCT
>Ga0172378_10003872_pt1 | contig 14080 bp, 11 predicted proteins | sample GrowelOW332metaG_FD_119755 | JGI IMG/M metagenome (GOLD analysis project Ga0172378, IMG submission 119755) | Groundwater microbial communities from an aquifer near a municipal landfill in Southern Ontario, Canada - Pumphouse #3_1 metaG | ecosystem: Environmental > Aquatic > Deep subsurface >... | reverse complement strand
GCAATCGGGCGGCAAGTGATGGGGAACAGTTTCTGATTCCTGTGGAAGATAATACTAAGAGTATGGTACATACTCAACCTTTTTTACTGATGCCTGGGGATACCGTTGTTTGGAAACGTCCCGTGATTGATGGCCGTGTAGAACAGTTGTCTGAATCTGTACACCTTACTCAGGGAGTTTTGTTTACAGCTCTTCAACAGTTACCTCGCATCTGGCAAGCAGGTGGCGAAATCAGTACGACTGATTTGCTCAACCGCTACTATGCTTTGATGATGGGTCGTTACTTGATTAGCAAGCAGTCAGCATTGAAAAATTGGGTCACAAATCAAGTGACTGCAGGTTCTATGATTCAGAAACAATCAGCTATTCTGACGGTGACTCCTTGGCAAATAGAGGGGGAGAATCAATTGAAATATTGGAAACGATTAGCTAGTGAATTGGAGATAAATCGAGCTAATTACTTGACAGCTGATTATTGTAGGCAGCTGATGTCTCTTCAGCAAACCGATGGTAGTTTCGTTTGGTATCCTGGAATGAAATCTAGTGTATATGTCACACAATTGGTAACGAATCAACTGATTCGTTTGGATCAGTTAACTGGTGCTGTTCAAGGGGATAGTTTGCTTACTGAGGGACAGCTAGCAAATCAGAAAATGATACGAAAAGCAAAGAAATGGTTAGATCAGCAAGCATCGGCTTATGTGCAGGCCATGAAAAAAAATAGAACTGAGGATGGTGTCAAAAGTACAGATAAAGTTGGGATTCCTTCTTTTTATCCTTTGCAATATTTGTGTATAGATAGTGAACTGTCCAACTGGTCATCAGTGGATTCGCTCTCATCCGATACTCGCTATTTGATAGATCATCTTGAAAAAGACCCTCGGAAATTGAGTTTGCAAGACAAATTGTCTATCTCAACAATTTTTCTTGCCTTGCATCAGGAGAAACAAGCGGGTATAATGATTGCTTCTCTCAATGAATATTCCTTGTACAGTGAACAACCATCGATTCTGTTAAGGGCCATGATGGTCAATACAAAATGGCAAGAGAGGATTCAAGATGAAGAAGGGATAGGGAACAATTCACGAAGTCATAAAGAATTGTATCTCAAGGCTTTGTCCATAGCTCGCACGCAGCATTGGTCTGAACCGACTGCACAAGCAGATATCTTGGCGGCTTTGTTGATGGACCAAACGTGGACTGTTCCGGAAGGGGAGGTCTTGTTTCAGGGTGCTAAACAGGTCGTTTTTTCTCAGCAATCACTTGGTAAAGGGGCTGTGGATATGGCTGTTCAACCTTCTGAAGATCAATCCAATATGCTAATAAACAACAGTAATGAGGTCCTTTGGGGGAGTTTTGTTACGCAATATCGTCAGACCAATAAGGAGCAGGTTGTCTATCCAGACAATGCGGTGCAGCAAGAAGGATTGACGATGACGCGCATGCTTTATCTTATGGATGATTCTGGAGCCACTAATAAGGTGCAGAAATTGGTCCCTGGTATGGAAATTTCACAAGGAAGTCATCTTACCGTATTGTTGCAAATCGCTTCGCCAACTAGTTTGGATATGGTCAAAGTGGAGGACCATTTTGCTGCAGGTCTCATGCCAGTCAATCAGCGTTCGGGTTATCAGTGGGGTGGTTCACCTCGTTGGTTAAATTCCACATGGCTCAATGATTGTTGGTTAGGGGTTCCTTTCAGTGTGCCAAGTTCTTACTATGAAGTGAATCAGTCTTCAGTTAGTTTCTATATCAATCGGATACAGCGAGGACATTACAGTTTGCAATATCAGTTAGTCGCTCAGCAGCGAGGAATCTTCCAAGGTACGACTGCTCAGATGGTTTCTTTGTTTGCTCCTGATTATCAAGTTATTGCATCGATTGAACAGGTAAAAATCGTTCCAAGAGATGATAAATAACCTAAAGGGAGCATTTAATTAGGGGCTGTTTCTAATAGATAATAATCATATTTATTTATCTTTGCATGGATAGGCATGCTATAATGCATCTGACGATGGGATATAGTTCTGTGTACAAACTAATAGAAATGAATAGATGAAATATATATATGCATTGGGAATGTTTTTTTTCTCATGTGTTTCGGTGCAAGCTCAACCTCAAATGAAGCTTAAGAAAGATCGTATAGAATTGGGCCAAGTGGAATGGAAACATCCCATAAAAATAACTTATGACGTGCAAAATACAGGAGACAAACCATTGCTTCTTAGCAATGTGACTGCTAGCTGTGGATGTACAAGTGTCGATTGGACAAAAGAGGCTATCCCAGCAAAAGGTAAGGGAACTGTTACTGCGATTTTTGATGCGGAAATGTTAGGATATTTTGATAAAGAAGTGGCTATATATAGCAATACGGAACCTACTCTTACTTATCTTTCATTTGATGGTCAAGTGGTGAAGGAAGTGACCGATTTTGATCGTAAGATGCCTGTTCAGATTGGATCCCTTAGAATGAAGTCAGCATTCGCATCTTTTGGATTGACTCCTATTGGTTCCAAGGATACTGTGGATATTACTATTGCCAATAGCGGTCTTGAGACGATTCCTTTACAAATCATGCATCTCCCTCCATACTTAGGTGTCGAGTATCTTCCCAAACAATTGGAGCCTCAAAGCAGTGGTCACATCAAACTGTTTTTTGTGGACACTCCCCCTGTATTAGGAAAACAAGAGGCTGTTTGTTATTTGTCTCGTTTCCCTGGCGATGAGGTTTCCAATGAAAATATGTTTCCTATTGAGTTTACACTTATTCCTAAGAAACGTGAGAATATGCAGTCTACAGCTGTCATAGAAGTGAGTGAATCAAGTTTCGACTTGACAGAAGATATGGCTAAACATCGGAGTAAGATACATCGTAGTGTAGAGCTGTTTAATAGAGGTAAAGAATCGCTTCATATTCTTCGTGTACAATGTTTTGACCCATCTGTATCTGTTGTTTTACAGAAGAAGAATATTTCTGTTGGCAAGTCAACCAAATTGCAAGTGCATTTGGATACGACAAAAATGAATGAATTGGATGATGGACAACAAATCATCCTGATAACAAATGATCCACTGCATCCTGTCATCACTATTGAATTGAAATGGCAGGTTGAGGTAAAAAAATAGTTTATATCCATGGAACATCTTGAAAATGATAGCCATTATAAAGGCTTAAAAGTAAATAAAGGAGTGGAACAACCTCCAGCAGTAAATCCATATAGCAGGAAACGTCCTAAAAAAATCGAGTTTACTGTTGAACAATATGTAGCAGGTATTTTAGCCGGAGATATCACGATATTAAGTCAGGCTGTGACGCTTGTAGAGAGTGTTATTCCTGCTCATCAGGTGATTGCTCAACAAGTGATCGAAAGATGTTTACCGTATAGTGGTCACTCTATTCGTGTGGGTATCAGTGGGGTACCGGGAGCTGGAAAAAGTACAAGTATCGATAAATTTGGTATTCATCTTTTACAAAAATATGGGGGTAAATTAGCGGTATTAGCTATTGACCCTAGCAGTGAACGAAGTAAGGGCTCTATATTGGGTGATAAGACGCGTATGGAAGATTTAGCCGTGCATCCTGATAGTTTCATCCGTCCTAGTCCCGCAGCAGGTAGCTTGGGGGGTGTCGCTCGTAAAACTCGTGAGACAATTATTTTGTGCGAGGCAGCAGGTTTTGATAAAGTTTTTGTCGAAACTGTTGGTGTGGGACAAAGTGAAATAGCGGTACATAGTATGGTCGATTTTTTCTTATTGATTCAGTTGGCCAATACTGGAGATGAACTTCAAGGAATCAAACGGGGCATCATGGTGATGGCGGATGGTATCGTCATAAACAAAGCAGATGGAGATAATATCCCTTATTGCGAATTAGCTGCTTCTAGATTTCGTAATGCATTGCATCTTTTTCCTTTACCTGACAGCCAATGGGTTCCTCAGGTGTCTACTTACAGTGGATTTTACGGAATCGGTATAGAGGAGGTTTGGAAAATGGTCTATGAATACATCGATTTTGTGAAAAAAAATCACTATTTTGAGAAAAAGCGTCGTAGACAAGCAAAATACTGGATGTATGAGAGTATCAATGAGCAACTTAGAAATAGTTTCTTTAATAATGGACTTATAGAAAAAATGCTCAAAGAGAAGGAGGAGGATGTCCTCAATGATCGCGAAAGTAGTTTTACTGCTGCTCATGAACTTCTCGAATTGTACTTCTCTCAGATTCAGAATAGATAGAATTAGTTTTTTCTTAAAACAAATCAGATCATGAGTATAAGTAAAATTATTATTAAAGGATTATGGCATCGTTTTGATATTGAATGGGATTTAAATTCTCCTGTAAATATCTTAGCGGGGGTTAATGGAATTGGTAAAAGTACCATTCTCAATCTTGTGGTTGCTCATTTACGAGGGAAAGCATTGGATAGTGCAGAACAGGTTGAAGTGTTTCTTGATGGTGAAGAAACCGATTTTGTGCCTAATGCTTCGGGTAAAGCCAATCTTAAATTTGATTTGATTCGTAGTTTCGATAGACCTCTTTTGCCTGCTGAGCAGTTGCATATGATTTCTGATGAACGTGTTGTCACTGAACAGGATTGGAAACTGTTTAAACTGCAACGTGAATATCTTGACTATCAAGTAAATATAGGAAATAAAACAATCAAATATCTCCAAAGTAGTGATCCTGCTGTTCGAGAAAAAGCGTATCAAGTCTCTAAGCATAAAGTCCTTTTTCAAGATCTAATTGATGAGCTCTTTTCTCTGACTGGAAAAAAGTTGGACCGTAGTTGTAATGAGATTCGTTTCGTACAGGATGGGGATTTGCTGACCCCTTATAAATTGGGTAGTGGAGAGAAACAGATGCTTCTTGTCTTGCTGACTTCATTGCTTCAAAATGGAGAGCCTTTTACACTCTTCATGGACGAACCTGAAGCTAGTTTACATATTGAATGGCAGCAACAGCTGATTGCTTTGGTTCTTAGACTCAATCCAGCTGTGCAGATTATTCTTTCTACACATAGTCCTGCATTGATTATGGAGGGATGGATGAGTAGTGTTACTGAAGTTTCGGATATCACTTCCGATTCAAGAATTCTTAATCATATTGTGGAGGGCTAATTTATGAAGAATGAAGAAGTCCTTAAACACAGGCTAACCAAGCATGTGTCGTCTAAATATGTCGATGCAGCTAATGCGATGCGTTCCAAACGTGATCAACAAAAGCAGCGAGTGGTAGCCTATGTAGAGAGTTATGATGATATTGCTTTCTGGCGTTCTATTCTAGAACAAGTGAATCATGATCAGCTTATTTTTGAAGTGAAGTTGCCTGGAAATGGTAATCTCAATAAAGGGAAGAAACAGGTGTTGATGCAGACCATTGACCATGAGTCGTTGGGCAAGAATATGATTGCTTGTGTCGATAGTGATTTCGACTTCCTATTGGGTGATGCCACGCGTACCAGTTCCATTCTTAATCAGAATCCTTTTGTTTTTCAAACGTATGCTTATGCTATCGAGAATTTTCAATGCTTCGCTGATAGTTTACATGAGGTGGTTGTAAAATCTACATTGGTAGATCGTCGTAATTTTGATTTTAACTCATTTCTCGAAGAGTGGTCTAAAGTTGTGTTCCCATTATTTCTTTGGACTGTTTATTATTATAAGAATTATGATACGCATAGTTATCCGATGTATGCCTTTAATAAGGCAACTATGCTTCATTATGTCAATCATAGGAATCCAGAAAAGATGATTGATGCCGTCAAGAAGTCGGTTACCAAAGAGTTGAATATTTTAATTCATCGAGACCATGCTGCCCAGAAACAAGTGGATTTATTAATTCCTGAGATGAAACAAAAAGGGTTTGTACCCGAAACATCTTATCTGTATGTACAAGGGCATCATTTGATGGAGGGCGTTGTCTTGAAACTGTTACAACCTATTTGCGCAGAGCTTCGAAAAGAGCAAGAACTCGAGATTAAGAGGCTTGCTATGCACAAAGTTCAGGAACAAAATGAATTAGCTTCTTATCAGCATTCTCAGATAGATGCTGAACTGATGCTTCGCAAGAACAATGACTATAAAGATTTGTATCTCTATCAATGGGTCATTCGTGATTTGGAAGATTTTCTTCAACAAAGAAAATAATTTTTTTGTATATTTGCACCCATGGAAAAAAAGAAATGGATGTCGATAGCTGTAGGCGTATTACTTGTTTTGGTAGTATGCTTGGGTTTTTTATTATATACCGAGAATAAGACAAAAAAATCATTAGTTCAAGAATTTGTCCTTGAAAAAGAGGATCTTGAAAATGAATATACTCTTTTTGCTCAGCAGTATGATGAGTTGCAAATCAAAGTAAAAAATGATTCGCTTGATACACTCTTGGATAAAGAACAAACGAAGGTTCGTGAGTTATTATCTGAGCTTAAGATGGTGAAGGAGAGTAATGCTAGTGAGATTCGTCGTCTGAAGAACGAATTGGCTAGTTTGCGTAAAGTGATGCGTAGTTTCATTCAACAAATTGATTCTTTAAATAAAATCAATGCGCAGCAAAAGGTCGTAATTGCTACCGTAACTAATCAGTACAAAAAAGCAACCAAGCAACGTGATGTTCTCCAAGAACAGAAGAAGGTCCTAGATGAACGGGTCGCATTGGCAGCCCAGTTGGATGCGACTAATATTGTTGTGCGTGGCAAAACTCAGCGTAAGCAAGATGCTCGTCGAATTAAGGATGTACGCCAAATCGAAATCAATTTTACGCTAACTAAGAATATTACTGCAGTGGCAGGAGAACGTACCGTCTATGCTCGTATATTAAAGCCTGATAATGAACTTTTATCCCGTGAGCCATCTGGACTATTTCGTTTTGAAAATAAAGATATTTCTTATTCTATAAAGAAATATGTAGAATATACTGGAGAAGAGCAACAAGTAACGCTCTACTGGGATGTTCAAGAATTCTTATATAAGGGAACGTACCGTATTGACCTTTTTGCTGATGGTATTATTATTGGCACGGGTTCTTATACGATTAGTAAGTAAATTTGTAAAGTCCACATTGCAAGAAGTCTATTTCACCTAAAATAAATGAGGAAAAATTTCTTTAATTGTAATAAAGGGTCTACTTTTGTCGAAGCAGTAAGTAATTACTCAACAAGATTATATTTATAAACCAATTAATACAATAAAATTATGTCTAAAGTAACTGTAGTAGGTGCTGGTAATGTAGGTGCAACTTGCGCTAATGTTCTAGCTTTTAATGAGGTAGCAGATGAAGTAGTAATGCTTGATATCAAAGAAGGTGTATCAGAAGGCAAAGCTATGGATATAATGCAAACAGCTCAATTGTTGGGTTTTGATTCTGTACTTAAAGGAGTAACTGCTGATTATTCAAAGTCAGCTGATTCTGACGTAGTTGTGATCACTTCTGGACTTCCTCGTAAACCTGGTATGACTCGTGAAGAACTTATCGGTGTAAATGCAGGTATTGTAAAATCTGTAGCTGAAAATATTCTTAAATTTTCTCCAAACGCTATCTTAGTGGTTGTTTCTAACCCAATGGATACAATGACTTACTTGTCTCTTAAGACTCTAGGTCTTCCTAAAAACCGTATTATTGGTATGGGTGGTGCTCTTGATAGCTCACGTTTCAAATATCGTTTGACTGAGGCTTTGGATTGTAATGCTAACGAAGTAGAAGGTATTGTTATTGGTGGTCATGGTGATACTACTATGATTCCTTTGACTCGTTTTGCTACTTACAAAGGAATCCCTGTTTCAAACTTCTTATCAGCTGAGCGTCTAGAAAAAGTTGCTGCTGACACTATGGTTGGTGGAGCTACATTGACTGGACTTCTTGGTACTTCTGCATGGTATGCACCAGGTGCTGCTGCAGCATCAGTTGTTGAGTCTATCGTTCATAACCAAATGAAGATGATTACTTGTTCAGTTCTCCTAGAAGGTGAATATGGTCAAAAAGATCTTTGTATTGGTGTTCCAGTTATCTTAGGTAAGAACGGTGTTGAAAAAATCATCGAACTTCCTCTAAATGCTGAAGAAAAAGCTAAATTTGAAGCTTCTGCAGCTGCCGTTCACAAAACGAATGCAGCGCTTAAAGAAGTAGGTGCTCTTTAATAGAGTCTACTTATATAACATTATAATGTGGTATCCGTTTTTGACGGGTACCACATTTTTTTTGTACATTTGTTGGTGAACACTTCCCGTATGTTCTATGTAAACACTCTATCTAACCTTTAATTGTATACTTATGAAACTAAAACAAACACTTCTTTTTTTTGTGATGCTTATCACAATGGTGCCACTAAGGTCTCAAGCTCAATCCCAAAATCAAAATAATAAGCAAATTGCAATCAATATCCTTACTTATAATGTGCACAATAGTGTCGGTTTAGATGGAAAGAAACATGTACGTAAAATTGCTGATATTATTCGTCAATGTCAAGCAGATGTAGTGGCCATTCAAGAAGTGGATAGCATGACAAACAGAAGTGGTCAGTTAGATGTGCTAAGTGAAATAGGACATGAAGCATTGCATTTCTCTACTTTTGCTAAAGCCATTGATTTCAGTGGAGGAGCATACGGCATCGGTATACTAAGTAAGGAACGACCATTGTCTGTGAAAAGAATTCCATTGCCTGGAAGTGAAGAACGACGTGTACTTCTCATCGCTGAATATGCTGATTATTATTTTGCTAATGCTCATCTTTCTCTTACTGAAAAAGATCGTTTGGCATCAATCAAGATGATCAAAGATGAAGCAGAACGATGTGAGAAGCCTTTTTTTGTTGCAGGTGACTTTAATGATACTCTAGGTACTCCAACAATAGATTTGCTGATGCTGGATTTTCAGTTACTTAGCAATCCTAAAAAATATTCTTTCCCAGCAAATGAACCTACAGAATGTATCGATTATATTGCCGTATATAAGAGAAATGGAGAGATCCCTGCTATTACTAAATATACTCAAGTAATAGATGAACCCGTAGCATCAGATCATCGTCCTGTTTATGCACAGGTTATCGTAAAGACTCCTAAAGAAAAAATTTTCAGAGGGGACCCTTATTTGATGAATCTCAACAATGATGGTATTAGTGTACTTTTCCAAACAAATGTCATCTCAAACTGTTGGGTTGATTATGGTACAGATACTTTGCATCTGAATAGGGCACGTACTTTACTCGATGGTCAAGTCGTTTGTGATGATATTAATAATCGTATTCGTATCGAAAATTTAAAACTGGGATCTACGTACCGATACAGAGTTTGTGCGCAGGAAATACTAAATAATCAAGGATATCATAAGGACTTTGGAGAAACAGCTAAGACACCATTCTACACCTTTAGGATACCTGACAAGTATGAAAAAGATTTTACTGCTATTCTATTTAATGATCTTCACAATTTTACTGCTACCCAACATAAGTTATTAGAATATGTCAAGGACATCGATTATGATTTTGTAGTTTTCAATGGAGATTGTTTACCTGATCCTGCTAATCGCTATGTCACAATAACCAATTTACATAAACTATTTGATCCTGTAGATGCTAAGAATCACCCAATCGTATTTATTAGAGGAAATCATGAGATACGCAATGCTTTTTCTTCAGCGATGCATTATTTATTAGATTATACTGGTGGACAAACGTATTCAGCTTTCAATTGGGGAGATACTCGTTTTGTTACTTTGGATTGTGGTGAAGATAAATTAGATAGTCATTGGGTTTATTATGGGCTGAATGATTTTAGTCAATTTCGTCGTGACCAAGTTGGTTTTCTAGAGAAAGAACTTCATTCCAAATCTTTCAAGAAGGCTACACGTCGTATCCTTCTTGACCATATTCCTCTTTTTGGGAAATATTCAAGTGAAGAGTGCAATCAGCTGTGGTTACCATTATTAAGAAAAGCTCCATTTGATCTTTATTTAGCAGCTCACACTCATCAATTTGAAGTGATACCAGCAGATAGTATCGACATGTTATGCCCACTTGTTATTGGTGGAGGCCCTAAAATGGATGAAGGGGTTGTCATGATATTGCGAAAAAAAGGCAAGAGCTTGACTTTAAAAGCTATTAATACGAAGGGAGAAATGATTTGTACGTTGAAACTGTAAGAGAGAGAACTCGGGTTATTTCGAATTGGATTGTCTTTCTTTTTTCGTCTAGCTGAACGATATAGGGTTTGCTTATCATTTTCTTGCGGAAGTTCCGATTGTCTATCGTTGAATTTATTTTAGCTCTTGATAATCCTGTGGGTGCTGTGGAAATGATTGCTAGTTGTCTGTGAGCTTTTTATTCAATGGGTCGTAGAGGATTATTATGCTGCTTCACGTCCTGCTTGGGAAAAGGTAGAGGCTAATTCTGTAAAAGATGTCAAACCTTATGAGAATATAAAGAAAAACTTCTTTCTCGTTTTCGTAACAAGAATATTCATGACCAGATAGTTCTCTTTAGATAAATTTCCTCTTCTTCGTTAAAAATAAGAACTTTGTAATCAAATAGTGCGTATTTGTTTGCAAAGTTCTTTTGAATTTGCTACATTTACTGTATAAATGATACTAAGTGTTCTTACAAAATTGACGATGCCAGAACTATTCATTTGGTTTACCTGGTTAGCAATGATGTCTTTATTAAATTGTTTATTCATTTTCTTGATTTGTTTTGTAGTTCTCTTTAATCGTATGAGTCGAGAAGATTAATAGATTGTGTTAGCTTCGTGCTATATAAATGGAGTTGTACTAAAAAAAGGAATGATGAAAAATAAAAGACCAATTATAGTCGGTATTGGGGAACTGTTGTGGGATGTACTTCCTACTGGAAAACGTGCTGGAGGTTCTCCAGTAAACTTAGTGTTTCATGCAAACCAATTAGGTGCTCAAGGATGTGCAATAAGTACCGTTGGCGAGGATGCCCTTGGAGATGAGTTACTTAAAGAACTGGATGAAAACAAAATTCAGTATATCGTACCTCGTGTCAAACGCCCTACAGGTACTGTTAATGTAACCTTACAGGGAGGAAATCCTACTTATGATATCAAGGAAGATGTCGCTTGGGATTACATTCCTGTAACAAAAGAATCTGAGGAAATGATTCTTCATGCAGATGCTGTTGCTTATGGTACGCTTGCTTTGCGTAGTGGTGTCTCTCGAGAATCTATTCTTAAATTGCTTCACTTAGCTCCTATAGGAACTGTGAAGTATTGTGATTTGAATTTACGTCCCAATTTTTACAGTTTTGAACAGATTGAAGAGCTCTTTGAATTATCCGATATTGTCAAGATTAATGCTAAGGAATTGAAAATAATCACTCCGATGTTTGGTCTCGAAAATATGACTAACGATGAGGTAGCTCATTTGCTTATCAATAAATACAATTTACACTATTTTATCCTTACTTCAGGAGGTAATTATAGTTCGGTTTATGGAAAGAATGAAATATCTTGTATTAAAACTCCTTTTGTACAAATTGTCGATACCGTTGGTGCTGGCGCTTCGTTCTCTGGGGCTTTCTTATATTCCATTTTGACAGGTGCAACCTTGCGAGAAGCCCATAAGAAAGCTGTTGAAATTGGTGCTTTTGTCTGCATGAATAGTGGCGCTTGGCAAAAACATCCTGGTTCAGAATATTATTTTTAACATATTTTTTCGATTTAGGTTAACAAAATTTTTTGATATTGCCGTGTAAATCTGTGAAGATATACACGGCAATTAGTTTGTTTAATCTACTCATCTAAAATGATTAGTCTTTTTTCATCATTTTGTGATAAGGGAAAATCTTTTCGCCTGTATGCAATCTAATCCAAGTGTCAAATCCTTTTACTCCTTTGGTTAATTGGAATACTCGTCCACCATTTCCGGTAGGAAGATCAAAATAAACTGTGTTTCCCCCTGAATACTGAGCGTATCCTAAAGAGATTCCATAGTACTCTGTGATGTAGTTATCATTATGGTCATGTCCTACGAAGGTTCCCATTACATCCCCTCTTTCTAATATCGCTGCAAATAGACCCGTATTGATTTTGGGTGCACATGCCTTTTCTCCTCGAATTCCAATAAGAGGAGCTGACTCATCAGCGGCTGCTAAGTTATATTCAGGAAGGGGAATATGGAAGAACGCAAGTGCTGGAAGTGGTTTGCCCATGTTCATTCCTTCGTAGTATTTACTCTTTGTTTTGTATCCTTCTATTTGTTCAGATTTAATCCAATCATATCCTTCTATTTCTTTAATAGGGCTATAGGCATGAGAATCGAAACAATAAAGGACGAAAGCTGGTTTCTGTTTGCTGTCTATGATCGGTAATGCAAAATCAGAGTCTCCTACTAGGCTTTTATCATCTATGCCTACATTGCCAGGCATTGTCTCCACAATAGCTTGTAATTGTTTTGTGGTCAAATCTCGTTCTGCATCATGGTTTCCCCAAGTCACAGCAAAGGGTATCTGCCTATCAAGGATTGGTTGGAGTACTTCTTTTAGGGCTTTTTCTGCAGGTTTTCCCCATACAATATCTCCCGTAATAATCACTAAATCTGGTCTTTCTATGTCAAGTACTGTCTTTATATTAGCAATAGCATCTTTTGAAGCATTGACTAGAGAATCATGTTTCGCATCACTTTTAGTTGAATCATATTGTGGGACATAATGGATATCAGAAAATTGGACGATTTTAAATTTGTCGTTCGCTTTGAATTGTAAATGCCCTTGTTGAGCAAAAACTGGGATAGTTATCATCATAGCGATAGCTAGTACTAGTTCTTGTAGGTGTTTCATAATTAGTTCTTGTAGGTGTTTGTGTTGTTTTATTTGGAGCTAATTTACTCAAAAAAAGATATAATTTGTCACTTTAATCTTGATTTTTCATATATTTGTATAACATACCCTCTCTATATTTCAAATAGATGAATCATTATGAATGAACTTGAAACTAAATCGATTCTTCAAAAAATCGCAGAATTTTTTAGTGACCCAGTTATTAGGCTTACTGACAATTTTAATATTAGTGTGATTAGTATAGTTCAGTTGCTTGTTCTATTTGGTATCACCATTCTTGTTTTGTATGGACTACGTAGATTGATTTATCATTCTAATCGTTTGAATACAGGAAAGAAATATTCGGTGAATAATCTAGTGCGTTACGTGGTTATTTCTATAGCTGTATTGTATGCTTTGAAGATTGTGGGAATTGATATCCAAGTGCTATTGGCTGGTTCCGCGGCATTACTCGTTGGTGTAGGTTTAGGTCTTCAAAATCTGTTTTCTGATTTTGTCTCTGGTATCATTTTACTCATCGATAATTCGATCAAAGTAGGGGATGTCATAGATGTCAATGGATTGGTTTGTGAGGTGAGGGAAATCAATCTGCGTACTACTTTGGTCTTGACTCGTGATGATAAATTTATCATGTTACCAAATACTTTCTTGACAAAAAACAAACTAATTAATTGGAGTCATACAATAGAAGCATCTTGTTTCGAAATAAGTGTTGGGGTGGATTATAGTAGTAATGTGTCAGAAGTGATGCGCATAATGAGAGAAGTTGCCGAACAAGAACCAGAAGTAGCTAAAAATCCGAAACCATTTGTTCGCTTCAATGAATATGGAGATTCGTCTCTTAACTTTACGGTTTATTTTTGGTGTAGCAAATTATTTCGTGTGGAAAATATCAAAAGTAGTATCCGTGTGAAATTGTTTGAATCCTTTAAAAAAGCGAATGTTACTATTCCTTTTCCTCAACGTGTCTTACATACTGTTTCTGATGAACCTCAGAATCCAAATCTTACTCAGAAATTTGATTAATCAAAAATAGGAAGTCAATAGGAATAGATCAAAATAAAATACCCGCTAACAGTTTGCATTGATAGGTGCATCTGCTAGCGGGTAAATAATAGATTGACTTCTTACATGGTATCCATATATTTCGTTACAATCTGATTGATTAGTTGAGAGTCACGAGTGAGTCTCTTATTCAATTCTTTGTCATTTAATGCGATTAAATTCTCAGCAAAAGAGTTGATTAGTTCTGGCTTGAAAGCACCAAACTGTTCGAGTACTGCATGTCTTTC
>Ga0172378_10003871_pt1 | contig 14082 bp, 9 predicted proteins | sample GrowelOW332metaG_FD_119755 | JGI IMG/M metagenome (GOLD analysis project Ga0172378, IMG submission 119755) | Groundwater microbial communities from an aquifer near a municipal landfill in Southern Ontario, Canada - Pumphouse #3_1 metaG | ecosystem: Environmental > Aquatic > Deep subsurface >... | reverse complement strand
TTTCTATGGTGCACGTGCACTTAGCGAGGCTTTCTTTCTTGAGGATTTTTGGGAACTTGAAAAGGAATATCCCAACTTTCATTTTCATTTGTCATTAGACCGTAATGATCCTAAGGCCGACCTTGCAGGGGTGAGATATTATACCGGATTTGCTGTTAATTGCATTCGTGATAGCTATTTGAAATATCATGATGCTCCGGAAGATTGCGAATACTATCTGTGTGGCCCTCCAATGTTGATTCAGACAGTTATAGATTATCTTGATAGCCTTGGAGTAGATCAAGAATCTATTATGTTTGACGATTTCGGATAAATAGCATTAAGATTAAAACAGGGGTATGTATTTTGTCTTACTCCTGTTTTAATTGAATTGCAGAAAATAAAATCGTGCAAATCTATCAATAATTCTGCAAAATGCATTTTGTATAATGTTATTTTGTGCGGTATGTATTGTAACTCTCGTTCAGAAAAGCATATCTGTAAAAATGAGGTTTATTACAATTCTTGATAGCATAGACTCATCTGCAAAAGTTGGGGCAAAAAACAGACATTGTTCATGGATTTTTGCATTCAACCAGTTTGTATTGTTAAGTTCTAGTCTTGATTTTTTCATGAAGCCTCTCAATAGGTTTCCCCAATTTTGTCCGAGACGTTCGGACGCTTTGTCCAACTTGTGAAATGCGTCCGAGATATAAGACTTTGATATGATTGTCATGTCTGTTCAGAGGTTCAAAGGGGCACAAGTAAAATCTTCGGAAAGTCAGATTACTTGAACTCTGCTGAGATTCCGATTGCTTCATGCAAAGATAAAATTCTTTTTCGTCACACGTTATTTATACTTGGGCAAATATTGGCGAGCCTTAGGCAAGCTGATACTTGCATCCTATAATAAAATATTCCATGTAAATCAATGATTTACATGGAATATTTTGTAGTCGGTATGAGAATCGAACTCATATGCCAAGATTGAGAATCTTGTATCCTAACCGTTAGATGAACCGACCGTTAGTGCATTCTTAGTCTATGCCTGCTTCTTGGCGGAAGGAGGGGGATTCGAACCCCCGGTACGATTACTCGTACGGCAGTTTAGCAAACTGCTGGTTTCAGCCACTCACCCATCCTTCCTCGGGGGTTTCGTTTCCGATTTCCAAGCATAGTTTCCAAATGCGAATGCAAAGGTAATGGTTTTATTTTAATCTTCCAAATCTTTTCTGATATTTTTTTAGAAAAGCCAGTCATGGATATAGAACAGATTAGAAATTCACTACTCTCATTTTGCAAAAAAATATTTTTTGTTTTACTACTTACACATCCTGTACAAAAAAATAGCTTCTTCTATCATCCGTGTGATAATAAGAGTTTTATAGAAAGAAGTTTTTTCAAGATGCATATGACAATAAAAATGGGGGTCGATTAGGCTATTTCTTCTTGTGATAATGAAAAAGTTAAGATGCTAAAAAATAAAATGAAAATTGTTTTTAATTTATGACTCTTTTTGCTATCTTTGCAAAGTATTTAAATACATAAAATGTAATGAATCTGAAAGTACGTTTAGCCTTGATGAACTTCCTTGAATTTGCTGTATGGGGGGCTTATCTTACATGTATGGGAAATTACCTTGGAACTGCGGGCCTTGGTCTTCAAATTTCTTGGTTTTATGCTATACAAGGTATTGTTTCTATTTTTATGCCTACTTTGATGGGCATCGTAGCAGATAAATATATCCAGCCACAGCGTTTACTTGGTATATGTCACTTACTTGCAGGCGTCTTTATGATGGCTTGTTGGTTTATGGGTATGTCCGCTGGTTTTGGCAACGAATTGCCCAACAAATCACTGTTTATTGCATTGTATACTTTGAGTGTGGCTTTTTATATGCCGACATTGGCATTATCCAATACAACAGCTTTCACAATTCTGAAAGCCCATGGATATGATACCGTAAAGGATTTTCCTCCAATTCGAGTTTTTGGAACCATAGGCTTCATTGCTACAATGTGGTTTGTGAATGGAGCGACATTGGATAATGGCAGTTTTATGTTCACTTTGGCTCAAAATGCGCATAAGTTCCAATATACCTATATGCAGTTCTTTGTATCTGGTGTTATCAGTTTTTTGCTGTTCCTTTATTGTTTCACCTTGCCACAATGCAGGTTGGAAAAGAAACCTTCTTCATCATTGTCTGAAACGTTAGGCCTTAATGCCTTTAAACTCTTTAAGACAAAAAAAATGGCTTTGTTTTTTATCTTTTCAGCATTGTTGGGCATGTCTCTTCAGGTAACAAATGGCTATGCTGGTCCCTTTCTAACAAGTTTCAAAGGTAGCACAGATGCTATGATTGCATCTTCGTTTGCTGCCAATAATGCCACAATGCTTACCTCTCTTTCACAAGTTAGTGAAGCCTTGTGCATCTTGCTTATACCGTTTTTCTTGCGTCGTTTTGGAATCAAAGGTGTAATGCTGATTTCTATGTTTGCATGGGTCTTCAGGTTTGGTTTCTTTGGAGTGGGCAATCCAGCTATTCCAGGTATAGTGTTTTTGATTTTGTCTTGCTTAGTCTATGGCGTAGCATTTGATTTCTTTAATGTTTCTGGAGGAATCTTTGTAGACAAGGAATGCGACCCTTCTATAAAAGCGTCTGCTCAAGGACTTTTCATGTTGATGACTAATGGTCTTGGTGCGACAATAGGCACTTTGGTTGCAGGAGAAATTGTAAATCATTTTTGCACATGGCAGAATGGATACTTGTTAGGAAGATGGCCAGGAGGCTGGCAATCTTGCTGGTTTATTTTTGCCGGTTTTGCTTTAGTTGTAGGAGTCACATTTGCATTAGTTTTTCATTCGAAGAAGGAGAAGGTTGAAGCATGAATAAAGTAAAACTGATATTTAAGAACATATCTCAGATTGTGGGGTCAGAAGAAGTTGGACTTATTGTTTTATCCGATGAAAAAGAAAACCATCAGATAGCCATGCCGTGTGATAAAAACATGATTTATCAGTTCTCACTTCGTATATCAGAAATTCCCACAAAAGAAAAGTTGCTGCCTGAAGTGCTGGCTGAAATTCTCAAGCAGACGAACATGGAATATGAAATACTCATTGATGATATTATAGACGGAGCGTATCACACCATGCTGATTAATATGACTACCCTGAAGTCAAATTCTTTGAGGGCAAGTGATGCAATACTTTTGTCATATATCAGTTCTATCCCTCTTTATATAGAGGAAGGACTGATGGAAAAACAGAGTGTAACCTATGAGAAATCAGCCAAAGGTATTTCCATACCTGTAAATTCTCTGAACTTGGAGATGCTTGAAAGGGCTATTAAGACGGCCGTGAAAGAAGAAAAGTATGAGATCGCATCATTTTTGCGTGATGAAATTAAACGAAGAAAAAATAATCAATAGATGAAAGAGGCAAGATTCTTTTATGTTCCTGACGCAGTTAATCAAAAAGAACTCCCCATGGCTGAAGCCTTGCATGCGCTGCGTGTATTGCGACTGAGGAGTGGTGATGATATGTATCTAATGGACGGGAAAGGAACTTTTTATAAAGCGGAAGTCACATTAGCTGCCACAAAACGCTGTATGTATGAGATAAAAGAAGTGCTTCTACAGCAGAAAACTTGGCGTGGAAGAATTCACTTAGCAATTGCTCCGACTAAAATGATGGATCGTATAGAATGGATATCGGAGAAAGCAACCGAGATTGGTTTTGACGAATTAAGCTTCTTAAACTGTAAGTTTTCTGAAAGAAAAATGATACGAACTGTGCGTCTTGATAAGATTATTATCTCAGCTGTCAAACAAAGCAGAAAACCGTGGAAGCCACAAGTGAATCAGATGATAGCATTTAAAGATTTTATTACAAAACCACGTTCTGGACATAAATATATTGCACACTGTTATGAAGAAATCCCACGCAAAGATTTGTATGAAGAATTAAATAATGGCAATGATGATGAAGATATTACGATACTGGTAGGTCCAGAGGGCGACTTTTCTATTGATGAAGTTCAGATGGCCATTTTTAATGGTTATCAATCTATATCCCTTGGGGAAAGCCGATTGCGAACGGAGACAGCCGGATTATATGCTGTGGCTTTAGCACAGCTGTCAAGAAGAATATGAAAAACAGGGTTAGGTTATGAAGAATGTTTTTAAGATAATAATTGCAGTATTCGCAATACTGTTTACTTCCTGCTCAGACTCAGATTATCTCGATGCAATACCACAAGGAAGCCCGGCTATTATGTCCATAGACGTGAATAGGTCGAATGTAAAAAACAATCAGGAGATGCTTAAGACATTTCTACATGTAAAGAGTCTCCGAGATTGTGGATTGGATATTGCACAGAAAATATATTTATTTGAATCTCCTGATGGAAATTTTGGTTTTTGCGCAAGGGTAAAAGATACTGGTGATTTGAAAGATAAATTGAAAGAAGCAGGATTGGATATTAAAAAATTTCATGGCTTCCAGTTTGCCAATATTGGGGATTCTTGGATGGCTGGCTTTTCTGATCGGGCGTTGCTTCTTATGGGACCGATAACAGTAGAGGAACGATCTTCACTTAAAGTGAAGATGGCGAAATATTTGAATCAAGATGAAGAAGATGGAATTAAGGGAACGCCGATGTTTGACAAACTTGATTCTATTAATTCTCCGATTGCATTGGTCGCACAAGCCCAGGTCTTTCCTGAAAAGTTTGTAGCTCCTCTCACAATAGGAGCTCCTCAAAATACTGATTTGTCACAAATATTAATAGCTGCAGAGATACATCCGGAGAATAATTTTCTGAAAGTCGAAGGTGAAACATTTTCATTTAACAAGCATATAGACTCATCTTTGAAAGAAGCACGTAAAGTGTATAGACCTATTCATGTGAAATATCTGAATGCTCTATCGGAGAAAAATTTGTTTGGATTGTGCTTGAATGTGGAAGGTCCAAAGTTTCTCAACCTACTACATCAGAGCCCCTCTACTCAGGCTCTTTTATCAGGGATAAATACAGCTATTGACATGGATAATATTATCAAAAGTATAGATGGGGATATGGCAATATCAATCCCCACATATTCAAAAGATAATTTGAACATGTCGATGGTTGCTGATGTAGTAAACACCTCATGGATAAAGGATATAGGCTATTGGAAGAAAAGTGCTCCACAAGGAGTGAAAATTTCGGATGTTGGATTAAACAAATGGGCTTATACGAGTAGTAGCAATTCCTTTTATTTCGGAATATCTAAAAATAAGCAGTTCTATTGTGAAACTGAAAAAGGGTATGCATTGTCATATATTGCAGGGGATAAGATAGTTATTCCTACTGATATTATGAATGCAGCTGAAGGTAAACGGATGGTTATGGCTTTCAACTTCGGAAGCCTAAAAAATGGTTCGGCGCAGTCCATAGCAGCCTTCATGAAGCCACTTTTCGGCAATTTGAATACGATATTATATATATTAAAATAATGAATACAATTCAATTTCATTCTGTTATTCCGCAGGTTTTTTCAAAAGTCGAAAATCTAAATTCTGAAGTTTGGAATCAAGATATAAAGTTCGAGAAAGACCATTTATACCTTGTGGAAGCTGATTCAGGTAAGGGTAAAAGTACTTTCTGTAGTTATATAATAGGTTATCGGCATGACTATAGTGGTGAAATCAATTTTGACAGCCAGAATGTCAGTTCATTCAAAGTTAAAGATTGGGTTGATTTAAGGATAGCTCATATAAGTCATTTATTTCAGGAACTTCGCTTGTTTCCTGAACTTACAGCATTTGAGAATGTTGAGATTAAAAATCAGCTCACAGGTTTTAAGACCCGAGAACAAATTCTTAAATGGTTTGATATGCTTGGAATCGACGATAAAGTAAATTCTAAAATAGGCCTAATGTCATTTGGACAACAACAACGGGTCGCCATGATTAGAGCGTTGGTTCAACCGTTCGATTTTCTTCTGGCAGATGAGCCTATAAGCCATTTGGATGATAACAATTCTCGAATAATGAAACAAATAATGATGGATGAAGCCATACGCCAGGGTGCGGGTGTTATTGTTACTAGCATTGGCAAACATATGGACTTAAATTATGAAAGGACTTTTCGTTTATGAAATTAGTTTGGAAATTACTTCGTCAACATATTAGCATCCCCCAATTTATAGGATTTTTCTTTGCTAATCTTTTCGGAATGCTTATTGTGTTGCTTGGATACCAGTTTTATTGTGATGTGCTTCCTGTCTTTACTGCGGGAGACAGTTTTATGAGGTCTGATTTTATTATACTGAACAAACAGATAGGAGCATCCAATGCCATTTCTGGAAGGACCAACACCTTTAATAAATTAGAAATAGGCGATCTTTCATCACAAAATTTTGCGGAATTAGTTGGTTCTTTTACCTCAAATGAATATAGGACAGATGCTTCGATGGGGATTAAGGGGACTAATATACTAAATTCTGAAATATTTCTTGAAAGTGTACCAGATGAGTTTGTTGAAGTTAATAAGGATAATTGGAAATATAGTGAAGGGAGTAAAGAAGTTCCAATTCTTTTGCCACGTTCTTATATAACCATGTATAACTTTGGCTTCGCACAGAGTCATTCTCTTCCAAAAATTTCAGATGGGCTTGTGGGAATGATAGATCTTAAATTGTTTATTCAAGGTAATGGGCATAACGACGAGTACAAAGGAAAAGTCATAGGATTCTCAAGTCGGTTGAATTCCATACTTGTCCCTCAATCATTTATGGATTGGAGTAATAATTATTATTCTCCTGGAAAGAAATGTGATCCAAACCGTTTGATAATGAAAGTTCAAAATCCAGCTGATGAGCACATAGCCAAATATGTCGAGAAAAAAGGATATGATATTGAGGATGACAAACTAAATGCGGAGAAAACAACCTATTTCTTGAAAATGATTATATCGATGGTTATGGTAGTAGGTCTGTTCATCTCTATTCTGAGTTTCTATATATTGATGCTCAGCATCTATTTGCTAGTACAAAAGAACTCGTCTAAGCTCGAGAATCTTCTTTTAATTGGCTATTCACCAGGAAGTGTTGCACGGCCATACCAATTGCTTACAGTCGGACTAAATTTCACTGTTTTTATATTGGCCTGCATTGTGCTGTTTTTTGTGCGTAGTTATTATATGGGGCTTATTGAAACATTGTTTCCCAATATTGATGAAACTACTATGATGCCAGCTGTTTTATTGGGAATCATTCTGTTTCTATTTGTTACAATTATTAATTTCATGGTTATAAGAAAACGCATTGTAAAGATATGGAAACGTAAAGAATAAAAATATTTCAGAATTTAACGTTATTGTAACAAATATATGGAATATTTTAATTAATTTTGCATCATAAAATAAAAAGGGGATATACCCCATAATATTAATTAAAAATTAATTAAGCTATGCAAAGACGATTGCATTTTCTGGTTGTTATGATGTTGTTTTTTACAACGTCCATGATGGCACAAATTACAACTTCTGGTATTAGTGGCAAGGTTACATCGCAAGGTGAAGATGTGATAGGTGCTACAGTTACAGCTACCCACCAACCTTCTGGTACTGTATATCGAGCAGTAACCAATATGGATGGTCGTTACACAATCCAAGGTATGAGACCTGGTGGTCCTTACAAAGTTGAAGTTACTTATATAGGCCATCAGCCCAAGACTTTCAATGGTGTGAGTCTTACTTTGGGTGAATCTCAGAATCTTAGCTGCTCATTGCAGGAGGATGCTCAACAGTTACAGGAAGTTGTTGTTGCTGGTAAGGCTGGCTTGAATGCTACGAAAACAGGAGCAGCAACGAGTATGAACGCCCAGCAAATCAGCGATATGCCAAGTATCACTCACGGAATTGCAGATGTTGCACGTTTGAATCCTCAGTTGACTACTACCAATTCCGGAGCAATGTCTTTTGCAGGTACAAATAATCGCTATAATTCATTCATGATAGACGGTGCCGTAAATAATGATGTGTTTGGTCTTACTAGCAATGGAAGCAATGGTGGTCAGGCTGGTGCCCAACCTGTTTCAATGGAAACAATTGATCAGATTATGGTGAATGTGGCTCCATTCGATGTGCGCCAAGGTGGCTTTACTGGCGGTGCTATTAATGCTATTACGAAGAGTGGAACCAATCAATTCCATGGAAGTGCTTATTTCTTTGGTAATAATCAAAGCATTATTGGAACAAAGTATCCTTTCGCTGATGGGACTGGATATGCACCTAAATACCAAAAACAAAAAGAATACAATATGGGTATTACTTTTGGTGGACCAATCATTAAAAACAAGTTATTCTTCTTTGTAAATTACGAAAAGACTGATCAGCAATATCCTAATGTATATGGTATAGAATCATCTTCTTCGAAGGTGGATATGACAAAAGCTCAAGATATTCTTACTAAGGTGAAAGAAATGGCTGCAAAGCAGAATATCACTTATAATGGTGATTTTACATCTCCTGATGTTTACACCAAGAGCGACAAAGCTGGTGCAAAAATTGACTGGAACATTAATGAATTCAACAAATTCAGCATTCGTTGGAGTTTGGTGAATGCAAGCCAATTGAATAATACAGGTGGTATTGCATCCTTAAACGCGAATACATATAGCTATCCATTCAAAAGCGTTACAAATTCATTCATAGCAGAACTTCAAAGCCGCATATCTCCAGTGATCAGTAATGAGGCTCGCCTCTCTTATGTGCGTGTACGTGATAAGCGCGACGTAAGTGATCCGTTCCCTATGATTTCCATTTCAGGTGTTGGCAATGGTACTGTTAATATTGGTAATGAGCGTTCTTCCATGGCAAACTCACTGAATCAAGATATTTACACACTTGAGGATAATGTTACTTGGTATCATGGAAATCATACCTTTACTTTTGGTACGCATAATGAATATTATAAGTTTTCCAATCTCTTCATCCAAGATTTGTATGGTACCTATTACTTCAAGACTTACGATTTGTTCAATCAATACTATACCGATTATATGGCTGGAAAGCTTGATCCTACAGTTGCTTATATCAATCAGTATCGTTATGGCCATGCTAATACGGATGTGACAGGTGACGCTCGGTGGGCTGCTGCTTTTAGTGCATCTCAGTTGAGTTTCTATGCTCAGGATAAATGGGATGCCTCCAACAATTTTCAACTCACTTATGGTTTACGTGTTGATATTCCTATATTCTTTGATGCTCCTACAGAGAATGCCCCGTTCAATACTTACGCAATTACTCAAGGATGGAATGTAAAGACCAACCAAAAGTTGTCAAGTACACCTTTGTTTAGTCCGCGTGCAGGATTCCGTTGGGATATCAACAATGATCATAAGTTTATTCTCCGTGGTGGGGTTGGTATCTTTACAGGCCGTATTCCATTTGTATGGATAAGCAACAATTATTCTAATACAGGTATTCAGCTCTCCAATTACAATAGTTACTCAACTAAGAATCTGGGACTTATTCTTGATCCAAATGGTCAAGAAACCAATGCTTCAAAACTCAGTGCTTCTGGCAGTCAGGTAGTTAATGTCTATGACAACAACTTCAAGTTTGCTCAGAATCTTCGTCTGAATTTGGGATTTGATTTTAATGTTCTTGGTGTTAACTGGACGGCTGAAGCTATTTATTCAAAGACGTTGAATGATATTCTTTACAAGAATCTTGCATACGGTGAAACAGGCAAGACATACGGTCAGGAAACTGGTTATTCATGGGACAATCGCCCAATGTTCTCTCGCGTAACAACGGGTACGAACTTCTCTAATGTCTATGCTTTATATAACACATCAAAAGGATATACTGTAAACCTTTCACTTAAAGCTGAGAAGAAATTTGACTTCGGACTTGATTTGATGGCAAGTTATACTTGGACTAAGTCCATGGCTGTTACGAATGGTACATCTTCTGTGGCACAAAGCAATTGGGCTTATAACTATACTTATCGTAATTCAAATGATCCGGAACTTGGTAATTCTGCATTCAATGTGCCTCACCGCATTCAGGCTGCTGCATACTATCATATAAAGTATGGACAGAACAAGGCTTGGATGACTACTGTCGGATTGATTTATCAAGGCAAGAGTGGTTCTCCATATAGTTTGTATTATTATGGGGATGTTAATGGTGATGGTTCTAACGGAAATGACCTTCTCTTCATCCCAACTGATGAGCAAATTGATAAGATGAGTTTTGATCCTAATACTTCTTATTCAGCTAATGCTCTTACAAATGCAGTGTTCGGAAATAATTATTCTGGCAAAATGCTTACCCCGGATATGCAGCGTCAATTGCTGAAGTATTGGCTGGGATCGGATTCTTATTTGAAGAAACATCGTGGTGAATATTACAAGCGCTATGCCGATAATATGGCATTCGAACACCATTTTGACGTCCATATTGCTCAGAAGTACAGCTTCAAAGTTGCAGATCAAATCAATTCGCTTGAACTCAGTTTCGATATTATAAATATAGGCAACCTCTTGAATAAGGATTGGGGACATACCTATGGTGATGGATTCGCAATTTATCAGAGTCCGATTAATTATCAGGGGGGAGGCGTATACCAGTTTTCCGGAGGTTATGCTATTAATAACTATAGCGACTATTATAGCCGTTGGCGTGGACAGATTGGTCTGAAATACACATTCTAATCATCTTACTAACAAAAAATAAGCGGATAACTGAATAAGTTATCCGCCTTTTTTATTATCTTTGCATATAGAAATATTATTAATTATAGACAATTATGATTATAGATTTTGAAAAGATTCCAGAAGCCCATCTGATAGGCTTCAAAGGAGGAGTGGGTGCTCTTGATACTAGAAATTATGTGGATGACAAAGTAAAAATCATGTATTCCTCCTTACGTCCAGGTGCGTCTTCAGGTCTTCATACTCATGACGGAAATTGTGAGATTATCTTTATTGTCACTGGAGAAGGTACTTTTCATTACGACGGAAAGATAGAAAAAGCGAGAGCAGGACAGGTGCATTATTGCCCAATTGGCCACTCTCATTACATGGAAAACCTTACTGATCACGATTTAATATACTTTGCTGTCGTAGCAGAGCATCATTAATGGAATGTAAAAAGCCGTTTTCTGTGATGGTTTCTCTATGGAAAACTGTTCGTCTTTCTATGGAAAACGGACCGTCTTTCATAGAGAAACAAATATAGGAATAAGTTCTTTCAATTATAAAATGTAATTTTATTTGCTCAGCTTTTTGATTTTTTTCTTTGCCTCAGGTATATCAGGACATAATTGGAGTGCCTTTTCATAGTTTTTTATGGCAGCATTTTTGAAATCAGCTTTCTCACAATCTCGTCCCATTTGCACATATTCTATGGCAAGTTCTTTCAAAAAGTCCATTTTCCTTTGCGCCTCTTTCTTTAAGCTTTTTATTTCTTCTTTCTGGATATTGATGATATTGAGTTTCCGTCGGAGAAGTCTTTTGGAAGCTGGTTTTTCAATATCATACCGACTGTGAATGGCAAGGAAAAAGCTATTAAGTGTTTTTTGCATATCTCCCTCATTGAAAGCTTGCACAGCATCATGATACTCCTTGTCCGCTTTGCTTTGCATAAGTGCAGATGAGATAATGTTCTGGTTATTATAGTTGCGGGCAAAATTCTGTACTTCCGGTCTTACAAAGACTTCGTCTTTTCTGATGGGTTCTTTGAGACTGATACCTTCGAGTGATGTGCATCTTGACAATGCCACATAAGTTTGTCCACCAGCAAAGACACCTCCAGTAAAGTCGATTTTTACATTATTGAATGTCAGACCCTGGCTTTTATGTACGGTTATTGCCCATGCCAGCCGCAATGGAAATTGAGTATAAGTACCTATTTCTTGTTCCTCAATCTTTTGTTCTTTCTCATTGAACGTATATTTCACATTCTCCCAGATTTCTCTCTTCACATCACAGTCAAGTCCATTTTCTGTCCGGACATAGATAATGCCATCTTCCTCATCCCCAAATCCAATGACAGTGCCCAGTGTTCCATTTACCCATTGCTTTTCTTTATCGTTTCTGATAAATAGAATTTGGGCACCTGTTTTCATCTCAAGCTCGATGGGGGTAGGGAGACTGCTCTCTGGAAAATCGCCTTCAATTTCTCCATAGAACACAGTCGGATCTCCCGGTAGTTCATTCAGGTGTCTTTCATTGATGTAGTCTACTGTGTCTCTACGTGTGGAAAGGGTGATGGCAAGTAGTGAGTCTTCTCGTTCTAGTTCAGCCCCCACACGTTTATTGAGCTGCGTGAGATCAGACCTTTCTATTTTAGAAGTTCTGATATGGTCGAGAATATTGATAAAAACAGGATCTGTCTGTCGATAGACTTTTGTCAGTTCAATACTTATAAGTTGAAATTGCTGGAAAACTTTTGCATCAAAGAAGAATGAGGAAGGGTAGAACGGACGTAACAGTTGGCGGTCTTCTTCTTTTAACACAGGCTCCAATTGATAGATGTCTCCGACTAATAGTAACTGCTTTCCACCAAAAGGCTCGCGCATATTACGGCTGTAGATACGTAACACCTTATCTATGAAGTCAATAATATCAGCCCTTACCATGCTAATTTCATCAATGATGATAAGATCAATTTCACGCAACAATTTTCTCTTTTCACTATTGTACTTCAGAGTCTCACGGATGTTTCGAGCATTATAACGACTATCATTTGGAAGTAAAGGATGGAAAGGAAGCTTAAAAAAACTATGCAATGTGGACCCTCCTGCATTGATAGCAGCTATGCCAGTTGGTGCAAGAATGATATGTTTTTTTTTCGTTGTAGCTGCTATATAGCGTAAGAAAGTCGACTTACCCGTCCCTGCTTTTCCGGTAAGGAAGAGTGAGCGACGGGTAAATTGTATGATTTGGAGTGCTTTCTGCAACTCCGAATTTTCTAAATCAATGTTTTCTACACTGATATGATCCACTTATTTCAACTTTCTTTTATAGATTATCGAAATTTACAGTTTGTTCAGTAGGGTGGTTGCGTTTCTTTTCTTCAGATTTTCCTTCCTTCTTAGGTTCTGTCGAAGTATTATTATCCGTCTTCCCCTCTTTTGTAACCGGATTACCGTTCTCATCCAAGACGATTTCTTCTGATTTCACTTCAAGACTGTCTTTGCGGACTGTATCACGTTTGACAGGCTGATAATAACTGGCACATTCATACATGTCATGCGTAATGTCACCATCTTTCGGGCGATTGAACTTAGCATGATATCTCCGGAAAGCTGGATCCTTAAACACCGACTGAAGGAAATATCCACATATCGGAAGGGCCGTTCGACTTCCTTGTCCCAAAGCCCCCGTTCGGAAGTGGATACATCGATACTCTCCGCCAACCCATGCTCCTACTACAAGTTTTGGACTAACACCAACAAACCATGCATCAGAGTGGTTGTTAGAAGTTCCTGTCTTTCCTCCGAATTCCGTATCTTTATAGTCGCCTACATACCCCCATAAACTTTGAGATGTACCTCCTGGTTCTCTCATGCCTCCTTGAAGCATTTGCTGCATGAGAAATGCACTTTTATACGGAATCACTTGCTCGTTACTAGAAGGGCCTACATAGACTTCGTTTCCGTCTTTATCTAAAATTTTTGTAACCAATACTGGTTCGTGATGTTTTCCGTCATCTGCCACAGTACAGTATGAATTTATTAGTTCCAATAGGTTTACATCGCTTGATCCAAGAGCTAAAGATGGCTCATCATCCAAAGGACTCTTGATACCCATGGCATGTGCAGTCTCAATAATTCGTTGTATGCCCATCTCTTGGCCAAGGCGCACAGCTACAGAGTTTATGCTCCGTGCAAAAGCACTTTTTAGCGCTATAGAGTCTCCCGTAAAATAACCATTGGCATTTGACGGTGTCCATTTTACCATTTCATGCTTTTTCTTGTCGTAAACATCCATGGAAATATATTCATCTCTGCGTTTATCACAAGGGGTGAGTCCCTGGTTCATAGCTTCTGTATAGACAAAAAGTTTAAATGTAGAACCTGGTTGCCGCATAGCTGTTGCCTT
>Ga0172378_10003870_pt1 | contig 14085 bp, 9 predicted proteins | sample GrowelOW332metaG_FD_119755 | JGI IMG/M metagenome (GOLD analysis project Ga0172378, IMG submission 119755) | Groundwater microbial communities from an aquifer near a municipal landfill in Southern Ontario, Canada - Pumphouse #3_1 metaG | ecosystem: Environmental > Aquatic > Deep subsurface >... | reverse complement strand
CTGGAAGTGGAAGGTGTTGAACAGTATGAATCCTTAAAAGGTGGGTTAGAGGGCTTTGTAACCGGTAAAGTTATAACCTGTGAACAACATCCAAATGCTGACAAATTACACATTACTACTGTTGATGTTGGAGGACCAAACCTATTGAATATTGTTTGCGGTGCTCCTAATGTTGCTGTCGGACAAAAAGTTATAGTGGCTGTTGAAGGTGCCATGGTATACAAAGGTGAAGAAAGCTTTAAAATTAAAAAGTCTAAATTAAGGGGAGAAGTATCTGAAGGTATGATTTGTGCTGAAGATGAATTAGGTGTTGGTGATTCACATGCCGGTATTCTCGTCTTGCCTGATACCACGCCGGTAGGTATGCCTGCAGCAGATTATTTTGGGATAGTCAATGATACTGTTTTCGAGATCGGAATTACCGCTAATCGTTCTGATGCTATTTGTCATCTGGGTGTTGCCCGTGATCTGGCGGCTGCTATAAAAATCCGTAACCTGGGTGATGTAACTTTTCAATGGCCTGATGTTGACGGCTTTAAAGTAGATAACAACGATTTACCTGTTTCAGTTACTGTAGAGGATAATGAAGGGTGTTTGAGGTATTCAGGCATTACAATTAATAATATAAAAGTAGGCACTTCCCCTGAATGGTTACAGAACAGGCTTAAATCAATAGGGGTGAGACCTATCAATAACATTGTGGATGTTTCCAATTATGTACTCTTTGAATATGGTCAACCGCTGCATACTTTTGATGCTGATGCCATCACCGGTCATAAAATAATAGTAAAAAAAGCTGTACCTGAAAGCAAATTTGTTACACTTGATCACACAGAGAGAACCTTATCAGGGAATGATCTGATGATTTGTAACGCTGCGGAGCCTATGTGTATAGCAGGTGTATTTGGAGGTGAAAAATCAGGAGTAACTGCTGCAACTACTTCAATCTTTATTGAAAGTGCCTACTTCAACCCGGTTACTATACGGAAAACTTCAAAGTTACATAGCTTAAAAACAGATGCCTCTTTCAGATATGAGCGGGGAACTGATCCTTATATTACTATTACAGCGCTTAAAAGAGCTGCATTGCTCATCAAAGAATTGGCAGGAGGGGAAATAGCTTCTTCTGTTGTTGACATTTATCCGGTGCCTGTTCCTTTTGCTGAAATTGACCTGAAATACTCTGAAGTGGATAAACTGATTGGTGAAAAGCTGTCACGCGATACTATTGCTCATATACTTGAAGCACTTCAGATTAAGATTAATAGCAGCAATGATGAAGGAATGCTTATATCTGTGCCTCCTTTTAAGGCTGATGTTAAAACAACTTCAGATATAGTAGAGGAAATACTGCGAATTTATGGATATAACAAGATAGAGAGCGGGCTACAAATGCAGTCAAGTATTTCATATACTCATAAACCTGATCAGGAGAGTCTATATAATCGAGTTGCTGATTATTTAGTGAGCAATAATTTTAATGAGATTATGACCAACTCCCTCAGCAGTACATTGTATTATGAAGGTAGTAAATGGTTCAAAGAAGAAGAAACTGTAAACATACTAAACCCATTAAGCAAAGAACTTGGCGTAATGCGTCAGAGCCTTGTCTTCAGTGGTCTTGAATCATTGGCATACAACATAAATCGAAAGCAAAGCAGTCTTAAGTTTTTTGAGTTTGGTACGGTATACAAATTAAATAGCCAGCCGAAAAGTGATCAGGTAACCGATAGATATACTGAAAAGAAAGACCTTGCCATATTTGTTACAGGGAATCAACATGCTGATCATTGGAATTACGCACGTAAGGAGGTAGATTATTATTTCCTGAATGGCTATATGGTGAACATCCTTCGGCTATTGGGCATCGATACAAAATTAGTAACATCCAATGAATGCAACAGTTCTGTCTTTTCAGCGGGTCAGACTTACCAGATAAATGGTAGCAATTTGTACACTATCGGCATATTTAAGGAGGAACTTACAGCTATGTTCAATATAGCCCAACCTGTTTGGGTTGCCATTATTGAATGGGATCTATTGGTTGCATTAGCCAAGAAGAATAAAGTGATCTATAAAGAAGTATCCAGGTTTCCGGAAGTCCGCAGAGATCTTGCTCTTGTATTGGAAAAGAGTATTTCCTATGCCGATATTGAAAAACTGGCTTTCAGGGTCAATAAGCATCTTTTAAAAAGCGTTAACCTCTTTGATGTTTATGAGGGCGACAAGATAGAGCAAGGGAAGAAGTCTTATGCCGTTAGTTTTATGCTTCAGGATGAGAACAAAACACTTACTGACAAAGAGATAGAAAGCTTTATGGATAAGCTGTCAAAGATGCTCGAGCAGGAGTTAGGTGCAAGAATAAGGAAGTAAATTGTCATTTTGGCAGTTATTGACGTACTAATATGGCAGAAGTCAGTTGTTTTTCGTAAATTTGCACTGGAAAGCCGGGTATTAACCAGGCATTAAATTATGGATATACAATCAATTAAGCAGCGTTTTGGGATTACAGGTCATTCTCTTTTGCTTGAAAGAGCTATTGATATTGCAAGCCAGGTCGCGGGGACTGATATTACTGTTTTAATAAATGGGGAAAGTGGTGTAGGTAAGGAAGTCTTTCCTAAGCTGATTCATCAGTTAAGTGCCCGTAAGCATGGGCCTTATATTGCAGTCAACTGCGGCGCAATTCCTGAAGGGACTATTGATTCAGAGCTTTTTGGCCATGAAAAAGGTTCTTTCACAGGAGCAAATGAAGCGCGAAAGGGCTATTTTGAAGTAGCAAGCGGAGGGACCATCTTCCTGGATGAAGTTGCTGAACTACCCCTTTCTACACAGGTACGTCTTTTAAGAGTGCTTGAATCAAAGGAATTCTTAAGAGTTGGTTCCTCTAAAGTCCTTAAAACAGATGTCAGGGTGGTTGCGGCTACGAATGTTGATCTTCAGGAAGCTATCAATAAAGGAAGGTTCAGGCAAGATCTTTTTTACAGGCTTAATACAGTTCCTATTTTTATTCCCCCTTTACGCGATCGCAAAGAAGATATTGTACTGCTTTTCAGAAAATTTGCTTCTGACTTTGCTGAAAAGTATAGAATGCCCCCTCTTGAACTTGATGATTCCGGAAAACAGATGCTAACCGGCTTTAGATGGCAGGGCAATATCAGGCAGTTGAAGAATGTTACGGAACAAATATCAATCATTGAAAAGGAACGGGTGATTACGGCTGATATATTACGACATTACTTACCTGATGAACACCGTGATCTACCCATATTATATAATAAAGAAATTGCCTCTGGCGACATGTCGGAAAGGGAACTGCTCTACAAAGTCCTTTTTGACATGAAAAGAGATATCAATGACTTGAAGAAACTTGTTGTTGATATTATAAAGAAAGGTGATGTTAGCAATGATATGCAGCATTATCCTATCATTAAGCAGTTATATAAAGAAGTTGAGGAGTCAGAAAACTCCCCATCAATAGAACTCCATCAGTCTAATAATCAAAATATGATGGAGGCTTTTTATGCTCCTGAAATAATTGATGAGTCTCTTTCAATCAGAAAGAAAGAGGTTGAAATGATTAAGAAAGCCATAGATAAAAACAAAGGGAAAAGAAAGATAGCTGCAAAGGAACTGGGGATATCTGAAAGAACTCTTTACCGGAAAATTAAAGAATATGATATTTAACAAGTAAGGTAAGTTAAAAGAGAAGAATAATGTTAAGTCGGGAAAGTAAAAAGTGATGATTTATAACAGGTCTTGTAAATTTAGAATGAAGAATTTTGAAATGCACGGTACAGGCAGGTTGTTATTGCAAAGCATAAGTAAGGCGCTTTGTTTGGTAATGCTTGCCTTGGTAGTACCCGGGTGTGGGGTTTATTCCTTTACCGGAGCATCTATTCCACCTGAGGCAAAAACTATATCCGTGTCAAACTTCCCTAATAAATCTGAATTAGTACAGCCAACATTAAGCCAGACTTTTACAGAAAAGCTAAAAGAAAAATTTTCATCGCAAACAAGTCTAAACCTGGTTCCACGTAATGGCGACCTGCACCTTGAAGGGGAAATTACCAGCTATGGAACAGAACCCGTTGCAATTACCGGTGATCAGACTGCTGCACTTATCCGCTTGAAAATATCGGTTAATGTCAGGTTCATAAATAAGTATAATCCAAAGGATAATTTTGAAAGCTCTTTTACAAGGTATGAAGATTATAGCAGTACCCTTGACTTGAATTCTATTGAGGAAGCATTGATTACCCGGATTAGCGAGGCATTGGTGGAAGAAATCTTTAATAAATCAGTCGTTAATTGGTAAATCATGAACCCATCGCTTTTTATTTCAATCATCAGGCAACCTGATCTGCTTAATTCAGATACGCTTCCTGATGTTAAGCAGGTGGTAGAAAGCGTACCTTATTGTCAGATAGCCCAAATGTTACTGACCATGAACCTTAAAGCGGTTGACAGCATTCTATATAATAACCAGTTTAAAGTCTCCGTTGCTTATTCAGGCAGCAGGTTAAAGTTAAAGAGCCTGATTGAAAATGAAAGAAGTGTTGTAACGGGCTGCCCAAATGCAACGCTTCAACAGGATGCACCTGTAAATGTGTTGCCTGAAAAGGAATTAATAAACGATACTAACGAAATATCACCCGTTACGCCTTCTGTTGCTGAAATAGAAACTGGGGCATCCGTAAAAGAAGAGATTTATCAAGAACAAGCATCCAAAGAAAAGACAGCTCAGGCAGCAGAGACCGTAAAGCAAGTTGTAACGGCAAAAGAGGATGTAAACATAAACGATGGAATAAATATTCTGACTGAGAAGAATGTTGCTTTAGAGGATCAAACAAAATCAAAGGATACAGTTTGTAAATCAGAAGACGATTATATACAAGAACTACAAAGAATCATTGCAACCAGGCTTAAAGAGATTGCAAATGAAGAAAGTGGTTATCAATCGGCTGCCTGCGTTACCGGAACTAAAGAAATTGAGGAGAACATAACTGCAGATAACGGTGTTAGTGATGAACATATCCCTATTGCAGAGCTTACATCTATTGCCGGGTCTGTTTCTGATCCTGTCATCAGTGATAGGGATCCTGATGAAACAGTAGAGGTCGTTGATACTAGAGCTGCCAGTGCTAAAGAGGTTGATGTTACGGATGCTGGCAGGATTAAAGAGGCAGATGTTACGGATGCTGGCAGGATTAAAGCGGTTGACGTAATGGATGCTGTTGGGGTTAAAGAGGCTGATGTCCTTAACGCTGATAGGTTTAAAGAGATTGATGTTCTTAACGTTGGTGGAATTGCAGAGGCAGGTGAACCTGATATTGTGGGCGCTGAAAAAATCAGGGATATTGACGTTAATGAGGCTGAAGGAGTTAAGGGTAATACTGAAACACAGCCTGATGAGTTTAATTATGCACCTTCGTATTATGATATCCAACAACTACCGGGTGATAATAAGTCAGACAACCTTGATGATAAAGATGCAGAAAATGGCATTTCGCTGAATAAACAGGAACTTATTGACAGGTTTATAAAGAATGAACCGAAGATCACCCCCAAACGTGAGTTCTTCAATCCTGTTGATCAGGCAAAATATAGTAGTTTGGATAATGATGCAATAGTTAGCGAAACTTTGGCAAAGATTCAATTAAAGCAAGGTAATATTGATAAAGCAATCAAGATTTATGAAAAATTAATCTTGATAAATCCGGAAAATAGTATTTACTTTGCAAGCCAAATTGAAAAATTAAAGGGTTCACTCTAATCAAAAATTAAATAAAAATGGGCGCATATATTTTAGTTTCCGTGTTAATACTCATTGTCTGTGTGTTATTGTCATTAGTAGTACTGGTTCAAAACTCAAAAGGTGGTGGTCTGGCTTCTAATTTCTCATCGTCTAACCAGTTCATGGGTGTTAGGAAAACTGCTGATTTCCTTGAAAAAACAACGTGGACACTTGCTGCCATTCTTTTACTACTCAGCATGGTTTCTATTTTTGTGATTCCACGTAATAGAAACGTGAATACTACTACTGATACTGAACTTCGTCAGATGATCAATGATCAGGCAGCCCCTGTTCAGGATTTCGAACAAGCTCCTCCTCAGGAATAATTGAATACTTCCTCAGGACAGGTTTAGTGTTTTATCAGGATCGTCCAGACACCCTGTCAAGATCGGTATCATACTCTTTCGGGATTCGTCAGGTACACTAACAGGATAAGTTAAGTACTCTTTCAAGACAGGTCAAAGCTTACATCAGAATCAGTTAAGAGCTTTCTCAGGACAGGTTTAGTCTTTTATCAGGATCGTCCAGACACCCTGTCAAGATCGGTATCATACTCTTTCGGGATTTGTCAGGTACACTAACAGGATCAGTCGAGTGCTCTTTCAAGACAGGTCAAAGCTTACATCAGAATCAGTCAAGAGCTTCCTCAGGACAGGTTTAGTGTTTTATCAGGATCAGTCCGACACCCTGTCAAGATCGGTATCATACTCTTTCGGGATTTGTCAGGTACACTAACAGGATCAGTCGAGTACACTTTCAAAACAGGTCAACGCTTACATCAGAATCAGTCAAGAGCTTTTTCAGGACAGGTCAAGTGTTTAATCAAGAATAGCAGGGTGCATAACCGGGATTCATGAAGCAACTTATAAGAAATAGCTAAATCTCTGTTCAATAATACGTAAAAGTTGTAGATGGCCTAAGTAAGGAATCATAATCTTCTCAAAAAATGTCAGATTGTCACAGAATCTGACATCTTTATTTTGGGCTTTTTGTGTTTCAAATTTGTTTAATTGTTTTATTTTGATCAGAGCCCTTGAAAATCAAAGTAAAGCAATGATAAATTTTGATTAATTGGAACAGAGCAATTAACTTTGGCACAAAATATGACAGGTGCTGATTACAAGAATAGATTGTAAAACTTAAAAATAAATAGCAATGACAAAAGTGAATGTAAGACCATTAGCTGATCGCGTATTGATTGAACCTGCCGCTGCTGAGAAAAAAACAGCTGGCGGAATTATTATTCCTGACACTGTAAAAGAAAAACCTCAGAAAGGTATCGTTGTGGCCATAGGAACAGGTAAAAAAGACGAACCACTAACCGTTAAAGTTGGTGATACAGTATTATATGGGAAATACTCCGGTACTGAAATTAATATTGATGGTGCAGACTATCTTATTATGAGGGAATCGGATATATTCGCTATCATTTAATCATAAATCTTAAAGAAATACTATAAAATGGCAAAGCAAATTATTTACAACACAGAAGCCCGCGAAGAATTAAAAAAAGGGGTTGATGCATTGGCAAATGCAGTCAAAGTAACTTTAGGTCCCAAGGGGCGTAATGTGATCATTGACAAAACATATGGTGCTCCTGTTGTAACCAAGGATGGTGTTACAGTTGCAAAAGAAATAGAGTTAAAAGATGGTGTTCAGAATATGGGAGCACAAATGGTTAAGGAAGTAGCTTCAAAAACCGGTGAAATTGCCGGTGATGGTACTACAACTGCAACCGTACTGGCACAGTCAATTGTTACAACAGGTATGAAGAATGTAACTGCAGGTGCTAATCCAATGGATCTGAAACGGGGTATTGATAAAGCGGTAACCAGAGTTATTGAATTCCTGAAAGCAAAAACGGTTGTTATTGTTGAAGGTAGTGAACAGATTACCCAGGTAGCTACTATTTCAGCTAATAACGATAGCTTTATCGGTGAAAAGATCGCTGAAGCTATGAATAAAGTGAAAAAAGAAGGTGTTATAACCATTGAAGAAGCCAAAGGTATTGAAACAACCGTTAAGGTAGTGGAAGGTATGCAGTTTGACAGGGGTTATATTTCTCCTTATTTCATTACGGATACAGAAAAAATGGAAGCAGTTTTTGAAAATCCATACATACTGATATATGACAAGAAAATATCAACTATGAAAGATTTTCTGCCTATCCTTGAAAAATCTGTACAAACCGGAAAACCACTCATCATCATTGCTGAAGACGTTGATGGCGAAGCATTGGCTACCCTGGTTGTTAACAAAATCCGCGGATCACTCAAAATTGCTGCTGTTAAAGCTCCGGGATTTGGTGACCGCCGTAAAGAAATGCTTGAAGATATCGCTATTCTTACCGGAGGAACTGTTATTTCGGAAGAAAAAGGATACAGACTTGAAGATGCTGATTTGTCATACTTAGGACAAGCTGAAAAGATTTCCATCGACAAAGATAACACTACCATTGTAAGCGGACGCGGAACAAAAGAAGCCATTACAAACCGGGTTAACATGATTAAAGCTCAGATTGAATCTACTACATCTGACTATGATCGTGAAAAACTTCAGGAACGTTTAGCTAAGTTAGCCGGTGGCGTTGCAGTTATTTATGTAGGTGCAGCCAGTGAAGTTGAAATGAAGGAGAAAAAAGATCGTTTTGATGACGCATTGCATGCAACCCGTGCTGCTATTGATGAAGGTATTATTGCTGGTGGTGGTGTTGCTTATATCAGAGCTATCCCTTCACTGGATGAATTAAAGGGTGACAATGAAGATGAAGATACCGGTATCGCAATTGTTAAGCGTGCTTTGGAAGAACCACTTCGTCAGATTGTTGAGAATGCAGGTCTTGAAGGTTCGGTAATTGTACAGAAAGTTCGTGAAGGTAAAGGCGACTTTGGTTTCAATGCCCGTACTGAAGTTTATGAAGACCTTTTCAAGGCAGGTGTTATTGATCCTACCAAGGTAGCCAGAGTAGCTCTTGAAAATGCTGCTTCTATTGCCGGAATGCTTCTTACAACTGAATGTGTTCTCTCTGAAATAAAAGAAGAGAAAGAAGCTCCAATGCCTAATCCTGGTATGGGTGGCATGGGTGGAATGTACTAATATTTACTTTTTATATCAAAAAAAGAGGCTGTCCTTTCGGGTAGCCTTTTTTTTTGCACGCTTTTTGATAGAATAATTCTGTATTTTTACCTTGAAGTGATTATTTTTGCTAACCAAACCTTGTGCAATGAACAAAGTAAAGTTCCTTTTTCTAATCTGTTCGATTCCTTTCATGGCATTTAGCCAGGAAGATGCCCGGTTCCCTATTGATCCTGATTCTAAATTGCTCACATACCAAGGTGTAGTTCAGCAAGCAGGCACTCAGGATGAATTGTATATCAGGGGAATAGAGTGGCTTAATAGTTACTATAAAAATCCTTTCGATGTTTGTAAAGTGCGCAATAGGGAAAGTGGTGTTATCGAACTCAGACATCGCATTGAAATTAAACAACCTGAAGTAGAAGGAAACTTGACTGTGGCCGTAATAAATTATGAGCTTAAACTGGAATTCAAACCGGGGCGTTATCGCTACACCATTACGAATATGACCTTAAGCCAGGCCTCGCGTGTTCCTGCTGAAAAGTGGCTGAATAAAAATGATCAGGATTATTCCCCACTATGGGATGATTACCTGAAGCAACTGGATGCACAAATAATGGATGTTATCAATAATCTAAAGCAGAAAATGCAGCCGGTTGAAGCTGCCCCTGAAGAAAAATGGTAATCCATTCAAATGAAAGCATCTCTACTTATGGGGGTAAGTGCTGCAATTTGCAAATGAAATTATCACTACTAAGGGTTTGCTGAAAAGCTCTGCTTTTAACTGAATCCATTAAGGTGCCAGGCTTTTGTAAGTGACCTGTTTAAGCTAAGTCCTTAAAGCTGCTATTCACTCATTCATGGAATTTACCCGCCCCATGTCCAATCTTCTTCGAAAATCCGTTAAAAGTAAGGACTCAAATGGAGCTTTATTGCTGAAGCCGGGATACCTGAGAAAATATGGCATGTAGAGGTTTTCTGAAATTTGATCTACGGTTTCCGGGTCATCCGGGTTGCGTAGGTGCTTCATCATAAGAATCCAATCTATACAGAGCCAACTGCGCCGGACTGACATATCCGGGGGTTAGGGCAAGCTCTGTAAGGAAATTACTCATACATCCATGCATGGGCAATCCTAAATACAGCAACCTTCCGCTAATGGACAGTCGTTTTCGCTTTAACTGCAGACACTCCTTCCTTATTTTACAAATGCCCGCCTGACTCCCTGGTAGTTGATCTCTTTTTGGTCGGTTATATAGTTTATTAATACCTGTGCAGTAGTGATGAAGAGTGATTTGCCCGGATCATGGTGATCAAAGGTGTAACTGCTGGCAATGTAACTGTTTAAGCCGGTTACAAAAGTTTTGCTGTTACAAATTTTCCTCCCGTTTGGCAATTTCAGCACCACTCTTTTCATGCTGCCATTTTTACCTGTAACAACCGTGTAGGTCAGTCCTGATACCTGGAGGTCAATGGAATTGCCGGCTCTTTCATACGCTCCTGCTATCAATGATTTTATCTCTTTTGCCGTCAGGTTAAGCACGATCACTTCATTACCAAAAGGATCAAGTTTAAAGATGTCTTTTATGGTTACAGGGCCTTTGTCAAGCCGGTCAATTCTTATTCCTCCATTATTCTGGAAGGCAACCTGTACGGATTCCAGTGAAGTGATAGCATCCGTCATCAGTGAACCTAATTCATCAGATCCATTGATCGGGTTAACGGATGTGCCGATGATTTTATTCAACTCATCATTATCATTAAAGGCTTCTATTTTTTTCGCAACAACCGGATCAGTGTCCTGAAAGTGAGCAATATCGAGCATTTCAGAAGTTACCTTCACAATTGAATCCTTAACCAGATAAAAGGTAGCCCTGCCAAGATAACTCACGTTTGAACCTGACTGCATAATCAGAACCCCATGATGTGTCTGTGGAGAGGAAGTGAGGGTGTGTGAGTGCCCGCCGAAGATCAGATCCAACTGTGGCATCGAATCAGCAAGGTCTATATCTCTCTCAAATCCCAGGTGCGTCAAAGCAATGAACAAGTTACAACTATCGCGCAAATATTTCAGTTTTACCAGTTCACTAACGCCATCTTTGAATGTTAACCCGGTCACTTTTGAAGGGTGGGAATCAGGTTTACCGCCTGACCCGAGTTGGATGGCACTGATAACACAAACCTTTATATTTCCATCCAGTGAAAAAATATGATAAGGTTTGAACCCTATTTGCCCCGAAGGATCCGTGATGTTCGCATTAAGAAAGGGAAAATTGGCTTGCTCTATCCTTTTCTTTAAGGTTTGCTGCCCATAATCAAATTCATGATTACCGATGGCTGTGGCATTAAACCCCACCGTATTCATTAAATCAATGATAGGGAATCCCTTTTCGGGGTATTGATCAACAACAGGATTGCCGGTAAAATTGTCTCCTGCTGCGAATAACAGCACATATTTATTTTGCTGCCTGATTTGATCGACCATTGCCTTTAACCGGGCATAATTGTCAATCTTTGCATGTTGATCATTCAATGAAAGCAGAACAATTTTGGTGGTATCATTTATTTGTGCCTGTATAGGAATCAGGCAAATAAGCAATAAGGCAACCAGTAGGATCCTTTTTCTCATCTTTAAATAATTTCAGTATCGATAAATATTTCTGAACCGGGTTCAAGTCGCCCTTTGTCCATTAAACTATTGCCATATTGATCTGTAACCTCAGTAGCTACATGATCATGGAATAAAACATTTGAATTCAGATAAAGATTTATTGCATCAACTACTCGTGCACCTTCGAAAATTTCAAAGGGTTCGTTATTAATTATAATAGTCATTTTCCCGGCATTTAGCAATCAATATTACGAATATTTTTAATAGGTATAATCCCCGACAGTTCAAAATTGTCGAAAAAAGAGGATATCCTGACCGGTATTCCTCCGTCTTCCTTATAATAGTTGTTAACAATTTCCGAATCCGGTTGATGTGGTAAAATATCCTGAAATTATTTTGGCATCGGGGCCCTGATAGCTGCTTCACACAATTGGCGACCGATAACCGAACTTGAAATTACCGGATAGCTCGTCAACAGGAATTCCTGAAATACGATTCAAATAAAAGCAATGAATGATGCTGCTTATCGGTTGTAGCAAACTAAAGATCTGAGTACTTTTATCACCTTAATTGATTCGCACAAACAAATCATACGAGTCATATTCAAAAGTGACTGTTTAAAGCATAAGTTCATCAGTGACTTAACAGCAGTATAAAGTTGCGGGGTGCCTGGGGGGCAAAAAGGGCTTCCAGTTGTCATCCAATGCATCCATCAGTTTCGTTTTGTACGAAGCATACACCATTGCCAGGGTAGATGCCAGACTCCTTGAAAACAATGAAGGGAAACTCATTCATGACAAGATGGGCCGGGGGCCTGAAATTAAACACTGCAAGTGATCATCCGCAAATGATATAGATGAAGAGGTCAGGTTGCTTGGCTTTACTGAAGATTTAGAGGTAATCAGGGGTAATAACCTAAAAGTGACGGTTCCTATTGTTGCCGTTTGCGGTAATCAATCAAACAGGTATACCCGTTATTGCTGTGATCTGTCAAATATATATTTCCTGATTAGCAGCAATTTGAGAATGATGATCAATGGATTTACGGCCATTCATTCAACAGCTTTTCATAGCATTGCCGCGATCTGTCAAATAAATTGTACCATATCAGCGGCATTCTGTTAAATAAATAGGAACAGATTAAAGCATACGGTCCAATAATTATTCATAGATTTGCTGTAATCGATCCAACAGATATGGATAGGCTTGCCACCATCTGTTAAATAAGTAGTACCGGATTAGCGGCATTCTGTCCAATAAATAGGAACTGATTGACGGCATACTGTCAAACAAATAGACATAGATAGCCTTTAATCATCTAAATCATAAATTTGTGAGAACAATATTTATGTTTGTTGGTTTTATTCTTTATGCAGGAACTAATTACCTCATTTCAATACAATTATCAAGGTTCAAATAATGGATAGTTACAAAGTAAGCGGACAGATTGTTGATGTAGTGGCCGGGAGTGTTTATACCGGGACAATTGAAATTACCAACGGACATATTACTACAATTACAGAGGATCCGGGAGTGGCAGGACCCCTCATTATTCCGGGGTTGATTGACTCACATATCCATATTGAAAGCTCCATGCTGATTCCATCAGAGTTTGCAAGGCTGGCCGTTGTTCATGGCACTACTTCGGTGGTTGCGGATCCTCATGAGATAGCCAATGTGCTGGGGATGGATGGCATCCGTTTCATGATTCAGAATGGATCAACAGTGCCTTTTAACTTTTACTTTGGAGCTCCATCATGTGTTCCGGCAACACCTTTTGAAACGGCAGGGGCCTTCCTGGGACCTGATGAGGTGGAAGAATTGCTGTCGTGGCCTGAAATTAAATTCCTTTCGGAGATGATGAACTTCCCGGGTGTATTACATGGTGATCCATCCGTATTGGCCAAGATTGCATCAGCCGTAAAGCATGGGAAACCGGTTGATGGTCATGCGCCCGGTCTGGTGGGTGTCGAGGCAGTTAAATATGCCGAAGCCGGCATCACCACTGATCATGAGTGTTTCACCATAGATGAAGCCATCGGGAAGATAAAGGCCGGCATGAAAATATTAATCAGGGAGGGGAGTGCCGCTAAGAATTTTGATGATTTGATGGATTTGATGGTGCACTATCCCAAAATGATCATGTTTTGCTCTGATGATAAGCATCCTGATGATCTTGTCAAAGGCCACATAAACCTCCTTATTCAGAGGGCTATAGGTGCCGGACATAATTTTATGGATGTCATAAGAGCCTGCACCCTGAATCCGGTACGTCATTACCACCTTGATTCAGGTTTACTGCAAACAGGTGATAAAGCTGACTTTATACTGGTCGATAATGCGAAAGACTTTCATGTTTTATCCACGTATGTTTCAGGAAAACTAGTAGCTGATAACGGCGTTTCGCTGATAGAGAGGGTTCAGGCAGAACCTGTTAATAATTTTAATCCTTTAATGCCTCGTCTTGATGATTTAAAGGTATATGCAGGATCATCAACTCATATGAATGTAATACAGGCCATAAATGGACAGCTCATCACCCATAAGTTGACCTGTAAAGCTAAAATTGTGGATGGCGAAGTAGTGAGTGATATGGAGAACG
>Ga0172378_10003868_pt1 | contig 14086 bp, 7 predicted proteins | sample GrowelOW332metaG_FD_119755 | JGI IMG/M metagenome (GOLD analysis project Ga0172378, IMG submission 119755) | Groundwater microbial communities from an aquifer near a municipal landfill in Southern Ontario, Canada - Pumphouse #3_1 metaG | ecosystem: Environmental > Aquatic > Deep subsurface >... | reverse complement strand
TGCTAGGCAATTATTTGTTTTCAATTAGTTGCAATCATAGTTACAACCCTTTTTCTTGAAGCAAACACAGAAGAATAGTAACAAGATTATAATGGTACAAATGTCAAGTCCACAGTTGAATATTCCACAATTCATCAAAACATAAATTATGACTAAAAGTGTTAAAACATCACAACTAGTATTCTTACCCATATGGCCACAACCACAGTTATCCATTCCGCAAAACAATTTGCTGAACATCTTTTGAACCTCCTAGATTTATTGAAAGTAAATTAAAAAACATAAAATATGTAATCTTCTTTCGTATTTAAACATTTTATCACTCTACATAGTCAGTTTATTAAACACCTTGATAAAATGTTACACATTCTTTGCTAAAATATCACCAGTTTGTGTATCTATAATTATTGTCAAACAATTTCCACTGACTGTTACAAAATTTACGCACCAAAAATAAATATTTAATTTAGGCGATTTATTTATTACTTGTATAAAACATTCCACGCTTTGCTCTTTTCCCTCAGTAATTGCTAACAAATCTGGCAACAAATTTGATATTGCACTATTTAAAGCAACCTCACTAGTAATAGTAAAAGCAATAGAAATACAATTCATTTTTGCCACTTCGGTACTATCTGCATATTTTACATAAACAAAAATAGTGTCCGTAGATTTTACTTTTAGCCCCAAATCTCCCGCAAAACTATTATCAAAAGGGCTTTCACTAAAAGCCCCCTGCACAGTGCTACCGTTTATCTCCACACAATAAGTCATATTTTCGCTTTTCTGCAACTGTGTGATAGGAGTAATAGCAACGATGCAATATGGTACTTTATTTTCACTTATACCATCTAACAAATAAGGTTCTTCCCTTTCTCCTGTATACAAATTTACATAAAAATTTTGTGTAGTCCCAGTAAAATATGCTTCACAATTTTCGGAAATGTTTTGTTTTAATATTTCCGCATAATCTACATTACAACCACAAAAAAATATCATTACTAACAAAATAAGATTAATGCAATACCACTTTTTATTCATCTATTCTCTCCCAAGAATAATATATTGCAAAAAAATTTTATGTATGCTAACTTGCTAAAATTTATGTATTATAAATAAAAAAAGTAGGTTTTACCTACTCATTTATTTCTTCCATTCTAGTTTTATACTTACCATCAAAGGCTGTTGTATTTAAAAACGCTTTTAGTATTCTTTTTGCCATAAAACCACTTGTAAACCTTCCTGCCAAAACCAAAATATTTGCATTATTATGTTGTCTTGCCAATCTTGCAATTTGTGGAGAATTGCACAATGCTGCACGAATTTGTGGATTTCTATTTGCACAAATTGACATACCTATACCCGTTCCACAAATCAATATTCCTTTGTCATTACTATTTTTATCAACCTCATTTGTTACTAGTTTACAAAAAACAGGAAAATCCACACTATCTTCACTATATGTGCCCATATCTTTGTATTTAATATTAGTTTTTGATAGAAATTTTATCAGTTTAATCTTTAATCTATATCCTGCGTGGTCATTTGCTATATATAACATAATTTCACTTCCTTTTTAGTTATTTTAACAAAAAACAAAAAAACAAGCAAGCAATTTTTAAACTCAAATTACTTCTATTAAATATAAAAAAGAAATTCCTATTAAAAGAATTTCTTTTTATTTATAATTTATTTTTTTGTTGAACCTTTTGGACGACCACGCTTCCCTGTTGGGTTTTTATTTTTTACTTTATTAACTTTTTTATTTTTAGCCCCAGCAGGACGACCACGCATTTTTTTATTTTCTATTTTGTCATCAGGTTTAGTCAACTCGCCTAATGATTTCTTTGTTTTTACATTTCCTTTGTAATCCATAGGAGGAACAACAATCTTTCTAACAGGCACTGGCTCAATCGCCTTGATTTCCAGTTTCCTAGTAGGAACAGGCTCAATTTTTGAACTTATTCGTTTTCTAATCGGTTCATCAGGTTGCAATAAGATTCTGCCATCACTAAATTTTGACAAGACTCTTTCTCTTATAGTTTCAGACTCTTTCAATTTAACATAATTTATTGCACCTAATATTAATATAATAGCAAACAAAATACTACCAACTAATATAATTACAATTGACCAGTTAAAGTTTTGCTTAAATAAAGCCTGTACTTCTATATCACCATATACTGCCAAATTATAAGTACTATCTGTACTAACAATATTATTATTTACTGCCCAACCTATAAAGGTACAGTTATTATATGGAGTTGCTGAAAGCGTAACACTAGAACCTAATTCCGTACTACCCGAAGAATGTATTCTACCAAGAGATGAATTATTAATAGTAACTGACACTTGTTTTACTGGAATGTAAACTGCTACAAATTTATTTGTACCTGCATTTACAGTTATTTCATAATCATTATCTGTACTAACAATTTCACCATTGTTTAACCAATGCAAAAACTTAAACCCTTCATTCCTTAATGCAATTAAATGCACTTTTGTTCCAATATCATAAATACCAGAACCTACGACTGTACCTGCATTTTCATCTGCCAAACTAATATAAACAGTCCCTTTTTGAACAAAACTTGCATAAATATTTGTTATTCCATTGACGGTATAAGTCAAGTTTTCATCTTCGGATAACTTTGTATAAACGCCGGTAACTTTATTTAAAGAATACCAAGCCAAAAATTCATAACCAGGTTTGGTGTTAACATTTAATGTAAATTGAGTATTGTAGTCATAATAGTTGGAAGTCAATCCACTTATAATTCCTGCCTCATCAATATTCATTAATAAATTAACAGGATATTCGGTATATCTAAATACTGCCATAATAGTTACATTTTCCGTGATTTCAAAACTCAAACTTGTAGAATGTGCAACAGGTATTCCATTTACCAACCAGTTAGAGAAAGTATAATATTCTTCTAAGGGGTTAGCATTCCTCAATTCTAGAATACTTCGAACATTATATTCATAATTTGCCTGAATCCTTTCACTAAATTTGAGTACTGTATCATTATAAATAAACTCATAATCGCCAAAATTTTCATCATTTATTGCGAAAGTTACAGTTGCTTTCTCTAATTTGAAGTAACCAACTATTTCTATATTACAATGAATAGCATTTATTTCACCTGTGCCATTGATGTTATTAAACACAAAGTCTACTCCACTTGTTAGTGTATTTGTACGCATTTCCCAGTAATCAAACACATACCACATAGGAGCAACAGCACTAAAATCGATATCTTCATTGATTGAATAACCTGATGGTCGAGTTTGGACAAAACAGTTATTACCCAAAGTATATGTATTGTCATTACCCGAAGAAATTGCAAAAAATGTTACTGTATAATTTATTGCTTGGAAATTTGCTGTAAAAATTTTGTTATCTACTACTAAATACTTTATAGTTTCATTAGTCCCCATTTCCAAATCATTTTCATCAGTCCAGTTGACAAAGTAATATCCGGCGTTTGGCGTTGCCCTTACTTGAAACATTGTACCATAAGAAATTTGATAATCTGTAGCACCTATACTTAATGAGCCCTCTGTTGAATTTGTGTCAACAAGAGTAATAGTATAAACATTAATTGAAACTATTGCTACACAATACAAATTGTATGATGTACCAATCCTACTAAGAGTTAAGTCGGTAATATCTGCACTTTCATCCTTTTGGTCAGTGTTGTAAGTAATATCCCATTTTTCAAAATGATAGCCTTCCTGAATATTTTGAACAGTAATACTCCAAGAGCCATCAAATGCTACATTTCTAGATAAACCTTCACCACTTGGTGTAACAAATGCTACATTTCCTACCGAAGCATTGTTGATACTAATCAAAATAGTATAATAATTTTTCTTTAAATGTGCTATTGCAGTAAAATTTGGACTTTCATAATCTGCCACAGTAAATATGCTGACTGAACCCAAAGTTACTTCTTCCCCACCATTCACGCTAATTGTCCAATAATCTAGGGAATAATTACTGTCTATATTATTTGCGAATAATGAAATTACATTACCATAATGCACCGTACTGATTGTACTTCCACTAATTTCATTAGAATCATCAATTTTATAAGCAACATCACCTAAGTCAGTTTGCCCAGCAGAAAGAGAACAATTAAAATTAAATTCTTTTGGTGTAAAACTAACCAAAACTATTATGCCACCCTCAACAGCAAATTCATAAGTTTCTGCCACATATGTATTACTACTACCATCAAGTAAAGTAGTGGAATTTACATTCCAAGTACTTACTTCATATCCAGCGACAGGTGTAACCTCTACTATAACAATAGCACCTATCTTTGCTTCTGCGATATTACCAGTAGCATAATCGAATTCTGTCCAGTCCACATTACCCAAAGTTCCATATTGAGAAACTTTCACATTTACACTACCATAATTTATATCATTTGGATTAAATGATACTGTATAAAGTTTATAAACAAATTCCGCTTCAAAGGTCATATCACTAGCCACATAATATGGAATAGTATTTAATGAACTATCAGGAGTATGCATTGCCGTTCCATCGGTGGAATTGTCCACGGCTGTATTTCCTCTTACCGAATAATACCAGTCATCAAATTCATAAATATGATTTTCAGCAGTTTCCAAAGGTTCTGCATTTATATAAAAACTTTTACCTTGTTCAATTACAAAATTTGTTGCATTAAGTACAACAGGTTTTGCATTTGCCAAAGCACTTATAGTTGGATTTGAAATATCTTTATATCCAGTAAAATATGTTTGTGCTATGGTTTCCGGGGTATCCAAATCGGTAGCACTCAAATCAAGAGTAATTTTTGATAACTGATTAACTCTTGTCAACATAGGATAGCCACTATTCAAAATATTTGAAATTTTCCAAATAGTATTAGGTACATCACCTCGAATATAATTTTCTATCACACCGTTTTCAAGTTGCTTTACACTCCAATACTGGTCAGTATAAATTCCCTTGTCTTTCATTACTTCACGGGTTGGTTCACTTGTTCCAGCAGTGCTACCATCATTAGCCGAAGTATTTAATAACAAATAAAAATTAGTCCTATATCTCGCAACAGAAATGCTTGATACATTTCCTACAATTCCACCAACATTTGTTGTATTACCTTCCTTGTCTGCTACACAAACTGAATAACAATTTTTTATAGCGGCAGTAGAACCTTCGCAAATTGCAATACCTGCAATACCACCCGTACCACCTGCTGAATTTGTACTATATACATCTGTCCCGTCAATACCTGCAATTTCACTAGAAGTAGTATAAGAATTGTAAATACAAGCATTGTCAGATATTGAACCTACCAAACCACCCGTATACACTCTACCCTGTACAAAACTAGCACTATAACATTCCTGTATAACAGCACTGGAAACAGCATCGCCAACACTTGCACCGCTAGGATATATAATCATTACATTCAAATCTCCAACGACATTACCAGCGATTGCACCAGTATAGTAAGCGTTTGTAACAATGTTACCATCTTTTATTCCAAACAATTTTAACACAGGAGCGTAATTTACAGTATTGTATGTTGTATAAGCGACTGTACCAAATAATCCAGCACTTGTAATAGTTGATGTTTCACTCATACTCGTATTATTTATCGTCAAGCCATAAATTGAATAACCATTTCCATTAAAAATACCAGAAAACGGTATGTATGCAACTTCTTCTTCATCATAGCCTAATGCACCTATGGGTTGCCAGTTATAAGCAGATAAATCAATATGATTTGTTAGTTCATAACTAGCCGTAGCATAATCCATACTTCTAACAACATCTACATAATATGCTAGTTTAATTAAATCATCAGCACTGTTGATTTTATAAGGGTTGGTGCTTCTATCATAAGCACCTCCATTAACCGTATCAAAACTATCCGTTGTAGAATAATTTTCCAAAGGATTAATTAATAGCGTATCAGCGTAAACCTTTTGTATTTGACTATTCAAAAATGAGAACCCCATTGTTCCAAACAAAACAAATAGAGAGACAGCGATTGATACCGCTATCCACCCCCATAATTTTGTATTATTTTTGCACGCTATTTGCATTTTCCCCTCCTACCGCATACTTAACTATTCAATGTATTAAGTATATATAGAAATACTACATTTGTTTTTTTAATGGAAATCTCACTTCCAGATTTGCATTTTGAACATATCCCAAATACTCAGGAGCAAATCTTTTACCATTAATTTTGAAGCCATCACCGTGAAAATCACTGCCTCCTGTTTTGATTAATCGATTTTTATCACAAAAATCGCTCATCCATTCGCATTCGGCTAATGAAAACTTTTTGTGGATACATTCAAAGCCATCTAATATATCTAATTTATTAACATCTCTTATCAATTCCTTTGGATTGCCAACATTATAAACATTAAATGGGTGTGCAAAAGAACAAATTCCTCCTGCTTCGTGAACTCTATTGCAAGCCTCCTCAATAGATGGAGTTTGATTTATTATATCATAGCAATAAAATAATGAGCCAGGTTTGACAACATGGTCGCGATAAAAATTATCGCCTGTGCCTATACCAAAATGCTGAAACATTGCTTGATTTTGAGGATATTTTACCAAATCATAAAAGAAAGTTTTGTGTGCAGTTCTATATATTGGGTCAAACTGCAAACCTTCTGTAAATTTAAAACCAAGTCTGGTAGCATTTTCTTTGAGCGTTTCAATTCTTTTTTCTTCCAAGGCAAATTGATAATCAAGATTTAAAACATCCCATTTTGCCAAGGTGTCCAAATCAAAATCATAAGCAAGTATTTCGTATTTATTGCCTTCAAATATAACTGCAATTTCACAACCGTTGATTATTTTTCCGCAAAAACAATTTTTACTCGTGCCTTTCCCCATTTCTCTCAATTCAAAGTTGGCGTCCAACAAATCGTGGTCAGTAAAAGATAATACATCTAAGCCTCTTAATTCGGCAAAACGCAACAATTCTTTTACGGTATACATACCATCAGAATATTGTGTATGTATATGTAAATCTATCAATTGACCATTTCGATATAGTTTATTGAACATAATTCCTCCCACATTTCTTCATTAGTATTTAGTTTTTATATTATAACAAACGATATAGAACCTGTTGCGCCTAGACTTTCCTGAACTTCCTCAATAGTAACTTCGGTAGCAACTCCTGAAACAATATTTACTTCAAAGTTTGTTTCCAGTTCAGTTGTCGCACCTTCATCTATACTAATTTTTACTTGATAGAATACAGGCAAGTAGAATTCTAATCTAAAATTACCCGCAGGCATTTCAACCAAATTATTTGTATCAAGTAACAATACAAATATAGATTCACCCGTAGTATCATTAATTAATTTTGCCAAACCACCATTTGCCAATGCAACATTAGGGCCTTCCGACATAATGATGTTTACAGATTGTACAATTCGATATGTTAGCAAAACTTTTACACTACTTGCGTCTTGATTGATTGTAAATGAATATGAACTATCACTTCCAGTAAAAATTTGACTCGGTGTAGTAGAGTCATCTAAATATAACTCTACTTTATACAAGAGTACGATAATATTTGGTGTAGTATATACTTTTCTAGTTACAAAATTAAATTGTACAACATTACCATAACTACCACTTACCGACTGACTATCCGTACTTGTTTGCGACAAGGTTTTGGTTACACCTGCAACAGATAGTGTTATACCTTGGTCATTTAGGCTTTTGGTTACTCCATTTTCAGAATAGTTGTTAGTAGACATTACAACTGAATAAGTCCTCAAAGAATAATAAATGTAAACTGTCATATTTGCTTCAACCGTAACGACTGTTGAACCACTATTCATATAAGGACTTGCCCCTATGTTTGCAGTTAAGTAAGCACCAGTTGTACTGGTTTTGAAGCCTTTCAAAGTATGTCCTATATTTAGTGCTTCGGCATTTACAGTTACAGTAGAACCCTGAACATAAATATATGTATCTGTTCCTGCACTTATTTGGTCGCCACCGCTAACAAATGAACTTACATTCACAGTACTTACCGTAGAAGTGGTATTTTCATAATAACTTGTCAAAGTAAGTGTTTTACCAACATACTCAAACAACACTCTCACAGTAGAAATTGTATTTGAGGCAGTCAGTGTTGTACTGGTAGAGTTATAAATCGTATTAATTTTTTCACTGTTTTCAAAAATATTATTGTATGTCTGTTGTGCAAAATACGCACTTCCAGTCAAACCGCTTCTAATAGTTGTATATGTACTAGGACTTGCACCTACTGCCACATCAACAGATTTGATTCCATATCGTTTGTATATATTATCTGTATTTGTAATCGCAACAGATAGTCCAGTCAACAAAGAATAATAATTTCCGCTTGTAATTGCACCACTTGTGGTTGCCACACCCGCATCAAAATTTATTACACTTCCACTTGAATATAATTGTGCTTTGACATTTACATTCAAAGGAATATATTCATATTTGATTGTATAAACTGGGTTGTCTGAGCCCAAAGTGAATGTATAACTATATACACCACTAGTTATAGTTGTAGTCAGTTGACTAGGAGTAGCATTAAATATTCCATTTAATCTATAACCATTCTTGTATAAAGGAATAAATGAAATGGTAATTTGAGAAGCATAATTTGTAGTTAAACTTACTGATGCCGAAGAATTTAATGCTATTGCACCTTCTGCTTTTGGTGTAGTTCCTACGGATATATCTACTTTACCAAACGAAATAGCAGTGTTTGCATCATTAACATCTTTCGTACCATTAAAGACACTATTTACTGTAACCGTATAATCAACCATATCAAAATACGCTGTCAAAGTAATATCATAATCTGTATTCAAAAATGTATAGCCACTAATAGTTTTTGTTCCATCATTACCTACATTAAATCCCGTACTATTACTAGTATAAGTTAATTGCCAGTGATTAAAGGTTCTCATATTTGCGTAAGCACCCATATTGTGAGATGAAATCAAACCATCAATATTATAGTTTACATATCCATTGCCTCCCGTTCCATTTGCAATGGCAGTAATAGTCGTACCACCACTACCGAGTTGAACGCTAGCGGTAGGCAAATATTGGTCAACAGGTGCTTCCACATTCATAGCAACATGTATATCAAAAATTCTTATAAATTGTGCTTGGAAGTACAAAACATTACTTGTACCAAAAGCACTTTTATCATTATTTACTGTAAATACATAAGTGATTCTATGATTGATATCATCTACATCTGGTGTATATTTCCAGTAATCCGAAGGAACAGTAGTATAAGTTCCACCCGAACTTCTTTTATAATTCATTGCAACAAACCCAATATAGTATTTACTTGTATCAATTACAATAGTAATATCCTGGTTTTCGTCATAAATATTAGCAAATTTATATCCCGTGTTTGAATAAGATAAAGTACCACCATTATATCCCGCACTAAACCCTGGGTAATAAGCCTCAATTGTAACCTGATAAATTTTTATAAATCTTGCTTCCAAGTAATAATAATCCTCTATCTCTCCTATATCAAAATCTTCAGTATCAGCTAACAAATCATCTGTAAAATACGCAGTTCCATCTAAGCCGATATTAAAGAAATACCAACCTACAAATCTATAAGTAGCATTTGCAAACGCACTAATGGATACTTCTGTACCTCTTGCACACAAACTTCCTACGGCACACTCACTTGGTAAAAATACTGTTGTATCATCATATGTATATTCATACGAACCACCGGCACTTAGGTTAGTAACCATACGAATTTGCATTTGTTTCATAAAAATTTGCAACATAGGAAAATAATTGTTTGCAACACGAGATAAAAACCAAATTCCACTTGGATCGTATACACTATAAATAGACCAGCCAGCGTCAGCATATAGATTGGTAGATATTCCTCTCATATCTTCATAATTGACTTGATATGTACCCAATTTAGTTGGCTCTGCCAAAGTATTGTTATCAGTTGAATTTGAGAAAAAACAACTATAAATATTGCCATTTGTACTGGTAGTAAAGCCCACTATTCCACCTGAATAATTTACAGTAGCCAAAGTACTACCTATATTGTAACTATTAAGGATTGTACAGCCTTCACCTGATATATAACCTACTAATCCACCGACATATAATTCACCAGTCAAACCAAAAGTATTATAACAATTATATAAAGAAGCGTTGCCTGTCATATATCCTACAATACCACCTACATATTGTATACCAGAAATACCGCATTCAGAATAACAAGCAGAAATAACAGCATTACCATCGACATATGATGCTATTCCGCCCACATATTTGTTCACTGTATTCCAAGTAGATTTTGTAACACCTAAATTACTAATATGTGAAGAATTGGACACATAACCAAAAACTCCTGCCAAACCAGAACTAGATTCTGCTAGATTTGTAACGACATATCCATCACCGTCAAAATTACCATAAAAAGGATGACTTGTACCGGCTTCCACATATAATCCGATTGGATTCCAAACTGTAATACCGCTCATATCTATATCATTTACCATTTGGAAATATAATCCCGTCATTGTTTCGCCAGACAAAACAGCGCTACTAATCTCCACCAAATTACTTGCCGTTTCCACTAAATAAGGTGAATAACTAGTACCACTACCACTCATAGTTGAAGAATATGCCATATTCATATCATTTGAAATTTGGTTATCAGTTTCAACTATTTCCACTATATTACCAAAACTATCCATAGTAGGCAAAGAAATATTTATTGCAGGGCGAACATCAAGAGTAACCGCTTGATTTGTAGTGCAAATTTCACCGTTATCGTTTAGATATGTAAACAAACCATTGCTGGTTTGAGAACGCAACCACATTCCATCATTGGAAGTTCTATAATTATTTGGTAAATTCCACAAACCACTACTAATTATAGTGGTTGCACTTTCCAAAGTATTAAAACTATTTACACGGTTACTTGGTGATGTATTTGTTACTTCAAAACCACCTACTTCATAAGCACTAGGCAACCAAACTTTATCACCAGTTACAATATCATTTGATGTAATAATTTGACCATCTATCGAATTTAGAGGAATATTTTGTACACCAGCAAGTTGTGAAATAACATCAGTATCTCCCGTAGTAACGATGATATTTTCAAAATAATCATATCCTACTTTTGCTAAAAATTGAGGATAAAAAGTATTGTTTAAATAATCCCTTACTGCACTATCAAGATAACAAGTATCTGTGGAATTTAATTGCAAATTTGCAACGCTATTAAGTGCATAAAGAGTAACAATATTATTTTGTTTATAAACCACTAACCAGTCAATACCACCCAAATTAATTATTGTACTGGTATTGACTCCATCTGCACCGCCCAAAGCAACGCCATCATCAAATTTGTTTATGGCAGAATTTAGTTCTTTTACAATATCACTATTCCAACCATTACTATTTATTAAAGCAGAGGAATTTAAAATTAATGTATCTTCTGGATTTATTTTATTTTGATTATCAAAAAAGGAAAAACCAAGTATCAAAGATACCATACTTAAAATAGCAATAAAACAAGTCAAAGCCAACCTCAAACTTTTTTTGCTATACCCCCTAATTTGGTTCATATATTTCCTCCAACCTTTAATTAAGTGATAATCTTTATTATAAAGATATTGTATCACATTAAAACAAAAAATTACAAATGTTTTAAATAAAATAAAAATTTCGATAAATTAATTACCTTTTTCATCTAAATAGGTAGCCATAAAGTCCGCTGAATGAAAAATCGCTGCAATAGGAAATTTATAAAATGCTTCACTTAGAGAATAATTTCCGCCTTTTACTCTTGTATCAAATGCACCCATATGCCAGTTTATTGCCATAGCCTCCTCTCTGGTTAAACGCATAAAACCATTAATGATATATACAGATTTTTCACCGTGCCCGTAAGGTAACATATCCTCCACTGCATAAACAGGTTTTTGTATCCATTCCCCATCAACTTTAATATTACGCATTTCTACTTTGTATGTATCAACTTTACAAATATCATGCAGCAATCCTATAATAGTTGCACTTTCCAAACTTATTACAGATTGCCAGTCATCACCATAATTCAATTCAAGTAGTTTTATAAATCTCTCATAAACATTTAAACTATGCAAACACAAACCGCCCTCAAAAGCCGAATGAAATTTGGTACTAGCAGGTGAAGTGAAAAAATCAGTTTTATTCAACCAGTCCAAAAATTCCTTTGCCCCTTCCCGTTTTACATTACTAGTAAAAACCTCTATAAATCTTTCTTCGTTTTCTTTAATCATAAAATTTCCTTTATCGACATACTACGACTAATTATTTAATGATATCTAATAAAACACCCATTTGTCAAATTTATTTACAAGAAATCAATAATTTTTTGATTAATAAAAACACAAAAAAAATAAAGCAGATTTTTTGCTTTATTTTATAACTATTTACCCTGAACTCTACCCAAATCTGTATTATCTTTTGACCTATTTTGTAATTCTTTTATAGGATTTTTATCCACTTCAAATCTATAATCTTCGCTATTACTTGTCAAATAATGTTCAATAACTTTATGACTAGGCACGCTAGAAATAGGTGAATTGACAGTTTTTTGATATCCAAAAAATTCATAATCACTAGGCAAACTATCCAGTGCAACAAATTCTTCTTTTTTACAGGTATTACGAACAGTATTTTTTAATATATCCCGAACATAATCGATATTTGATTCTAGTTTTAATAATTTTGGAAAATCACCGCCACAAGTAAAAACTTCTATCCAGTTTTTCTTTTCATATTTTTCCAACAAGCCACAAACTATACTCAAATGCGTTAGTTCTTCCTCAAAATGCTGCTGCCATATTTTTTTAATTTTTGGGTCACTTTCTGTTTGTATACAGGAATAATACAGATAACATTCTGTGTATTCGTGTGTCAGTAAATTTTCCAACCAAGTAACATTTGTATCCATCAAACTTCCATAACTGGACACATGTTGCTCTTCTACCATTGCAATTTCTTGATATAACTGACGCCCTAAATCGTTTTGATAAAAACAGCCTATATTCATATAATAATTCATTGTTTGCTGTTCTGCCGCTGTAATTATACCTATATTAAGTTTTGTAGCCACTTCGGCAGTTGAATAATCTACATAGTGCCTAATGTCATCACAAGGGTGTCGATGTTCTGCTATTGTTGGTCTTGCTGGCATTATTTCTGTATATTTTCCTACCAACTTCTCTGCGTGAATACCCATATCAAATTCCAGCAAATCAGAATATCTATAAAGGTGGTCAAAATCTTCCAAAAGGGCAAAATCCAAAGTATCTTTTACATACTGATTTGTTTCCATTTTGGCTAATCCCGCAGTCAAATCTACTGCCAACTGTTCATATCCTATGGTCGTTTCTAGAATGCTTTCATCAATAGGTTTCAAGTCGGAAAGTCGTTTTTGCTGTTGTTGTTCATTTCTTCTAAGTAAACAAATTTCACGCCTCAAATCATTGTCAGGACAATGTCTACTAAATTGGTGCATAAACCAGTTTGATTCATATTCTGCACCATTTAGTAAAATTATTCTTAATCTGGTATAAGGGTCGACTTCATTTTTATCATAACTTTCGGGATACATTTTGTTCCAACTACTAAATAATTTAGATTTATCTTTACCCATTGATTTCATTTCTTTAAAAGGATTAAACATATAATTACTCCTAATTTTTTATTCTGTTAAGAGTTATGTTTCCCTAATATATTTAATTTATACTATTATGTAATGATAAGGCTTATTAAAATTATTATAGATAATATCATAAAATTGATAATCAATATAACTATTTTTTTAATCTAAATAAGATTATATTTTTTACCTTTTGTTAACAACACTTTTTATTTAATCTTTTTATCTTAAATTTAAAAATTTAACAAAAAATTTTATAAGATTTTTGTTTCCTTTTATCTTTAATTTCACCAAAATAAAATGTCATAATTTCTCAAATTTTTCAAAATAATTGTTGACAAGAGTACAAAATAATGTTATCA
>Ga0172378_10003867_pt1 | contig 14090 bp, 17 predicted proteins | sample GrowelOW332metaG_FD_119755 | JGI IMG/M metagenome (GOLD analysis project Ga0172378, IMG submission 119755) | Groundwater microbial communities from an aquifer near a municipal landfill in Southern Ontario, Canada - Pumphouse #3_1 metaG | ecosystem: Environmental > Aquatic > Deep subsurface >... | reverse complement strand
CATTGTTTCGGTCTATTGCGTCATTAAAGCTCTTTTATACCCATATAGCGAAATTGTAATAACATCATCTACAATAGACCAAGCAAATAAAATAATAGATAATAAAATTGAGACAGAGTTAATTGGAAAACTATCTCCTGTTCTTAGATGGATGAAAGACCAAGATATGATAAGAATAACGCAACCTAAAGATTGTAAATGTGTAGATTTTTGGAACGGCAGTTGGATTAAGGTTTTGCCAGCTTTGGATTCATCGAGAGGTGAACGTGCCTCCGTCCTAGTAGCAGAAGAGTGCAGGCTTATAAAAAAAGGTGTTTGGGATTCGGTATTTAAGAAGATGTCACACCCAAGGCAGGCTGAATTTTTAAAACAGCCTGAGTACGAGTCTGAAAAAAGTTTGCTTGAGGAATGTCAAGAAATATATATTACTTCAGCATATTTTAAGTCTGAATGGTTTTGGCGTAGCTTTATAAACACTGTAAAAGGATGCTATAATGATAGGAGCATTGATTATAATTTTTACGGTGGTGATATATTTACGGCAATCAAGCATGGTCTTAAAACCATTAAAGATTTAAAAAAATCTAAGCAAGACTCAGGAGAACTAGAGTTCCGAATGGAAGATTTGAATGAAATGGTCGGAGAAGGAGAAAACGCTTATTTTACATTAGATATGTTTAAGCGCAATCAAGTTCTCGTTAAAGCATTTAAGCCATTTATTTCATCTGAGTTTAACGCAAATGTAAATTTAAAGAATCGGCAAAAGGGTGATAATGAATATAGATTGCTTTGTGTCGATTTGGCATTTACTGATAACGCACAAGGCAAAAGCGAAGAAGCCGATAGATGTGCATTAGAATGTTTAAGTGTAATTTGCAAAGATAATGGCAAAATAAGCCGACAATTAGAGTATGTTGAATCTTTAAGTGGTGGCGATGATAAATTAGTAAAAAGAAGAATGAGAGAATTGTTTTGGGATTATCAATGTGATTATATTATAATGGATTTGCGTAATGGGGGTGAAAATTATTTTAATGATTTATCAACTCCGTGGCAACACCCCGAAAGAAATGAATGGAATCAGCATGGTTTTGGATTATGTATGGAAGATGAATTACAAGTTATACCAACGGGTAAAATCAATGAACTTATGAATAGAACGGTTGACCCCGAATATATACCTTGTATGATTCCAATTCAAGCGAGTGCTGAATTTAACTCTGTTGCATGGAAATCGCTTTGGAAATCTTTAAATAATGGTGTTCTAAAATTATTAGAAGATGAACTGCAAGCGGAACAAAGAATTGATGCAACAAAATATGCTTTTATGACAAGTGAAGAGAAGGTAAGATATAAAAATCCGTTTGTGCAAACTGATTTATTGATAACAGAAGGTATTAATTTAAGTCAAACTTGGAGGAATGGTACTTTAACATTGCATGAACCACGTTCAGGGCATAAAGACAGAATGTCCGCACTTCAATATGGAAGTATAATAGCGGATAAGATAGAAAATAAATATGCAGTATTACAGAATCAAGATAAATTTGATGTTGCAGATTATGCAAATTATTTAATTTATTAGAAAGGAGGTCTAAATGTCTGAGGAAAAATTGACAAAAGAACAAGCTAAAGAAACTGTTGAGTTTGCTCAAAGTTTTATAAATTCTTATTATGGAAATTATGGATTATACACTCCGCAGTTGTTAAATCAAACTTTGATTGATTTAAACATTACGCCTGAAAGTGCTACTTATGATAAAATAATTAAAGCGTTAGACAATGCAAAGTATGATGCTCAAAATATTCAAGGATATTCGCAATGGGTAGAGTATAATGATATGTTAATGGCAAGAACATTAAGATATTACGCTAATATGCTTGCATTTGATTTGACTATTGTTTGTACCAATGCTGATAAAAAAGATTATAAGAAAAAAGAGTACAAAGAAGATAGAAATAGAGTATATAAATTTTTAGACAATTTTGATTATAAAGCGGAATTTCAAAACATGGTGTTGGAAATGCTTAGGAGAGAAACTGTCTTTACTTGGCTAAGAACAAATAACGGGAGCATGACGGACGTAGATTTAGATGACACTAAGACCACAAAAGCACCAAAGTTTACTTTACAAAAAATGCCACAGGAGTATTGTACTCTTACTGGATATTTCGAATATGGACTGTTATACGATTTTGACATGAACTGGTTTTTAAGGGCAGGCGTTGACTTAAACGGATATGACCCAACTTTTAAGACGAAGTTTAAAGAAGTATTTACTGATACGGGGGTAAATAGATATGTCCCTACTAATCAGTTAAATCGAAGAGACGGTACATTTGCTTATACCGTTCAGACATCGCCCGATTCGGGTGCGTGGGCGTTTAAATTTGATACAACCAACTTTAATTCAGTTCCATTTTTAGCTCCAGCATTACAGAATTTTATAAATGATAGAGAAATTCAAGCATTACAAAAGAACAAAGATATTGCTAGTGCTTACGGGCTTCTCGTTGGTGAATTAAAAATGATGGATAAGCAAAAGAGCGGTCAAACCACAGACGCTTTTGCAATTAATCCAACTACATTGGCAACATTTTTAAAGTTGATACAACAAGGTATGAAAGCGTCTATTAATGTAGGTGCAATGCCGTTAGAGAATACAGATTTCTATCAGTTTGAAGATAAAAACGAGGATATGTATAACAATCAACTTTCGAGTAGTGTTGGTGTAAGTGCAAGTGCAAGCAATCTCCTTTATTCAAGCGACAAAATGAGTCAAGAAGAATCAAGAAATGCCATTGTTAACGATGGCAATTTAATGAAAAAGTTATACGCTCAATTTTCTAATTTCTTAGAATTTTATATAAATAAGAAAACAAGAAAATATAAGTTTAAGTTTATATTTGACGGAATTAATTTCCCATTTGATAGACAAAATAGGCAAGAGGCAATTAATACTATTGCAGATAAAGGAATTGTGTTGTCTCCGTCTGCGTGGGCGAGTGCTTATGGATATAGAACAAATGATTTTGAGCACATGATAGAAGAAGCGAGCGGTGGCGAATTTAGTGACAATTTAATGCAACTATTATCTATCCATACTACTTCAAGTAGCGATGGAGGCAAGGTTGGTAGACCACGCAAGCGAGGGTCGTTATCGACACAATCACGAGAATATGATACTTCTCAAGATGATTAGAAAGGAGAATATATGTCTGAAAAATTTACAGAAGCACAATTAAATTTAATTGATATTTTATTCGACCTTTCTGTTCAAATGAACAATGCTACTGATTATGATTCCGTAGATAAAGATATAGAAACGGTTGATAAAATATCTGCTATTATAAAAAGAAGGGGCGATACGATTCTTGTAGATAATAGAGGGGAAAGTGGAGGTGTAATAGAGTGAATGTAAGTGAGAAAACTATTGATGGATTATATGTGTTAATAAAACAATGTTTTGAAGAAAACCGATGGACTGATAGAATGGTCTCGGTTTTAGGTGTAAAATTTGCGTGTAATCAGTCATCTCTTTTAATTCATCATGGGGTTGCTCATGCCTACCCTAAATTGTCCGATAAAATTGGTGAACTGTGTTTAGAAAGATATAATATACCTGTTGAATATGGTAGTACCAATGAAGGCAAGCAAGAGTATGGAAGCGTAATGTCAATGATACAAGAATTAGAGGACAGAAGCATCGCTTTTCAAAACATGCTTATGGGAGTAATGAAAATTGCGTGGGAAGATAATGATTTGCAAGTATATTCTGATTTAAGTGAAATTCTTTCAGATTATAATTTTATTGTGGAGCAAGTTATACTACTCAATGACAAAATGCATTATTATGGCGAAGATGGGATTATGAAATTTGACCATGATGTGGATAAATTTTGGAGTTTAGACGAAAATTTGTTTTAAGGCGGTGATAATATGATTATGAGACAAAAGCCAAAAGATATTGAAAATTATTGGAAGATAGACGCTCATATCTGTAGACTGCTGAACAAAGATAATATTTTGCCGAAATATTTATATGGCGGCAATTTTTATTTTATAAAAAACGCAGAAATAAATGCGTGGTTGGAAAATTATTATGGTGCTATGAAAGGCGGTGAGGGAAACGAGTAAAAATATTAAGTTTTCTATTGAACATTTTGACATGTCAGATTTTGACAACGAAGAATTTGCAATAGCAAATGTTAAGTTCCTCTCTACCAAACCTAATTCACATGGACTGGGAATATCACCAAACGTATTGCGTGAATGTGCACCAACTGTTTTAGGAAAATGGTTAGTTGCAAAATATGATAAATATGCTAGTGATGCTACAGACCATGACCCAACTGAGAATATAATGGGAATTTTCCCGTCCAATCAAGAAATAGTGTTTACAGATGAGGACGGTTATTTAGTTGCATCCGCAAATGTGGTTCTATCTAAAGTATATGCGAGCGAAATATATGAAATGTTTCAACTGGACAATTTTAGAGATGTTTCGGTAGAAATGAAAGTTGAATCACATTTTGAAGGTTCAGTGGAAGTTGTAGACTCGTTTAAAATTGTAGGTGTTACAATTTTAGGCAAGAGAGTTAATGGCTCATGCCCTGATGCTAATATGGAGATTATAAGATTTTCGCAAGAAAATGCAAATAAATTTTATAATGAACAAACCAATACAACTTTTGATGTATTGAAAAGATTTTCTGAGGAAAGGAGGAAAAATATGGCTGATAAAACTTATAAGGTAAATAAGACAGAGTTAAAAGAGACACCATGGGGAGATGTTGACAAAACAAAATTAAGAAATGCCGTGGTAGAAGCAAAGAACAAAGCAGAATTAGTTAAGTCTGTCTATCTTGTAGTTGAAGATGGCTGGGAAGATGCTCCTTCTGAAAAACTTAAATATCCAGTAATGGAATTAGTTGGAGATACATTTTATTATAATCGTTATGGACTTAAATCTGCGTTGGGTTATGCTAAGGCAGAGGGCGATAATAAGGTTGTGTCTGAAATAGAAAAATTATATAAGAAATTTGATTTAGATGATAAAAAGGAGGACGAAGCTCAAATGTCTGATACTAAGAATTTTGAAATTGAAGGTCGTGAGGCTTGGGGTGATGTCATCAAGAAAGTACAAGACCACGAAGGTAAAGAGGCTTATGTCGAAAGTGTTGAAAAAGACCACATTATCTATACAAAGGGTGATGTAAGATACAGAGTTGAGGCTAAGGTCGAAGTCGGTGAAGATGACAAGAGCGTAAAGGCTGAAATTAATTGGGAGTCTGTTAAAAAGGACGCTGACCAAAAGATGTCTGATGATGATGTAGAAATGCAAGACGATGCTGAGGAAATGTCGGCAGATGCCAATGTTGACCCAACAGCTCATGCTGATATGCTGAAAGAGGAAGCGGAAAAGAATCAATCTCTTGTTGATAAGCTCGCTGAAAAAGAGAATATTATTATGGAGTACGAAAAAGAACTCAAAGAATTAAGGCAGTTTAAATGCGATATGGAAGATAAAGAAAAATGCTCTACTGTAGCTACGGCTATGGCTGAAGTAAAAGAGTTTATTGACGATACAGAATTTGAGAGCCTTAAAAAAGAGGGAATGGCTTGCGATATGTCTGAACTCGCAGGATGGACAAATAAAATTAAGTCTGTCGCTTTTGAGGCAGTTAAGAACCATAATACTAACAACAATGGTATTTGGTCGATGTCAAACCCTGATATAGTTAACCCTGAACCTAAAGGTTTATGGGGATAAGTAAAAATAAAAGAAAAGGAGATAATAAATTATGGCAAATTGCGTTTTAGTTCCTAGCAAAATTACAGCTATGGATGTTGATGCTTACAATGAAAGAGGAATTTATACCGCCGCAGTTAATAACGGCACACCGTTAGTTCGTGGTGCTCTTTCGACAACAAGTGGACAAGGTGAGGTATTTAGTGTTACCCCTGCATCTGATATAGCGGCAGACCTTTGGATGGCTTACTCGCCTGAGGTCGTTACAACCGCGGACGGAAGTCTTTCATTCAAGGGTTTAGATGTAAACCCGCAAGATTATACGAATGTGGCTAATGTGCCTTTCGATATGTTTAAGCCTAATGCTGGCGTAGATGTTATTCAGGTTACTGGTGATTTCTTCTCAGCAACTCCAGCCGCAGGTGCGACATACGTAGAGCTTGATTCTTCGGGTGCTTTCGTAGCTCAAAGTGCCGCTACAGCTGGTTATACTGGATTAGGATTTAGTATCATAGGTTCTGCTCCTATTACTATTGCTAATGGTGCGCTTGGTGGTGAGCAAGTTACTGCTTACTACTTACTTTGCACACAGAACTAGTTTAAAAATAAATAGAAAAGGAGATAAATAAAGTTATGAATAAAATGTTACCTAATTTAACTGCGTTTTCCGCTGGCAACGAAAAGCCTTATGAGCAAATGAGAGATTATTTCTTCCATTACATGAGTGCTAAGAACGGAAAGAAATATGGAGATTTTGACGCTTCTGTTTCGCTTGACGTAAAAGAAAAGAAAATGCATGATTCTCTTATGTCCGAAATTGCAAGGGTTTCGGGACAACCAATAAGAGAAGATATGGATATGGCGCATTTCTCAATGAACCCAATGATTAAGTGGGCTTCGTTTGCAGTAATTGACGCTATGATTGATGCTATTCTTCCTGAGACTATTATCGACTCCATTGGAGTTTATACAGATATTAGACCAGTAGGATTTGGAGACTCTGCTTCGTTCAGAATTGAGCCTAGAAGTCTTTATACAGTTAGCACTGGAGCAAATTCTCAGAGAACAGGATTTATTCACAAGCAGTTTGCGACAACTAAGACAATGACCGCTGTAAATCATACTATTACAGTCGAGGTTTCGCTGTATTCTGTTCTTGCTGGACAGGAAGATATTGGTAGATTCGTAAGAAAGGCTATCATATCTCTTGAGACACAAATGACGCTTGATGCATATAATGCACTCAATGCTGGTCTCACTGCGGCAAGTGTACCTGCGGCTCTTACTCAGTCGGGATATACACAAGCTGGGCTTCTGAAGCTCTGTAACACCGTTACAGCTTACAATCAGGGAGCGAAAGCTGTTATTGTTGGTACTGTAAGCGCATTATCTAATGTCCTTCCTAACCAAGCAAATGGTTTCAGAATTTTAACTGATTCGGATGCAATGAACATTCAAGTAATTAAGAATTTCTTTGATTATGATGTTCTTGTACTTCCGCAGGTTGCTACTGGTGCGGCTGACTATGGTCTTGCATTAGACGACACAAAGATTTATGTTGTTTCGCCTACTAGCGACAAATTAATCAAAGGCGTCGTTGAGGGCAGTACGCTCAGTAACTCTAACGATTTCTATGATAATGCTAACCTTACTCAAAATGCTACTCTTAACAAGAGATGGAAGTTTGAGTGGGTATCAAACGCAACTGCGGGGCTTGTTCAACTCGCATAGTTACGATATAAAATGTATGTTATATGCCCTCAGAGATTGTTCTTTGGGGGCATATTAATATAAAAGGAATTTAAAAGGAGAAAAGTATAATGGCAACAAATAAAACAAAAGCCCAATTAGAGGACGAAGTAAAAAATAAAAGTAAGGAAATTAGAGATTTAAAAAAATCAATTACCAATGTGGAACAGCAGATGGAAGAAATGCGTAATATGATGTCGCAATTTAACCAATCTGCTAATACGACAACTACTACCAATGCAAAAGGCAAAATTGATGCCGATGAAGAAATTGCAGTAATTTCTTTAACACCAAATATGGTATATCTTACTACAGAAGGTATGGGACAGGGAGAAGTGTTTGAGTTTGAAAAATATGGGGATATTATAGACATTCCTATGGGAGACTTAAAAGCATTAGTATCTCATAATAAATCATTTTTTCAGCAAGGTGTAGTTTTTATTCAAAACGAAGCGGCTGTTAAGCAATTAAGGTTGAAGAAATATTATGAGACAATTCTTTCAGACGATGTATTGTCTCATATTTTAGAACAACCATCTGCGAAAGTTATTGAAATTTATAAGATGGCTTCAAAAGCACAACAAGAGAATATTGTAAAGATGATTACCGAAAAGAAATATAATCATCAATCAGTAGATGCAAATGTGCTTAAAGAGATTGGCGATTTATGTGGTAGAAATTTAATTGATTTGGAAAATCCTATGGACATAACTATTGAATAATGGAAAAGGAGGTGCTGTTAATGGCTACGTCTTTTGAAGTTGTATATGATAGAGCATTGACAACTATAGTAGATTATAAGTTAGACGCTTTGGCTCAAAGTGATTACAATAACTTTCTTTTGTATCTACAAGGTATTTTAGTGAGAGCGATACCTGATTTTAACGAGTGTTTTACTGATTTAAGTTATGATGTAACCTTAGAGACTCCTTCCTTTACAAACAACTTGTCGAATAAAGAAATAAATATCTTAGCAGAGATTATGGTGTATGATTGGTTTTCAGGAAAAATAAATGATGTAACACAGTTTCAAGGACATTTAAACAACAAAGAGTTTAAGGTTCATTCTGAGGCGCAAAATTTAAAAGAAAAATCAGAGTACCTTGATAGATTGCGTGAAAAATATCGACAGGATATAACTGATTATCAACTTATCAATATTTCTAACATATCTTATTTTAATGTATAGAAAGTTGGTGGAATAGTTGATAAAAGATAAATTAATCAATGAAACTTATAAGGTCTTGTGCGTGTATGAGAGCTATGAAAAGGGGCTTGTTACTTTTGAGAATTATAAATGTTGTTTGAGGAGAGTTATAATTATGTTGTCAGGTGTTACTTCGTGTGAGGTAATTCTGAATAGCATAATTGAATTAAATGGATTACGTGTTTTAGGCGATACAGTAACACATAAAGATGTAAAACAGATAATTTTGCATATTACAAATGAAATCAAGCGAAATTTAGATGATAATATAACATTGAATTTGGAGGATGTAGAGAGAGAGGAGTGGTTAGATGCTGAAATATTATTCTAATTATTTACAGAATCTCGCTGAAAATTCTTCAAAGGCTTATACTGATTTATTACAGGCTACTATTAATGACCAATGGAGCAATACGACTCAGGTTATGACGGTGCAAGAGCAATCACAAATAGGTTCAAGTATATATAATAACATTGCAGTTCGTGTAGATTATGCTGTTGATATGGGCACAGGTTATAAGCAAGATGATGACTACAAATTATTTGCGTTTCAAGATTTAACACATAATGTAGCAAAGGGACTGCTATATAAATATGATGATGATTATTGGATAACAATTAATACATCTGAGGTTGGCTCAATATCGAAAGACATAAATGTACGTAGGTGCACAAATATAATGAGGTGGATAGACCCGCAAACTGGATATTTAAACGAAGAGCCATGTGTAATTGAATATGTGCTGGAATCGCCAAATGCTTTAAAAGATAAAGAGGTTGTTGTGGCGAATGGGCATATATCAATATTATGTCAAGGCAATTCAGTAACGAGAAATATACCTAAAAATACCAGATTCTTGTTTAATGGTCAACCATTTAAGTTTTTAGCAACTCAAAATATGCTTGATGAAGGTATTACAGAAAATCAAGATTCTGATTTGTTATATGTTGATATGTATTTAGATATGATTGAATCTGATGATGATTTGGTAAACAACATAGCTAATGCAAGCCAATATCAATACACAATAAATGCGTACTGTTCAATAAATGAGCAAACAAGTGGTTTTAGTGGTGTAGCATATTCCACTGTTACACTAAATGGGAACACTGTGAATAGGAATGTTAATTATTTGGGGAATGGTAATGTAACTGTTAATGCAACGACTGGTGAATATACTTTGACTGGTGATGTCGGTACGGTTGCAACTATTACAGCAAATATAGTGGGCAATCCTAATTTAACAAGTAGCGTCAATATAAATATTGTTCAGTCAATAACGGATAGCTATGAAATGGTGATATCTCCATTATATGATGTTGTTAAAGTGGGGCAAAGTATTACATTTATGGCGAATGAATATAAAAATGGTGCAGTACAACCTACGGTTTGCCAATATTCAATAAGCGGATTAGCACCTTCGGCGTATACATTAGTACAAGCCAATAATAGTTTTACTATTACACCGAATACGTTTAGTTTAACGCCAATATCTCTCACGTTATATACTCAAAATTGCACAAAGACCGTTCAAATATATTGTAAATCGGCATTTTAAGGAGGGTGAATATGAATAATTTTACGTCAGCGACATTTAATAAATTTGAATCACTTCCTTATATTCCTTATAAAATAGCGGCAAAATTATTGGAGAACGATAATTTATTTAAGCTATTAAAATATAATAACTATGAATGTCTTTCCGAGCCAAATTTAACTATGGAAGAAAAGGCAGACATGATATGGAAAGACCAAACAAATATGGCTGATTTTTATGTATATCTTACTAATGTTGAACCTGATGAGTTAATAAATTCTAAGACAATATTAAAAATATACAAATATGATAATAATCCAATTACTCCAATGATGTCTACTATCTCATATAGGTTGGATATTCTTTGTGGTACAAAGAACGCTCTCGTTAATTATAATGGAGTTCCGTGTCCTCGATTGGATATGATTGAAATGGAGATTTTAAATTCTCTTAATGGCGAAGATGTTGCGGGAGTTGGTTATTTACAATTTAACCATGAATTGTCAAGGTCTTGTAGGTCTATGATGACTATTGGTAACAATTATACATTTACTGGTACAACTATGGTTATGGCAACACAATTAAGTGTAGACCCTTATGATAGTGGGTGCTAGTATATGGAGGATGTACGGAAATTTATAGAGCCATACGTGGCATTTGATAGACCTGTCGAATATGAGGGGTTTAAAATTTATCCTATAAAAGTTAAGGATTATTATGATTTCGTTAACAACTATCTCATTTTAAAATTGGAAAAAAATAAAATTCCTGATGTTAAAATTATTCAAATGAGTTATTTAGAATATCTATTTCAGGTAATTTATGAAAATGAAAATGCTAAAAGTGCTTTTTTAACAGTTTTAAGATTGTCATTTGGTATTGAGTTTTCTTCAAAGAAAATGATGCCATATAATGACCCAATTACAAATGAAGCGTTTGCAAAAGGGGCTTTTTTACGGTTACTTAATAAAAACAACGATGTTGTGCGATATTATATAAATGGATATGGAGTACAATTTGTAATAGAAAATAATAGAATTTATTTATTATTGTTTGGTAAAAGAATTTCGGCGGCACAATTTGATGAAATAATTAGAATTATATTTTATCAAAATGATTACTCTTATGATGATTCGCCTATGAGTGCGGATTTCAAAAGGGTCGTAGATGAATACTATGCATTAAAGAACAAAGGATTGGTTATGCCAACCATTGAAGATAAAATGATAGACATCATGAGTCAAACAGGTTTGACAAAAAAAGAATTGTGCGAAATGCCAATACGGACTATGGATAAATTATTGTCTACAATACAAGATAGAATAAATTATCAGATTGCCCATACATATAATCTATTAAGTACGGAAAAGCACGATATAGATGATTGGGTAGTTAAGAAAAAGAAAGAAAGATATTCTGAAGTATTTTCTAGTACGGATGAAATAGAAAGTAAGTTTAAATAATTTTAAGGAGGAGACTATGCAAAAATATATTTTAGCAGGTGTGGGAACTGTTCTCGGCTTTGATAGAACAGCTAATAGTAATTTATTATTTAATGCTCACACTTTAACAGAATCTTCGGTAACTACTGAAGTGACGGCAGAGGATATTCGAGGAGGATTGTCCAACCCTATACTCGGAAAGTATTTCCATAACTCCATGATGAACTGCACTATCACAGATGCACTGTTTAATTTACAGTATCTCGCTCTGAATGTTGGTGGAGACATCACTATTGGTGGAGATAGTATTGCGAGTGAGACAATCACAACTTCTACTGCTAACCAAATTACGGTAACTGGAACACCAGTTGCTTTTGGTACGGCTGGAACTGTTGGTTGGTATTCGCTGGCTGGCAAAGATGACTGGTCAACAATTACATTTACAGGAAAAAATGCACCTGTAGCAAATCTTCCACAAGGAACGGAAGTATGTGTTAAGTACAACTCAGATGATACATCAATGTCATCATTTGTTGTTTCTTCTAACATCATTCCTTCTGAAATTCATCTTCAGATGATTTTCCCTCTGTTCTCGGCTGGACAAACGACATTTACGAGTTCGTATCAGGTTGGTGAGCTGATTGTTGATATTCCAAGATTCTTGCTGAATGGTGGATTTGACCTTAAGCTTACATCTTCGGGTGCGGCAACAACTGCTCTGAGTGGCTCTGCGTTAGTATCTTATGAGACCGCTAGTTGTAGTGATATGGGGCAGTATGGTAGAGTAATGGAGAAGATTTCGGGTGCAACATGGTACGATGGGCTCGATACTATTGCTGTTGATAATGCCGATATTCAGCTTGCAACAAGTGAAACACAAACACTCAAGCTGTGGGGCGTTTATAATAATGGAACGGCTATGAGTACACAGCCATTAGACAATACCCTTATGACATATACGGTTACGCCATCAGACGTTGCGACAGTATCAAATGCTGGTGTTGTAACAGCTACGGCAACTGGAAGTGCTTCAATTAAGGTTGTAGCTACCGATACCGCAAGTTCTTCAAATCCTATTGAGGGTTATGCAAGCGTAACAGTATCTTAATTTAATCTATTAAAAAGGGGGATGGGATTTTTCTATCTCCCTTTTTTTTAATCAAAGGAGTGCGTGTTAAATGTTTTGTGAATATTGCAAAGTGGCGAGTTATAAAGATTTATGCCAATGTAAAATAACAGGCAAACCTTGTGGATTTGTTCGTAGGTGTTTACATGACAAATGTTGGAAGCCGTTAGATTATATGACATATTGTAAAATAAGGAAAGAGGGTGTTATTGTGCCTAAAGGTAAGAATAGGGTTAGATTCGAAATGAGGGGTATACTATATGTAGATGTTGATGATTTTACATATGAAATTAAAAACCCTTATGATTATACTCCTAATTATGTAGAGGTTACTAAAGTTGGCGGCGAATATTATATAAAAGGATTTGAGCCAAAGAAAAAGAGTGATGTTGCTAAAGATAGCGACAAGACCAAAGATGAAAAGGAAAAGGAATGAAACGCTTTGTAAATCAATGGTGCGTTTATAATGTAGATTTGGGCGAACCTAATGGGTCAGTGCAAGGCGGTGTTCGCCCTTGTCTAATCGTTCAAAATGCTATAGGTAATTCATATAGCCCAACAACAGTATGCGTACCTATTACTCATCAGCAAAACAAATCCAATATTCCTCCGCATTATACATTGTATAAATCGGAATATCCGTTTTTTAATTATAATACCAATGTATTATTGTGTGAGCAAATTGTGACGATTGACGTACATAATCAAGTATTACAGTATATGGGCAAAATAAAAGATAATGATAAAGAGCCTATATTGAATACTATTAATAAGAATTTCATTTTAAAGGATGAAAGGAGCAAATGATGAAAGAAATAACAATGGCTAAAGATATTCACGATAGTGAATATGATGTGGATATAAGACCGTATATAACCAAGAGCGAGAAAACACAAATCGTTGAAGGCATGCTTGGCATGGAAGATTATTTTGATAGAGAGCTTTATTTAGACTCTGCGTTGCTCGAACTTTGTGCTGGAATAAAAGAATCGGTAGATTACGACACATATAAATCTTCGGGATTTATTCTCATGGTTAGGGATTATGTGACGGATGATATTCAAGAAATTTATGACGCTGTAAAGTATTATGGGAGCGTTGAAATGTCAGTTAAACAAACATTAGATAAAATGACTGATGTTATGGAAAAGACCTCTAAATCACTTCCAAGTAAGGCAAAAACGAACAAGATGATTGATGTGCTTTTAGCTAAGGGTGAAAAATTAATGGGTGAGAAACCTCAAGAGTAGAGGTGATATAAATGGCTACAGAAAT
>Ga0172378_10003865_pt1 | contig 14094 bp, 12 predicted proteins | sample GrowelOW332metaG_FD_119755 | JGI IMG/M metagenome (GOLD analysis project Ga0172378, IMG submission 119755) | Groundwater microbial communities from an aquifer near a municipal landfill in Southern Ontario, Canada - Pumphouse #3_1 metaG | ecosystem: Environmental > Aquatic > Deep subsurface >... | reverse complement strand
TTTTCATTGTCTCTATTGTTTGAAGCACCGCATATGGCAAAAACATGCTCATAAATTACATCATATTGTAGCCGCATCCAATGCAAAGGCAAGGCAGGCGCTCAACCAACTTCTTGACAAAAGGGTCTTGGGAACGGATTTGCGCCTATGGCGCAAAGATGTCCCCTTAAGATCCTTTCGCCCTTAAGACAGCGGTGGATCTGAAGCGCAAAAGACGCCCACTAAGATACGAGTGCAATGACCAACTTTTGGGAATTGCACCCATTGACAATCAACAGCATATTTTGGCAAAATTTCAACCCACTAAAAAACCGGATGAGCCATTTTTTTGTGGTGGTAAAATTAGCGGGAAACTATGAATAGCGGATGCGAGAACTCGGTACTCTCAAGATTCTATGATATTATCCTGTGGGTTGGGGGGGACTGACTGTGCTGACTGCCGTTTAGTTGTATTTGGGCAGGCGGTTGCCATGGGCGGCAATCATCTCGTCGACCATTTTGATGATATCGTCCAAGGACAGCTCGGCCGCGGTATGCGGGTCGAGCATGGCGGCGTGGTAGATGGCTTCTTTCTTACGCGTGACAATAGCGTCGATGGTCAACAACTGGGTATTGATGTTGGTCATATTGAGCGCAGCGCATTGGGTGGGCAGGGGCCCGAAGTAGCAGCCCTGGACGCCATTGCGGTCGACCAGGCAAGGCACTTCCACCACAGCGTTACCCGGCAGGTTGTCAATGAGGCCGTGATTGAGCACGTTGCCAGCGATGCAGTAGGGCAGGTCGGTCACGATAGCATTCATGATGCCGCAACCGAATTCGTTGGACATCTTGTGGTCCAAGGTGGCATTTTTACAGATATCTTGGTACTCCTTGTTCCAGCCGGCGACGATCTTGCGGCAGCGATCCGGTGAGGCATCCAGGGGGATGTTGTATTCGTCGATGAGCTCGGGGTACTGGCGTTTCATCCAGTAGGGTTGATACTCGGCGGTATGCTCGCTGGATTCGGTGATGTAGTAGCCGAATTTACGCATGATTTCCAGCCGGATCATATTTGTGCTTTTATCAGCCTTGGGGGCTTTACGCCAGGCGTCGAGTTTCCGGAAGGCGATGTCCTTGATTTCGGGGTAGATATCGCGGCCGTTTTCAAGAAGTTCCAGCAGCCACGCCTGGTGGTTGATGCCGCCGATGCGGGCTTTGATCTTGTCCTTGTCGTATTTTTCAGTCAGCTCAAGGGTTTTGAGCAGACTGCCGACGCAAGCTTGGACGGAGTGGCAGAGGCCGACCGTGCGGATAGGCGTATGGCGCAACATAAAGCCAGTCAGGGCGCACATGGGGTTGGTATAGTTCAACAGCCACACATTCGGGCAGACTTCAGCCATGTCTTCAGCGAAGCCCTGCATAACGTAGCCGCTGCCCAAGGCGCGGAAGAGACCGCCCATGCCGAGGGTGTCGGCGATGGTCTGCCGCAGGCCGTACTTGGTGGGAATAGCAAAGTCGATAGCCTCGGAGATCGTGAAGTCCCAGACTCGGATGGCGTTGATGGCGAAATCTGCGCCGCGCAGAGCTTCTTTGCGATTTTCAACGCCGCAGTGAGCCGTGATGGTCGCGCGGTTTTCATTAATCGTCGCATTGAGGGTGCGAAGCAAGGTCTCAGATTCACCAAGACGCTGCGGGTTAATATCGTACAGGGCAATATGAGCGTCCTGCAGGGCAGGGGTGCAGAACGCATCGCCAATAATGTTCTTGACGAAAATCGTGCTGCCAGCGCCCATGAAAGTAATTTTAGTCATTGGTCTACTCGTGCCTTTTAAATAATAAACTAGGTGTGGGGACGGGCAGGCTAATTACCTCCAGCTGTCAACCAGCAGGAGAAATCAACCATGCAACAATATAATATCAAAACTCTGCCAGACAATTTGGCCGCTGCCATCAAAATTATCAACGAAGCAATCAGGCGTAGCCAGGAACGCGATGATTCACCCGCTTCATCCGCCGATGGAAAAAAGCTTCAACAGCAATGGAATCCTCGCTCGCCATCGGCAGTCAAGTGCAATAAAATGAGTTAATGCCCCTCAACAAAGGGTATTTAAGCAGTCTATATGTTTTCGGATAGGCCGCCCACATCAGGCGCTTGGCAACAAACCCGTTCGACCGGAAGATGAACCCGACCCAAGCACAGGCCGTATCGTATGCCAGGAAAGACTGGGAGGTATTCTGAAACATTATTTCCGCCGGACAACCTGAAGCTTCCAAATACTTGCATTCCCAGACATCCGGCCTTGCGCCGGAAGACATCCTGTGTCTGAATGCCGGTATCCAGGCTGGAAGCAAGGGCAATTAGCGCCAAATTCACCGTTTGCAGAGGATCCCGACCGATGAAACTTCCTGCCAAAATCGTTTCTTCCCTTCTCATAAATGGAAACTTGAACGGCAAATGAATTTTCGGACAGGACAACCGCTGATGCTCTGGTTGGTGTGCAGCTGCCTACAAACCCAACACTGGTTTCGGCACAAAAAGATTTCGAAAGCGTAAGAAAATTGACTGTTTGGGCATCATGTTCCCTGACCTTGATCGTCCGGAGTGCACAAAGCGTTCACGACAACGCTTGTCAGAAAATCGGCATTTAAGAGTTTTTACTGTTTCAAATCGATGAGAGTTGACACAGTCTTAAACTTGCTTATATTACTAAAGATGATTTTTGAAGGCGTCAAGGTTGGCGCATTCTGGGAAGTACTAGGTGAAAATTATTGTGACTCCCCGATAATCTCCAAAACATTTTGCTAAAGCAGATAGAAACTGGATACTCTTTTTTTTGAGTCAAGCTTGGCGGGTTGCCCAAAGAACCAAGCGAAGGGACGAAGATGGACTGGAAATCTGAATGGAAGAAGTTAGCTGCGATCGTGGCGTTGTTTCTGGTATTTTTCTGGTTACCGGTGGGAGGAGCCCGTTTTGACGATGCCATACTAGAGGCCTTTCATCTTAGCAAGTGGTACGCCCGTGAGCATGTGCTTTTGTGCTTGGTTCCGGCTTTTTTCATTGCCGGAGCCATCGGAGTTTTTATCAGTCAGGCATCGGTGATGAAGTATCTCGGAGCCCGGGCGAACAAGCTGTTGGCTTACAGTGTGGCTTCGGTATCAGGCACAATTCTGGCCGTTTGTTCCTGTACTGTCCTGCCCCTCTTTGCAGGGATCTACCGTATGGGTGCGGGGCTTGGTCCGGCTTGCGCCTTTCTGTATTCCGGTCCGGCCATCAACATTCTGGCTATCGTTCTCACCGCCCGCATCCTCGGCCCACAACTCGGTATCGCCCGGGCAGTTGGCGCTATCGTTTTCAGCGTCGTCATCGGCGTCATCATGCAGCTTGTTTATCGCAAGGAAGAAGCCGCCAAGACTGAGGCGCAAATGGCTATGCCGGAGCCCGAAATAAAACGTCCACTCTGGCAGAATGCCGTATTTTTTGCGGTCATGGTTGCAATCCTGGTCTTTGCTAACTGGGGAGCTCCCAACAATTTTGCCTTCCGGCTTGACGATGGTCGCGAATTCGAGGCAGCAGTTCTGGTTGCTCCAGAAGATGTGACAATTGCGGGAGCTGTCTACATCGTCAAGGTCAGTAATGGTCAGGACGCCGGCACTCAACTCAACCTTGTGGTCGCTGACGTCAAAGCGAAAACTCCAGTCCCCGGCCTCTGGACTAGCCTCTGGCACTTCAAGTGGCTACTAACCAGCATCTTCGCTTTAGCTCTTGGCCTGGTACTGATTCTCTGGTTTGGCATCGCCTGGTGGAAGGTAGTGGCGGCGGCGTTTCCGACCGCGCTGCTGGCACTGATACTTCCCATGGACGGGCTGATGGTTATGATTCCATTCGCCGCCGGAGTGTTGGGCCTTGCCGCCATTACCAGCAGCGATGAAGGCGAGGCCGGCGAATGGTTTGGAGCCACCTGGACGTTCGCCAAGCAGATTCTGCCGTTACTGTTTTTCGGAGTGCTTGTTGCCGGCTTCCTGCTGGGGCGGGTTGGGCATGAGGGCGTCATTCCAAGTCATTATGTCGAGATGCTTGTGGGCGCCAAACCCGACACCTTCTTGGCCATGACCGGTCTGGCAAATTCGGGTGTTGAGTCGCTGATTCGCCTGCTATGGTCTTTCTGGACCAACTTTTTTGCGAGTTTGTTTGGGGCTTTCATGTACTTTGCCACCCTCACCGAAGTGCCCATTCTACAGGGACTGATTGGCTCCGGCATGGGTCGGGGACCCGCCCTGGCATTGCTGCTCGCAGGCCCGGCGCTGAGCTTGCCCAATATGTTGGTCATCCGCAGCATCATGGGCACAAAAAAGACAGTGGTATTTGTTTCGCTGGTGGTCGTGATGGCCACCGTGACAGGAATGGTCTTCGGAGCGCTGGTTCAATGAGAAATTTTGTTAAGACACTCGTTTTGCTTGCTATGCTGGCTTGCGCTTCTGGTTGCGTGTTGACCCGCCTCACCGATCCCGATGCCGAAATAAAACGCGATTCGCAGTGGCCGCCGGCCGGCAACGATCATTCCAGCTCTAAGCAGCTGATCCAAGGGCTGTTGACCCTCGATGAAGCAATCCGCGTCGCCTTGGCTAACAATCCCGAACTGGTGGCCTCCGAATACGATACAACGGCTGCCGATGCCCGGTGCGATATAGCGTCGGCTCAGCGCCTGCCGAATCTGCACGCCGTTGGCGGCTACACTCACTATAACGATAGGCAACGATTGTTTGGGGCAACGAAAGATGGCGAACCAGGCACATTCAGCCAAGAAATTTTCTTGGCTGACCTCGTCGTGAGTTTGCCGTTATTCACGGGTGGACGCCTTAGCAGCGAGATACGGGCCGCTGAACTGCTACATGCCATGACGGAACAGCGACTGATACGTACCCGCGCCGAACTGATCTTTAACGTCTCCAGCGTCTTTTACGGTATTCTAGCCCAACGGCGGGTGATCGAGTCGTTGAAATTCTCCGGCAAAACGCTCCGGGAACACTTGGAACGGGTCCAAGAGCTGGTCGCTGCTCAGAAGGCCGCCCGGGTGGATCAACTGCGCACCGAAGTACGCATCGCCGATCTCGATCAACGCCTGGCACAGGAGCGCAATGTCCTTGCAATACAGCTCCGGATTCTGGCCAACCTGCTGGGCGTGCAAGGGCAGCAAAATCTTGATCCCGCCGGTGCTCTAAACATGACGAACCCCAGCTTGAATGATGCCGCTTTACTGGTCGGACCGGCATTGGCCATTCGCCCCGACTATCTGGCAGCCCGGGCCGCTCTCGAAGCCCAAGCGAAATTCGTCGACGCAGCTCGAGCCGAGCACTGGCCGACGTTGTCATTGCAAGGTGCTTATGGCGGACGCTGGGCCGCGGACTCGAGCAACAGAGCGTCGGGCGCTACTGCGGCCGATGCCGTCGGGCGAGTGGGACTCATTGTCGATATACCTCTGTTTGAAGGTGGGAGAATCGAGGCCAAGCTGAGAGAACAGCGCGCTAAACTCGCCGCCGACCAGGAACGTTTGCGGAAACTCGAACTGCAGATCCGCTTTGACGTCGAGGCGGCGACGCTGAATATCGCCTCGGCCGCCGAACGGATCGCGGCCACTGAAAAGGCCATTGAACAAGCCAAGGAGAGTCTGCGGATCGAGCGCGAAAAATATGGTCTGGGCAAGGGGGCGATCACAAACGTGCTGGATGCACAGTCGGCCCTGCTGGACGCGCAAACAACCTACTTCCGAGCGATAGCGGATCATGAAACGGCGGCGGCACAGCTGCGATTGGCAACAGGAGAACAAAGTAGATGAAACGGTTTCTCGGCATCCTCTTACGCATCGTTTTTCTAAGCATCGTCTTGGCGGCAATAATTCTGGCAGGACGCGGACTGATGGCTCGTAAACGCAAGGCGCTGGCGCAGTCCCCGAAGTTCGAACTGGCGGCCGCTCCCGTGGAAGTCGTGAGCGCCTACCGGGGCGACTTGGACGAGGGACACGACTATCTGGCAGTGATTGAGCCCAGGCGCACCGCGAGCCTTTCCGCCCGTATCACGGCTGTTATCGAAGCTGTGCAGGTTCAAGAGGGAGCCATGCTTGCCGAAGGTGATGTCCTTGTTACGCTGGACGGGCGTCAATTTCGAGATGGATTGGCGATCTTGGAAGCTCAGATCGCCCAGTCTGAAGCGGAGTTGGCCGCCAATCAGGCCAATGTGGTAACCTTGAAAGAGTCGTCGGCCTATTGGAAACGGGAATGGGAGCGTGACCGCAAACTGGCGGAAAGCGAGACTATTCCGCGCGCCCAAGCCGAAGCCACGGCGGAGAAGGCTAACCAGACGCGTGGCGGGCTTGCCTCCGTCGAACAGAAGTCTCTCGCCCTCGAACAACAGATCCTCGTTCTGCGCCGAAAAGTTGACGAACTACGCACCACGCTGAGCTACTGCTCCATTATCAGTCCGTTTGCTGCTGTGGTTACCGCAAAGAATGTCGATCCCGGCGATTTGGCCGCTCCAGGCAAAACCTTGCTCGTCGTTGAAGACCGCAGTTCCGTGAAACTTGCCTTCGACGTCCCGCAGAGCGATCTGCCCGTCTTCCGGGTGGGATTGGCTGCATCATTCCGAGTTGTCGGTGACATTCGCAGGGCTGTGGTGTCACGCGTCTATCCGTCCCTAAACCGGGCGCGGATGGTTCGTGCCGAGATCATCCTCACCGGCACGGAGACCGAAGGACTGCCCTTGGGGGCCTATGTCAACGTGTCGGTCGTGTTCCATCGTTGTGAACAGGTAACGCTCATTCCGTCCGATGCGCTGATCGTCAGCTCTCCGGAATCAGCGCATGTATTCGTGCTTCGCGATGGTGTGCTCGCCACCCGAACAGTGAAAATTCTGGGGCGAGCCTGTGAAGAGGCCGCAGTTGAAGGCGTGGTGCCCGGCGAACAAGTCGTGGTAAACTCATTTTTGGGCTGGGCGCGACTGTCGGACGGCATGAAAGTGAAGGCGTGGCCATGAATCTGTCCGATGCATCAACGCGTTCCCCTTACGCCGTGATCGCGGCTTGTCTGCTTGTTACCGCACTCGGTCTGTTTGCCTTTTTCCGCACCCCCACAGACCTTTTTCCCGACAGTACGCCACCGCAGGCGCTGGTTGTTACCGTCTGGCCTGGCGCTGATTCGGACGACATTGCCGACAAAATCACCCAAGTCATCGAGAAAGAACTCAACACGCTGGGCGGGCTCACCCGGGTGAGCAGTACCAGCCGCGACGAAGTATCGTCCGTCAACGCGGAATTCGGCTACTCCAAGCCGCTTGGCGAAGCCGTTTTGGACGTGCAGAACGCCGTCGGACGTATTCGCGCCGCTTTGCCGAAAGGCATCCTGGAACCTCGTATCTACCGTATCTCTGATGCGACCCGTCCCCTTCTGACTCTCGCTCTCTCCCCAAAACAGGGGAGCAGCAAGGATCTGTCCCAGATTCGCTTGCTGGCCGAAAACGAGATCCAGGATCAACTGCTGAATTTGCCGGGAATCGCCGATGTCGATGTGTTCGGCGGCCATCAGCCCGAGGTACGGGTCGAGATCGACCGTTCTCGTTTGGCGGCTTATGCTCTCTCGCTGGGAGACGTGGTCGCCGCCTTGGCTCGGCACAACGTTACCGCGCCCGCAGGAACGGTCTACTCCTCGGATCGTGAATACTTGATGAAAGTATCCGGCGAATTCAACGGGCTTGAGGACATTCGACGCACTCCTATACGTTATGAGGAAGGCGCTATCGTGCGGATTGCGGACATCGCGGAGGTCCGGCTGGGCGAAGCCGAACAGCGCAGCATCTATCACGGCAACGGCAATCCCGCGATTGCCGTCAATGTCCTGCGCCCGGACGGTGGTGATACCGTGGTGGCTATTCGCTCCGTTAAAGACCAGTTACCCATGTTACAGGCTCAGTATCCTGATATCGAGTTCGCCATCACCGACGACCAGCAGCCGATCATTGATCTCAATGTCAGCGGTATGCGCAGTTCGCTGGTGCAAGCCATCTTGTTGACCGTGGCCGTCATCTTTCTGTTTCTGGCCGACTTGCGGGCGGCTTTGATCGTCTCAGTCAGCATTCCTTTGGCCTTTCTCGCCAGTCTGGTGGTACTGTGGTTCAGTCCGTACACCCTGAATATGGTGACGCTCTCCGGGTTGATTATCTCAGTGGGCATGGTCGTGGACGCCTCCATCGTCGTTCTAGAAAACATTTATCGGCACTATCACGAAGATGCTAACAAAAACGCGCGAGTGGCGGCGATCGCCGGCGCGCAAGAAGTCGCCTTGGCCGTTACGGCAGGTATGCTCACCACCGTTATCGTCTTGGTGCCGGTGATGTTCGCCGGCGGCTACACCCAGCAGACTATGCGCCCGCTAAACATGATGATCTCCGCGACTCTGGTCGCTTCGCTGCTGGCAGCGCTGTCCGTAGTGCCTCTGATGGCCTCCCGCCTGCTGGCGCATGGCGAGCACCGACGTAACTGGTTTGAACGCTTGTTTACCGTTACCGACCGGGGGGTCGGGCTTCTGGCGCGAGGTTACTTACGTCTGCTCCGGGCGGGGTTGGCACAGCGCTGGCTCGTGCTGCTGCTGGCCGTCGTTTTCCTGGGGATCACTATGCGCAAAGTCAAACCGCTGATCGGCGGAGAACTGATGCCGCTCATGGATACCGGCATCGTCAATATCGACTTCGAGACGCCATCCGACTTCCCGCCTGCCAGAGTCGAAGCCGTGCTCGCCGAGATCGAGGCTGTGGTACACGCTGAGACCGACGTTGTCTCGCTGTCATCTACGGTCGGTTCAGAACCGGGCCAGACCAGCTTCGGCGGCGGCGGAAGCACGGCTCAAAGCGGCAAGATCAAAGTGACTCTCGTGGATCGAACCCAACGCGATGATGACATTTGGACCATCCAGGATCGCTGGCGAAAGCGCCTCAGCGACATTGCCGGCATTCGCAGCTTCCGGGTTATGGAGTATGGCGCCACTCCGCTGTCCACGACTCGCGCCCCGCTGGATATCATCATCAGTGGTGCCGATGCACGGATACTCGACGAATTGGCAGCGCAAACGTTGCAGGTTCTCGACGGCACGCCGGGACTGGTGGATGTGCGTCGTAGCTGGAGCATCGATAAACGCGACTGTCGCATCGTGGTAGATCCCGACCTGGCCGAATTGTATCAACTCTCGCCGCCACGCATCGCTGAGGAACTGAGGATGGCAGTGAAGGGGGTGTCCGCTACAGCGATGCGGCTACAGGGAGCGCTGGACATCCCGGTCACGGTTCGACATCGCGAAGCCAATATTGAGTTTCCGGGTCAGCTTCGGGATTTGTATTTGGAAAGCCCGCTCGGCCAAGTGCCGTTGCGAGTGCTGGCCGATATCGTGCCACATCGTACCCAGCCCTTTGTCAGCCGTGAGAATCTACTGCCCACCATTGATATTACCGGTACCAATCGAGGCTACACCATCGGCCACGTCACCGGCATGGTAAAGAAGCGTCTCGCTCAGCTCGATGTGCCCCGCGGCTATCAGGTGGAGCTGGCGGGAACAGCCGTGGATATGCAAGTTGGTCAGCAGGAGATGGGAAAGGCGCTGGTTATCGGCATCGCATTGTTATTCATCCTGCTGGTAGCGATGTTCAAATCATTTTTGCATCCTTTCACGATCATGGCCGCCATTCCGCTGGCGGTAGCGGGGGGATTCTGGGGACTGCTTATCTTTGACAAGCCTATGTGCAAACCCGCCATGATGGGCATGATCCTACTGGGAGGCACCATCGTCAACAATAGTATCTTGCTGCTCGATTTCATCATCAGTGCCCGTAAACGCGGCATGCGGCGTGATGAAGCGATAACCGAAGCTGTGCGTCTTCGTCTCCGCCCGGTGCTGATGACTACCGCATCCACTATTGTCGGTCTGTTGCCGCTGATCTTTGAAATGGCCGTTGGTTTGGAACGCATGAGCCCTATCGGCATTGTCGCTGCCTGCGGCCTGTTACTCGGCACCGTGCTCACCATGGTCGTCATCCCAGTGCTGTATTCCAGTCTTGACAGCATGGCGGTTGGCAGCAGTAGGATCTGGCGTTGGTTCTGGAGGCGCGAAAATACCATACCGCAACTGTAAACAACAAAAAGAGAGATTCGCTGAGACGCCCTCTGCAACTAAGCGTTTTGCTTGCCTCGGTTTTGCGTTTGGCTGCTGTTGCTGGTTGAAAGCAAGGAAAAGGAACCGAGAAATAGCCAAGCTGCAGTTTGAAGGTACCCATTACTTGGCTATCTATAGTAACTATACCAAATCAAATCATAAACTGACACTGTACTATATGGAGTGAAACAAATGATGGATGAGATGAGTAAAGCGAAATTCGAAGCCAGAGCCCGAATCATCAAAGCCCTGGGACACGCCAGTCGCCTTGCAATGATCGAGGAGTTGTCGCGTGGCGAGTGTTGTGTCTGCAAGCTTCGTGATCTGGTTGGAGCCGATCTGTCCACGGTGTCTAAGCATCTCACGGTGCTTAAAAATGCCGGTCTTGTCGAAGATGATAAGCGTGGCGTCCAGGTATTTTATCGCCTGAAAGTCCCCTGTGTTCTGAATTTCTTCAGCTGTGTCGAGGCGGTGCTCGAAAATCAAGCCCGCGAAGCGAGGAGAATCACCCAGTGAGAAAAATCAGACCCAGCATGAAACTCTCTGGCGGGACTCGGGTCCCCTTGGGAACATTCGTAATGATTCGGTGGTCTTAATTGGCTGATTTGCCAATAGGGCATGTATTATGCCTGTTTTAGGTGGTGTAAATAAATAAGCAAGGAGTTGATTGTATGAAAATCCAGATACTGGGCACGGGGTGTCCGAAGTGTAAGAAGCTGATGGAAAATGCTGAGGCGGCGGCCAAAGCGGTAGGTGTTGAGTACAGCATCGAGAAGGTGACTGATATCAACGAGATCATGAAGTTTGGCGTGATGATGACGCCGGGGTTGGCGATTGACGGCGACGTCAAGATGGTCGGCAAAGTGGCGACTGTTGACCAGATCAAGGCCTTTCTTTCATAGTGTTTCCAAAACCAGCAAAGGAGTCATGCAGATGGATGATTTTTTACGACGTTTGACATTTGACTTTCTTGGTCGGGGCAGCCACAAAGTATTGCCTGCGGCACTTTTTTCGGATCCAGCCGCTGTTCTGCTGGATGTACGAACACGGGAGGAGCTGCAGTCGGTCTGTTTTCCGCTCGTGAACCAGGTATCGATGTCTCTGCAAATCCCGCTGAATGAGCTGCCGGATCGACTGGCAGAAATCCCCCGAGGTTGTTTGGTCGGCATTCTTTGCGTGAGCGATGTGCGTTCGGCGATCGCCTATGCCTACTTGCAGGTTCGCGGTTTCGACAACGTTCGTGTTCTCGCCGGAGGTACCGCCGGATTGCTTGATCAGTTGAAGACCGGCAACTTGCGCCGGTCTATTCTTGCGCGTGAGGCTGAACGCTGCTCTTTGCCTGAGGAATCGGGAGTATGACTAAGTTAGTTGTCGTTGCTATAATTGTTTTCACCCTCGCGGTGCTCATGACCATGACCGGGCGCGGCGGCGGCAATTTTTTCGTGTTGACTTTGGTACTTGCGGGGATCCCGGTGCACGAGGCGGCAACCACGGGGCAATTCATCTTGATATTGACCGCGGTTGCGGGGATGTTGATCTTTCAGCAACATCGGATGATCGACTGGAAACTGGCTCTGGTGATTGATCCGCCCACCGACATCATGGCATTGGTGGGGGGGTATTATTCACATTTAGTCAGTGGCACAGCGTTGAAGCTGCTTCTCGCCGGTCTGCTGGCGCTTGCCGGTCTTTGTATGTTTCTGAAAGTGAGAGACCGTCCGGTCGAGACCGGCCACCGACCCGGGTTTTGGCGACGGGAATATGATAATCAGACTTATGTTGTGAACTTATGGCTGGCTATTCCCATCACTGCTGCAGTCGGCCTGGCGGCGGGAGCCACGGGAATTTCGGGGGGGTCTTTCAAGATTCCTTTGATGGTGTTGCTTTGTGGCGTTCCCATGCGGGTCGCCGTGGGCACTTCGTCAGCGATGGTCGCCGCGACGGCTTTTATGGGCTTTATGGGGCATGCTGCGAGAGGTGATTTCAATTTATCGTGGGCGTTGCCGATTGCCGGTATTGCCATTGTCGGCGGTTTGCTAGGAGGCAAAGTGGCCTTGAGAACAAAGCCTAAATACTTGAAGAAAATCTTTGCAATTACCACCTTGATCGCAGCAGTGTTGATGGCAGTGAATGCATTTTCAGGAAAAGCTTGATTTGCGTCGGGTTATCGAACGATTGTTCAACCCGAGATCATTGAGAACAAAAAAAGGTGACACGAATGATGGCTGAAAAAAGCACATGTGTTTGCAGTAGAAATCCGAAACTGATCTTCGCTTGTTCGGGTGCGGCGGATGTAGGTGCGCTGGCTGACCAGGCTGCCCGGAAAATGACGCGAGAGAATAATGGCAAGATGTTCTGCTTGGCCGGGATCGGCGGTCGGGTTGACGGCATCATGAAGACCACTGAGGCAGCGGCGGCGATTCTGGCCATTGATGGCTGCCCACTCAACTGCGTGAAAAACTGCCTGGAACAGGCCGGGTTCGTGAAATTCAGCCATCTTCAGCTTGCCGACCTTGGCATGGAAAAGGGCAAGACCGCTGTCAGTGAGGAAAATATCGCGAAGGCATCGGCCAAGGGGGCAGAAATGCTCGGCAGCGGCAGCGGCAACGTTGGATAAATAAATCTCCGGGTGTGGATGATAACAAAATCGGCGCCATTTTTGACAATCTCTGGCTCCATCTTCGAAGAAAAAGAAGAAACGGATTGATCTCCATGAAATCCTACGGGACTATAACATAAAACCTAGGCTGTCTTTTTGACTCTGCGATATGACTTCAAAAGACCGCCCAATCGGGAAAATTCCGTTACCTCAGCATCTTCATCCTGGGGCAGGGGGTTGATTATTCTGCCGTCAATGATGGAGTGCGGTCGTTCATGGTTGTAATATTCAAGAAACTCCTTGACCATATATCGTGATCAGGTGGTTTCCGTGAGCTGCAGAAGATGAGTATTGAGTGTCCTGGCTTTACCGGCAAGGCGTTTGCGGTCGGAATCGTTGAGTTCCGGTCTTCCCTTGCCGGTCACCTCCTTATACTTCTCCTCGTAAATTCTGATTTTCTCGGCTTGGTACGCAATAGCGGCTTGGAGATTTTCTACCATCTCCAGGCTTTCGCTGGCACGCATTCTGCCCATAAAGACATTCCGCTCCGTATAGATGTCCTTTGATGTCATATATAAGCTCCTTAATGGAGTTTTTTTGCAATATCAAACCGTCCTGGAGGCTCCGCTGCCAGATACTATAATTTCAAGTTGAATGAATATCACTGGCAGGCAGCAAAAAAATGGAGCTCTCAAACGCTAGGCTATCAATTTGTGTTATAGTCCAGGTTTTAGAGAAAGAGAGAAAGAATGGCGGGAGAATCTGCGAAAAGGGGAGGGGATGTGGCCGGAAAGGGCGAGTAAGAGAACGCCAGGACGGCTACGCAAGTCGCTTGCAATGCGCCAAATACGACGAAGCCCGCCACCAGGAGAATCTGGGACGGGCTGGTAGAGGGAAATATAAAATGGTGGAGCTAAGGGGATTCGAACCCCTGGCCTATACGTTGCGAACGTATCGCTCTAGCCAACTGAGCTATAGCCCCATAATCGACTTTTGAAACGCTTAAAAATATAGCTCAATTCCTACTAAAAGCAAGTCCATCGTCCGAAAAAAACTATCGTCATCAGATTTATTGAAATTACTTATTGGAGGTTGGCTGGTGGATATAATTTTCTGATTGTCCAAACGGCATGAATACTTTTTGCGTTCTAGCGATTATTGTATAGGGAGTTTTCAGAAGAGGGCTTTGTATGGCAGATGAATTATCGGAATTATATCGCGCGCTGGCAGAAGCCGCAAGTATTCGCATGCCTTTTGGACGTTTTGGCCCGCAGGCTGTTCCGCCTGCGGGGTTGCGGATTTGCGAACTCCCCTTTGAGTATCTGAAA
>Ga0172378_10003864_pt1 | contig 14095 bp, 18 predicted proteins | sample GrowelOW332metaG_FD_119755 | JGI IMG/M metagenome (GOLD analysis project Ga0172378, IMG submission 119755) | Groundwater microbial communities from an aquifer near a municipal landfill in Southern Ontario, Canada - Pumphouse #3_1 metaG | ecosystem: Environmental > Aquatic > Deep subsurface >... | reverse complement strand
GTGTCGCGGCGACCACGATCATCAACATGCCCTGTGACCAGATCCAGGCAGTTGTTGGCGGCGCGCTCGACGCAAATGCCCTCACGGACATCGCAATCACCCATGCTGGCAACCAGGTGACCATCACAGCTACCGGAACCGGAACTGGAGATGGCGCGACGTTCAGCCTCTTCGTTCTGGGGCTGTGAACCCCATTTTTTTAAAAAAAAGTGATTCAGCGGTCGCAGCCGCAGTCACAGTTGCCGAGCGATTTGATCCGGCGCTTGTTCAGGACATCGAGGATCGTGTGGAAATCATCTGCACGCCACCCGGAATTCTTGCCGGCATGATGCCCGGGACCGAACTCACGTTCAATCGCCTCCTGATTGATCCACGCCTGCTTTGCGTCATCGAGTGCCGCCACAAGCGCACAGTCTGATAACGTTTCATAGTATCTGTGCCGTTCTGCAAATGGATATGGAATTGGCATGATGAGAGATGTACGTTCTGACTGAAAAACCTTATCGTACAGCCCGATGCACCACCGCCCCTAGTAAGGTTCCCGCAGCAACCCAGGCGAGCGAAGGCATCGTATTTGCGGCACCGACTGGATCCTGCACCGCATCGAACCCCGGGATCCGGATATCATCCCCGGAATCCGGGATCTCGACACCAAGCATCGCCGTGACGTTCCGAATCTTGTTCGCAATTGTGTAGTAGACCCCGCCCGACTTCGCCGATGCCACAACAACGCCAACAACCCGGTTCTGGTCATCGAGCAGGAACGACCCCGAATCCCCGCCATCGACCCGGATGCACGCAAGGATCTGGTCTACGAACACCATGGGAGACACACCGGGATAGTTGATGGCCGTCGTGAAGTCGGCATCGATGATTTCCCCGCTCGTGTGTCCGGTTGTACGACCATACTTGTGGACGATCTCACCTCCAGAAACCGTTGCCACACCACGCGGCGATATGCCGACGATCGACCCATCGGGCTCCACATCGCCGATTATGTGGGAATCAACGAGACCTTCCACTATCGGGCGGGCAATGGCACAGTCAACGAGATTGTCTCCCCCTGGATTCAGAGGTATCCACCGCTCAAGGGTCGCGATCCCATCGGCGGGCGAGCCGGCATCGTGCCATGCCGGTTGTAATATAATATCCCCGATATCTGCAGTCTGGGCCAGGACGGTCGTGCAGTTTGCAAATACATGGTTATTCGAGAGCATTACGTTCTCGCCGGTCACACTATCCATAACCACCCCGCCAATAGTCCCTGCTGTGACTCCGAAATGCCCGGCACTCACACCGCCATAGGCGGGTCGCCACCTCGCCCGTCGATGCGGGTCGTCGAACCCCACATTGACATCTCGAGTTGAGAACATCCCCGTCTCGATGACTTCGATCGGAAACCCAGACATGTTCTCGGGGATCGCAGCGTCGATGGCAGGAGTCAGCGATTCGACATAGACCCGGATTGTCTGGTCTGCCCAGTTTATCCCGACCCCAGACACTCCTCGCATTCCGAGCAATGCGTGCTCGATCGCCCGCTTCACATCGAGTATCGTTGTCATCTCAATTGGGCAAGGAGACCCCGGTCTTCAGGCCGGGGAGGAATTGCCCGTCACCTCCGGTAAGTTTTTGTTCTATCATGGCAAATATATGACTGTGATTAGGACAGTCACCCTCAAACTCGCGCTGCCGAGCGGTGGGTCCACGGCTCTCCTCGATACGATGAGAGCATACTCCACGGCGTTCAACACATCCTCCGAATGGGGATTCTCGAACCATACGTGGAATAAAGTGGAGAACCACAAGGCAACGTACAGGGATGTTCGTGCATCTGTTCCTGATCTTCCGTCCTCTCTGGTGCAGGGAGCACGAGACTGTGCGTGTGATGCGCTGAAGGCAGTCAAATGCAAGACTGTTCCAGTACGAAAACCACTCGCCGCGATGAGATACAATTCGCGGGTCATCGCCGTCAACATGGCACACGGCACGGCTTCCATTGCAACCGTTCGAGGACGGATTAAGGCTACGTTTCCGGTCTCCGAGTATCACCGGAAGTATCTCCCCTGGATGATAAAATCCTCGACGGTCTCCTACGACAGGCAGAAGAAGGTTTTCTTCCTGCACGTCTCGGTCGAGCATCCCGATGTAGCGCCGGTACAGGACACCCGTGTTCTCGGCATCGATCGAGGGATTGTCAACGTAGCCGTCTGCTCCGATAACACCTTTTTTAACTCCAAGTGCGCCAAGAATGCGCGATCGAAGTACGCGCATCTCCGCAAGGAATTGCAGTCCAAAGGCACCCGGTCGGCAAAGCGGAAACTCCGCAAGATATCCGGTCGGGAAAGACGGTTTGTGACTGACGTCAACCATTGCATCTCGAAGCAGATTGTCACCTCCGATTACACGGTCTTTGTTCTCGAAGACCTGACCAAGATCCGTGTCCAGAAGCGGCGCAGCAGGTCGTTCAACCGGAAGTTGAACAACTGGGCGTTCTACGAACTCGAACAATTCGTCCGGTACAAAGCCGAGGCTCTGGGAAAGCAGGTCGTCCTCGTCGATGCCCGCTACACCTCGCAGAAATGCTCGGCGTGTGGGCATACCTACAAAGGGAACCGTGATGGTTCGTCGTTCAGATGCCGCAGATGTGGATTCCAACTCCATGCTGACCTCAATGCTGCTCGAAACATTGCTCAAGCCGGTATATCCGGCCTGAGTAGGCTGCCTGTCAACCAGCCGAATGTAGCGTGTCTCTGACATAGTTACAAGCCCCGTCCTTCAGGGCGGGGTAGTTGACGATTCAGTATACATGAGGGTGGTCGAGATCCCGGGCAAGTGCCACTTCAATGTATTCGTCGTGTGTCACCTGCATCGCAAACGTATGCACCTCATAGAACCGCTGTGTCACAACAACCGTGTATGCGCCGGGTTTGAGCCCTTCTATGACGAAATCTCCGTCTCCTTCACTCAGGGCGAACTCCGGGTATGCACCCGGGGGATCACTGGGGCGGAACACAACCGTCGCGTTCCAGACCCCGTCACCCCCTTCTCCGAGGATGCGCCCCCATACCGTGACCACTTACAGACCCCCGACATCCCCGCCGAACCCGTATTTCGGCCCGAGGAAGTAGAGGAGTGCTCCTCCCGCGACGGCACCCGCAGCCACAACTGCAAGCGGGGGAATCTCGAACCCGCTACTAGACCCGGGCGTGGGAGTCGGACTCGGTAAATCTCGCCCGACTCCAACAGAAACCGTCTTCGATATGGCAGTCCCACGAATCGTCGCCGTTATCTCAAACACCCCCTCGACATCGAGATATGCGGTGAGTGGGAACTCGGTGGTCGTATTCTCGATCACATACGCACCCACACTCCCGAGATCGATTGACCCCCCGGTTTCTGTGTTGTACGCCTCGATATCAACCATCGGAGACCCACTAGCAGTCCCGGTATTGCTGACCGATGCCACGATGGTCACCGGAACGTTCATCTCGATCCGAGTCGGGTTCGCGCTCAGAGCGGCCATGGCATACACCGGAGATCCCCATGTATTCGAGACCTGTACCGTCTTTGCGCACGCCATATTGCCGATCGGGTTCCCATGCACGCTCACCAACCGGCCACAGACCCGGTGGGTACGCCCCAGGGTTCCGCACACCATAAGGTGCTCTAATGTCACCGCTGCACCGGCTGCAAGCGACATCTCGTTCTCGTAGAGGACTTCGTCGAGATCGATGTCCCAGAACTGCACATATATATATTGGACTATGAGTGTCCGGTTCTCAATCCCCATGACATACCGAACCGTCGCACCTCCATCGACATGTGTCTTATCGGCCGCAAACCCGGTGATGACGATACCTTCAGACCCCGCCCGGATCTCAACGGTGGAACATTTCTTCTCGCCGCCGCCATGGACAAGGTCTTCTATCAGGGCACAGGTGGTATAGATGTGTCCTGCCCCTTGGTTTGCGATGAACGTGAACGTGAACGATTCCGTTGCACCCGGCCCGATTTCACGAGTCTGGTTGTTGAGGTCCACCTCTCCGCCCTCCCGGATCTCAGAGAACGTCACCCGTATAGTCGATGAGACGGCGAGGTTATTTTTAGCCTGGAGCGTATATACGACCTCTTCCATCCGTTCGACTTCCGACTTCTTCGGAGCGAAACTGATGATCTGCGCCATAGTAGGGTGGATGCATCCGCAAGATTTAAACGTTTCGCGAGAACACTACCCGTAATCATGTATGTCACAAGTTGTACGGTCAATCCGTCCACGGGATGCCCTGGATCGTCCGTGACGGTGTCCGTTAAAGTCCAGCCAGACTTCGCCGATGTCGGGACATATGATGTCAGGATCTACGGGAAGTTCGGCTCCCAGGCGTGGTCGCAGATTGCCCGGAAGGATGGGTGGGCAAACCCCATCGGAGGAGAGTTCACCCTCACGGCAACGGTTACTATCCCGACGAATGCAACCGTCGCCTATACCATCGGTGCCAAAGACTTCGGCGAACCCATCCCAACGAACCCGTACTACTACCAGGCGGTCTCGCTCCCACAACTGACTTCCGGAACAACGAGTGTGAACCAGACAAGCGGCCCCACCCCGCTCACCGTTCAGTTCACCTATACGGGCGGATATGACGTCCAGACCGTCAGATGGGATTTTGGGGATGGTCGGAGTGTCACCGGATTCCCGTCAGTCAGTCACACCTACACCACCCCCGGACAATATCTCCCGATAGCATACCCAATCGACCGGTGCGGGAAACAGGGATATCTCCACGAACTCCCGTGGATCACCGTAAGGAGCACAGGTTGCAGCAATCCCTACGGGACAGATGGATCGTATAGCTGCAGCGGGACGACCAGAATCCGGTGCGATGCGGGAACCTGGAAACCAACCGAGTATAACTCGCCCACCTGTGGATACCAGCCTCCGATGAACTGCTCGAACCCAACCGGAATCCACGGGGGATATGGTTGTGTCGGCACCGACCACTCAAAATGTCTCGACGGAACGTGGTATACGGTCGAGTATAATTCTCCCCAATGCGGAGGCGGACAGCCCGACCCGGCACAGGGATGTACAAATCCCGTGGGTGCCTCTGGGGATGTCATCTGCCAGGGAACAATGAGGGTCCAATGTAATGGTACCCAGTGGGTCGTCGTTGAAGAGAACTCGCCCCAGTGTGGATACCAGCCGCCGCCCGGCTACAACAACTGCTCGAACCCCACAGGACTCCACGGAACGTATCGGTGCAGTGGAACCACCCGGATGCAGTGTAACGACGGAGACTGGATTGCAACCGAATATAACTCACAGCAATGCAGTGTCAACGATCCATCCGACCCAGAACCGACCAGCGACGATAACACACTCGTCGTTGTCGGGGTGGGTGTCATTGCGGCAATCGGGATCGGGGCGCTGTGGGCTCGTAAGACCGGGCGGATCTGATAATCATGCATGTCACAAGTTGTTCCGTAAATCCGACCACGAGTTGTCCGGGATCGTCGGTCACGGTCACCGTTAAGGTTCAGCCGGACTACTTCGATATCGGGACATATGATGTCAGGATCTATGGGCGTTCTGGGGGCTCGTGGTCACAGATTGCCCAGAAAACCGGGACTGCAAACCCCCTCGGAGGAGAGTTCACCCTCACCCACACCATTTCGATACCGAGCAGTGCCGGCTCATGGTATGAGATCGGGGCCATGGACAGCGCCGAAGGATATGCCTTCCCGGTCAAGACTACCGAGGTCACACTCCCTCCCACAAGTTTCTACCTCGGAACCATCTCCGCAAGCCCGACGAGCGGATACGCATCGCTCACGGTGCAGTTCAGCCACTCTGGTGGATACGGGTTCGATATCATCAGATGGAAAATCTATAAAGGGAACGACCTGTCATGCACCAGAAACGGGCAATCGTTCTCACATACCTTCGCAACGCCGGGATACTACTACATCTATGCAATTCCCATCGACCGGTGTGGGAAAGAAGGACCACAGAAATCCCTGACGGTCACTGTCGAAGAGCGGAGCACGGATTGCTCGAGCCCATACGGGAGACAGGGCGACTATCATTGTAAAGGTACCACAACCAAGTATCAATGTAACAATGGGGCGTGGACTCCGGTCGAGTATAAATCCACGTGGTGTGGTTACACTCCTCCACCGACCAGCTGCTCAAATCCCTATGGAATCCCGGGTGGATATACCTGTCAGGGCACGACCAGGATGCAGTGTAATGATGGGTCATGGAGCCCGGTCGAGTATAATTCTCCCCAATGCGGAGGCGGACAGCCCGAACCAGATCTGGGATGCACGAACCCAACCGGAACGGCAGGTGACATCATCTGTCAGGGAACGATGAAAGTCCAGTGCAACGGAACCCAGTGGGTTGTGCTCGAAGAGAACTCATGGGAGTGCGGTTACATCCCGCCCGATGAGAACGAAGACTGTACAAGCCCGGCAGGGGCACATGGATCATTCCGGTGCAGCGGTACCACGAGGATGCTCTGTGACAACGGGGAATGGATCCCTCGCGAATATAATTCGTCCGAATGTGGATACGCCCCACCGGAGAACCAGGATTGTACGAACCCCGATGGAACGAGTGGATCGTATCGATGTAGTGGCACGACTCGGTTGATGTGTAATAATGGGGCCTGGGTCATCGACGCCCAGAATTCCGAAGAGTGCGGATACACTCCCGGGGATCCGGACGATCCGGATGATCCGGATGATCCGGGAGACCCCGTGGGTGGATGTACGAACCCCGCAGGGGTTGCAGGGGATACCTACTGTGACGGCACGACAATGCGGCGCTGCAACGGCACCACATGGCTCGCAACGGAGTATAATTCACCGACCTGTGGCTATATCGGCACAGACCCGGATATTGAGCCGGAACCGGCGGGCGATACCAATTTACTCCTCTATGCAGGGGTAGGACTTGCCGCTGCAATCGGGGTCGGACTGTTGCTAACCCGGAAGCAGCAGCACTAACCCTTCTTTTTCAGAATCCGAACCGTCATCACATCATCTTTGATAGACGTGTGAATCTGCTCATCTTCTTTCAAATCGCCAATAAACTCTTCTAAAATAGAGTCGAGTTCGTCCAGCCGGTTCTCATCCAGCCGGACGATCTTCATGCGACCTTCATAGAGGTCAAGATCTTCGGAACTCAAGGTACCCGCCGCCTGTGAGTTCGATGACCAGTGTCGGCACCGCGGCAATGCCTAGTGCTTGCACAATCTCGAACCCTTTCTCATCACCGACATCAACGACCTGGATCGTCCCACCCTGGATATCATCGAGGAACTCTTCCATTGCATCATGACACCCGGGGCAGTTCTGTTCAGTCACGAGATAGATCTGCTGAATCATCGACGGGTCAAAGTCAAGCACCTTGGCATCAACATCGACACCCGAGAACGTCGTGTCTCCGACCGGTGCTCCACGACCCTGCATCCGATTCATCAGAGCGTCCCGTACCTTATCCCGGTTCTCATCAACTGAGATCATAGATTGCCTCCTGCCAGGCGATTGCAAACGCCTCGAATATGATCTTACCGTCGTTCACGTGGACATCCCATGCCCGGGCGAGAATCCATTTCCGCGCCTCGAACACCGACTCCCCGACCCCATCCGCAAGCACATCCTGATACGTGGCATCCAGCGGAAGCATCTCGTCGATCTCCTCGGGCGCGAACCCCATGAACTTCGACGCCTGGACGAACACAAGTTCCGGGGTTGCACACATCATCGACGCTTCCTCAAACGCAATCGCACAATACTCCTCAGAATTCGAATCGATTGCATCTTCACTCACTACACCGACATCACTCTCGTCTACCACACACATCAACTCCTTGCATGTCTCCTGACCAGTTCCCGCTCGGTCTCTTTCAGCGTGCTCCACTTTGCCCCACGGGGTAAAGCACCCTGTGCTTCGAGGTCTTGCATCGTCCGGTATACCTTATCGGTATTCTGGATCGTGGCGAGTTTGGTCTGCACCGCTCGTGCCGCCTCGCCGATCTCCTGTTTGCAGACCTTACACTTCGTGACTTCCTGTGCCCGCTGTAGTGCATCGAGCGATTGCTCGATGTATGAGGTCACATCGGAGGTTGCTACAGGCGCACCTCTCACCTCGGACTCTACAGGCACATACACCTGCTTCGCCCGGGCCTCCATGACTTTGGGTTCGTTCTCGTCGATGACCTTGACCATCTCATCCCGGAGTTCCGTGAGTTTCGGCTCGGGATAGATCACGCGATCTATCAGTGTCATGGCGACTTTGCTCAGGACGACCCCGACAGCCTGTGTCGCGATCGCCTGGGGGTTATACTGGAACCCCGCCGGCGCAGCCTGATATACCCGCGACACGTTAGACATTTCCTTTCACCCCGAGCCCCACGAGCACGTCCTGCACCTGTCGATCGAGCCATTCTGATCCACCAGGTGTGTTCACAATCATCCCATACTTCAGCTTCTGGTCTTCCCGCAGCCACATTACCACGAGGTTCGTCACACTCCCGTATTCTTTCTCGACATCATCAACGAACGTCTTCCCAAGCGACTCGATCCCGGGAATCTTCGCGGTATACTGACGGATTGTGTCCTCTCCACCACCCCAGATCGACTGGTCCTTGAGGACTGCCGTCCGGATATCGTTTGGCGTGAACTGCCCGATCGCCCCATTCAGGAGCGACCGGAGTTGTCGTACGACGACCTGTGCGATGATGCTTGATGTGAAGTCAACCATATGGCTCGTCCCTACTCGTTCTGTTCAGCCTCCTCGGGTTTAAGGGTTTTCCTTCCCTTCCCCCGAGTGCGAGGTGATTGCCGGGACTCTTCGGGCACCATGTCTGGCTCGGATTCGGCATTTGACTCGGGTTCGTGGTCCGGTTCCTCCACAGGTTCGGTGGGAGCCGAACCTTCGAAGTCGGGCGCATCCACAACCGGGAACTGGGCGTTGCAGAACGGACAGATGACCTCGATAGCATCTGGTGGTGCCATGATCATCTCGTTACACGCCCGACACCGCATGACGACATTGCCGTCATCGGTCTGCAGCATCTCTGTCTGCACAGGCTGTTGCTGCTGCATGTTCATCGGTGCCCCACCCATGCCGCGGGACATCATTGTGGACGCGAACGCCTGCCCCACGACGGTCAGCCCTTCGTTCAGGGCCTGACGCATCAGATCGCGACTCTCTCGACGGTCGTCGAACTCACGCTGCTTGAGTCCAAGCTCTCCTTCGATGGACTTGAGATTGATCATCTCCCGGAGATGGTCAAGGTCCAAGGAGCGTGAGTCCTGGCCTTTTTTTGTCTCTTGCAGTAACTGAGCCAGCATCTGCTCGATTGCATCCCCCCTTCCGCCGCTGTTCTCGAGTACGTGTTGCAGGAGCATTGTTACCATGGGGTCGGCTTCCTTCGTCTGGTTCTGCTGCTGGAGCATGTTCAGGACGATCTGTTTCAGGAGCGGATCATCCTGCGACTGCGCCCGCTGCGGCGACGCGAGTTGTGCCAGCACGACCTTGATCTCGTTCATGGCAGACGAGAGTTTCTGTTCTACGATGCCCGCGACTTTCTCTTCAGTCATGGCATCTCGGCGAGGCGTAGGGGGCGTCGAATACGGGTTCATTCCGCCCATCATCGGATTCATCCCCATCATTCCACCCATCATCGGGTTCATGCCCATCATAGGGTTCATCATGGGATTCATGCCCATCATGGGGTTCATCATGGGATTCACCCCGAACTGATTCTGGGGCTGTTGTGCTCTCAGGGTGTCCTCGACGATCTTCTTGACCATGTCTTCGAATCCCTTCGGGTTGTTCTGAGCCCACACCTGCATCATGGGGTTTGACTGAAGCATCTGCATGCCAATCTGCTGTGCCATCTGCTGCTGTTGCTGCTGTGGGATCATGGGCTCATTTTCTCCGGGAGATCGCTCTCTGGTGAACGGACCCATTGACGGACCACTCGCCCGCTCGAGCACCCGCTGCTGCTCCTCGAGCTGCTTCAGGTGAGACTTCCACTCGAGCTTGAACCGCATCGCAACACCCCTTGCCACAGCATCGCCTACGCCATACTGTTTCGAGAGCATTACAAAGTCTTCAGTTGTCCACCCGTCATCCATGAGGTCTGCGATTCTGTGCAGGGTGTAGGTCACATCGTCTTTCAACCCGGCCTCGTTGATGACCTCTTTCAAGACTTCGAGGGGATCTTTCTTCTCGACCACCCGGATCGGGGGGAACTTTCGATCGAGTTTCGGTCGCTCGTTCCGGATCGCGGTCGACGGGTCGGTCATATTCGCGTCCGATATGGGTGGCCGCGTTGGGTGCCCCGTGACTGGTATCGGTGCCGCCTCCCGTAGGGGAGGTCGAGACGCATGTGGCGTCTTCAACGCCTCCTGCCACGCTTGTTCTGATGACACATCATCAACCCCTGGCTCTTCTGGCTCCGGAGGCTGCAACGGTGCTACGGTTCCGGCCCCCACCTTCTGTGCATGCATGTCTTTCATCATCTGCTTGGCCTCCCCGGGCAATATCCCGAGCAACCTCGCCACGTCTCTCTGGGTGATTGATGCAGGCGCACCGCACACAACCCCGTCTTCTACGTGTGGGCACCGTATCACGAACGTGGTGCCTTTCTTGTTCACATCTAACATCGGTTTCAGCGTCTCCGCTGTAACCACCGTTTCATGCCCCCGGATACACCGGATCACCATCTTCTCGATTTCACTCATCGATCCGTTCCTCCCCCTCCTCAACACTGACATTGCGCATCGCGGGTCTCGCGTTGCTCTGCACCATCCGGTTAATCTGTCGCATGCCGTCGTACATCTCAAAGAGCGTTCCCACAACCGCGCTTGTTCCGGTCACAACCATCTTAAACCGCTGTTCGTGGGGAAGATCCTCGTTTACGAACCCTTCATACGCCGCATGTGCCGCGGTCGCCATGAACGTCCCGGTCGCCCGACATGCCGACTGCATCTGATCCATATCCGATAGGACATCGACAAACTGCTGTGGGAGCATGAGAGCCCCGCCACCACCATCAGATTTCTGTGGTTGAGATGTGGTCTGGACAGTGGTCGACGGCTTACGAATGGACCCGTTCTCGACACCCCGCTCGAATTCAGCATATATCCCTTCTGCGCGCTTAATCGCACGGGAGACCGTCTGTGGATGCACATTATACATCTCAGCCAACTCCTTTTGCGACTTACGTTCTACCATGGGAACATGCCGATGCAAGCGAAGCATGTCAAGTGCGTCCTTGTCTGATACCTTTTGAGCACCTGCTGCCATCAAATGAGCAAATGAACGTGTGAATATAAAAAGGTTCGTGTTTGGAACAGACAACTCAGCCGATCATCTCATTCTTGTAACCATCACGGTCAGTGTATTTCAGGAACGCCTGCTGAATCCAGGTCAGTTCGGGAACCGGCACCCACACCTCATAGGTTGCCTTGACCACCGTGACCTCGCGGATTGGGTCAGGGGTAGGTTGTGCCTGGGTGGTCTTCGCGATCCCGGTGAGGGTGACATCGGGTATCTGCAACGCCTCGATACACAGATCGAATACTTCTTCTGGTGCAGAAAATGTGACCACAAACTCAATTCTGGGCTCATAGAGCCACGGGACATACCTCCCGTAGACCTGGACGTGCCTCCCACTGATGTTCTTCACGTCGACAATTGCAGCACCGAATTTAGAGAGTATAGCACAATCCGCTATATCCGAGATTGCTTCGGTTATCCCAAACGCGTTCCCCATCTGTTCCCGGATGAAATCGGAATCGTGGTGCCGCATGGCGTATAACGCGGTATACGCCGCTCCCTCCGCTAACTTCTCACTCCCCTCAGCGGCATATCGCCGACCACCGACGACAGCATTCTCTGACCACGTGCCTTTATAAGGGAACCCGGTAACCCGTTCTGCGTGATGTGTCAACTCGTGGACGAGCGTCGCCGCGAATGAATCGAGCACATCTACCGGTGACCGGAACGAAATCCCGAGCGTCGCCAGGATGTATTCTATGGCAAATGCGCCGTAGTTCAGACGCGCAACGCCGGTATTATGGTCATACCAACCAACCTGGGTTGCCCGTTCCATATCAGCCACATCGAACGCTATCTCAACCGTTGTCGGGGAATACAGGTCGAAATATGCCCGGATTGATCCCTTCACCATCGGATGGTTTATGACATAGTTCAGGCCCTGTGCATCCGGATTGTCCCACGACTGCTCCCGCCAAACATCGATGGCTGCGTCCGGGACGAGGAAATAGATGAACAGCGGGCTCGGGGGTTTTGGGAGGTTCGGATCCAGACCGAGTGCAATCTCGATCGCCTCGTCTGCTGCGAGGTTGACATCGACCCGATACGGATGGAGTTCTCCTTCGGCATACCCGAGGCACTTCCCTACGGCAACGACCCCGTCCTCGTCGTATCCCAAAACTGTCTCAGAGAAGTCATCAAATACGACCTTTCCGAAGTTTTTGAGATAGAGACAGACCGGAAGACCAGACCCATCCCATAAGTCAATCGCCGCATCGAGCGCCACATCGGGATCCATTGCTACCTGCTCGACGACCTGCCGCGACAGCGTGTTCTTCCGATCGGGACGAACCCACTCCCGAACTGCCACGACTGAATAGACCCCATCCGAATCAGGATAGATGATATATCCCCAGTTGATGACCTCGTTCATCTAGACAACCTTCTTGAACCGTGTGTTGCACGTGGGAAGATTAAAAACATTCCCGCCGCCCGGCAGATTCGTTTGACACACCTTTATTAGGGCATGGAGCATTTTAACCACATGAGATGCCCCCATCGACGTCGAGCGACCCCGCAGCACGCGCTTATACCATGGCGCTCTCGCTGCTCCGCAAGATTGACGCAGTGCAACTGCAAATGCGTCAGATTGACCAGGGACTCGATAATCTCGCGTGGCACATCTTCAGCATCGCATATAGTGTCAGTGATGTAGATGAAGACACCAAACCAACAATAGGCGAGATTCAGGCGTTCGTGTACCAGATCAACCAGATCAACGCCGATATCAAACAGGCATCTCTCTATGCCTCAATGCTGCACCCGATATGCACACAAAAAAATGAACGATGATTGCCTATCGCCGCGCGCGATTGCAGTCACACCTCCCCCTGAACTTGCGAGGGAGCAATAGCAGATAGGTATCGACGGCATCAACAATCTCTTTCATATCGTCGTCGCTTTGTTCGTCTAGGTCGCTACGGATGTCATTCAGATAATCGCGCGCGAGATGTGCCTGCTCGAACGTAACCGCAGGGTCGCACTGTCGCATCCCGTCAGAATCAATCTCATTCAGTACGCTCCGGAGCGCATCGAATTTCTTGAGGAGGTCTCTGTTCCCGGACCCGATGCCCGTGAGTTTTGGGATGGCCGGGTTGATATTGGAGACCATGCCCACTATTCGGGTTTCGCTCGAGAGATCCATCCATGCAGGGCGACGCCGCCACGGGAACTCATCAGGGTACATGAACGGTTGATCGCTCTCCGTATACTTAATATATTCGGTTAACCTACAGTTCCACATGGCAGGAACTATCGTCATCGATACGAACCTCTCCGGACTCTACTACAGTCTGTCGTTCAGAGAAAACGGAGAGACACAGTATATCGAGCACCACGCGCCGCTCTTCGAAGGCACCACATCTATACCAGTTGACAAGGATGGTGGGTATCAGGTCACCATCATAGACCTGGACGACTACTACGGTGGAGGTCAGCGCGGAACCGGGGTGACGATTAAGGACGGGAACACCGTGACCGTCCCGTTTGCCCTCTACGACGCCGATGGAAACCCACTCGCGCCAAACCGCCCGATCGCCCCTCCGAACGATGAACCGCCCGTGGAGGAACCGCCTGTGGAGGAACCGCCTGTGGAGGAACCTCCCATAGACACTGGAAGCGAAGACGACCAGATCCTCGATCTCCTCGTCCGGTTGATTAAAGCCGTCCTACGGCTATTCCGGCGTCGCTAAGACACCCATTTCAATTTTCAGGATCAACGGTGCCTCGGACAGTGATGCG